>ERZ651776.1245-NODE-1245-length-31202-cov-6.766458_pt1 | contig 31202 bp, 28 predicted proteins | sample MGYA00514761_ERZ651776 | MGnify/ENA metagenome assembly ERZ651776
CCCCGAGGACTCTGAACGGGGCAAACAGAGCCATTTGAAACTACTACTACTACTGACAATAATAATACTCTCTTACGCTCCACTCTTTACGCTCTTAGTAATAATAACGCTCTCTTTGTTCTTCTTTACTGCGCGTCTTCGTCGCCGTCGTCGTGTTCTTTTGTGTAGTAAAGAGAGAGAGAGAGAGGAGTCGTTTTTAAAAACCGCTTTAAAGAAAACAACTGTTTAGGGTTTTACTTAAAACCCTAAACACATTTACTCACAACCCCTAAAAAGAGAGTTGAATGAAATTCTTCGTCAGAAATGGTCCAGCATGTTTGTTGCGTTAGGGAACGTGGCGACGGCGTTTCTCGCCATCGCGACGACCTATTTCGTGCACCACTGCGAGAACAATAATAATAATAATCAGCGCGGCAGTGTTACGAAGAATTTGTGTCCGTCGTTTATCACGAGTACTAGTAATAGTGATAACTTTTATTGCGGGGAAAACGGGAAGTTTTGTCGTCGTTCTCGTCGGAATGAATTTGATGATGATGCGGAAGAGGAAGACGCCGACGCGCCGAATTTATTCAACGCGTGCGTCCACGTGAGAGCAAAAGTAGAATCCCAAATTTTCGGACAAACGGAAAGCACGGATATACTTTTAGACGCGATTTGCGATAAGTTTCGCGAGATTGAACGCTACGAATCAGAAGAAGAAGATTTAGGAGAGAGAAGAGAAGAGGGAGTGGAGGAGGAGAGGCAAACGCCGCTGGTGATGAGCATCCACGGCAGTCCAGGGGTTGGGAAATCGCACTTCCATCGCGCGTTAGCGAGAGCGGTGTATGGTGCGAATAGGAGGAGGAGGAGGAAGAACGGAGGAGGAGCAAAAGCTTATGGAGAGATGCTGGCGAGCGTCGCGCGAAACGTAGTTACGGGTGGCGTTAGAGGTAGTTATTACGCTTCTGAAAGGAAGAAGAAGACGTGTCCGGGGGAATTGTGTCCGGCGTATAAGATTCTGTTCGGCGCGGAGTACGTGGAAAAGGACCGCGAGCGGCAGAAGCGGATGATTGTGAGCAACTTGAGAGCGCATTTGAGGAGATATCCCGAGAGCGTGGTCGTGATTGAGGAGTACGATAAGTTGCCGTGCGAAGTGAGGAGCGTTTTGAGGCAGCTGTTTGATAGCGGGAGGGTGATGCAATCGACTCCGTCGTCCTCATCGTCGTTCTCGTCTTCGAAAACGAGGAGGAGAAAGAAGAGAGGCGGTGCGTTTTCTAGATGGTGGCGAAGAGGAAGCGAAGAAGAGGAAGATTCGGCGAGGAGTAACGGGGGTGATGAAGACGACGAAGATGAAGACGGTAACGATACGTTTGAAGATTACGACGTTTATGGAGAGAAGAGAGAGGTTTTAGGGAACAAGGCGATATTTATTTTAGAGGCGAACGCTGGATTCGTGCACATTCACGGCGCCGCAGAAGCCGATCGGAAACGTCGATTGAGCAAAGTAGGGGATGTCGACAAGAATAAGAACAAAAACTACTTAAAGTCTGAACGCGAAAGACATCACGTGGAGCTCTCGCGAGCGTTGAAAAACGCCATGTTCACGAAATGGGAAAAAGAGCACTGCGAAGACTTCCACGATACGGTCAAAGTCTTATCGTCGATTGAATATTTCGTGCCGTTTCAGCCGTTGGACGAAGACGCTCTGAAGCAAATCGCCAACGCGCACTTGGAGTATCGCTCGAATTATCTCATCGAGAACGAGTTCGTCTCCTCGATGTTAACGACATTATCATCGTCGTCGTCGTCGTCGAGAGAGTCACCAACAGGTAGTGTTGCTTCTTTACCTCAAATGGACGCGATTAAACGACGCGTCAACGTCACTTTAAGCTGGGACGACCGGCTTTTATCCTTCCTCGCTCGAGAATCCGAGTTTGAAGGCGAATTCGCCATCGAAGGCGGCAAAGAGGTCAAATCGACTTTGAGTCGAACGGTGACGAGAGCGATACGCAGAGCGCTTTTACCGCCATCAACAACCACCAACGAGGAGAAGAACGGTGGTGGTAAAACTATTATCCACTCCTCCTTCGCGCGGTACGAAAAAATCCGAGACTTCATTCTCGAAGATTCGAAGAAAAAATTCGCCAGCGGCGACAAAGCGGGCTCGAAGACGAAGGACGAAGAAGGAAAAGAAGCGGAAGACGCTTTACTCCAAATCAACGTGCGTCTCGCCGTCGTCGACGACGACGACGAGGATGCGATGCAAAAGAATCCTGAAACGAAGGATTCTAATAGCCAGCGTCGTCGATCCGTCGTCGCTTCAATTTTTTTAATTGATAATTGACCTGACCTCTCATCAATTCACATTCGCGCCGCAGTGGAAGTCCGTCAAAGTCATCGACCCACCGCATGATCACACTTAAATGTACAACTAATAATGGTAATAATAAATAAAACACATTTTCTAAAATGCTATCGCATCATCGTAATAACGCGCTCTACTTCGAGGACGCTTTCGTCTTCTTCCTTTTCTTCGGCGCTTTGAAATCCGAGTCTCTCACCTTCCCGACCACCGGGTACTTCTCCTCAAACTTCCTGTACCAATCGTTCAACGCGTCCACTTCCATCGCGAATAAATTCGAACAGTTCGCGTTCATGTGTTCCTCGCTCGTGGATACTTTCGCAAACGCCAAAGAGGCGTCTTTCCCGCAAAAACAGTTATACGGACCGCCTGGACCGTAAAAGTCGCGTCCTTTCGTGACGTCAAAAATCGTCCCTTTGCACGCCAACAGGAGAAAAGGTTTCTCGTCGTTTTTGCCGTCGAACTGTTTCAACTCTTTCCTGGTCAAATCGCCTTTCTTCATCGTCATCACATCATCAGTCGTCGTTTCAATCGCTTCCCCGATGGCTTTCTTTTCTTTCTCATTCTTCTCGTGTTGTTTTAAGATTCGGTCGCAAAGAAGTAAAAAAAGGAACGCCAAAACGCATTTGACGACGTGGAAAACTTTGTCCTCCGTCGTGGAGAAGAATGAAGCGAGCGGTGAGAGGAGGACGCTCGAAAACGCAGACATGATGGTTCGTGTTTTTGTGAAGAAATTATTCAAAAATGTTTACTCCTTTCTTCTTTGAAAAGTTATTATATAATATTACAATCGAACGATTTCCATCTCCTCTTCCCTTCGCATTTCTCTCACTCTTTCCAACACTCTCTGCAAATCAGAGTCTTGAATTTTCCTCATTCGTTTAATCGCGTCCTCGTGCGCTTCTAACATGTGCTCGAGACCTTTTCCCGGTTCGTGCGACTCGAGGAGGCTTATTTCGTATTCGTCTCGGTACGCCCAGCGGGAGAGGAAGCGTTGCGCGTCCGGAGTTTGGCGGATGTACGAGATGAGGTCTTTGGAAGGGGAGGAGAGGAGTTGGACGAGGTCGTTGCGGATGTTTTTGTTTGATGCGTTCCTTTTTTCTTCGTTGTCGTCGTCTGAATCGTCGTCGCCGTCGAGCCAAACGGTTAAACACGCTCTCCCTTCCCCTGGAAAATTCACCGCTTTGTTCACTCTGTGTAACACGGTTTCCGATTGAAACACGACCAACCGGTTGAATATTGGACGGATTGTAACGAATGGTCCCATAAAAGGTACCAAAACAATCTCGCCACCGCATTTGTCTTCGTACGCTTCGTTGAGATATAAAATACACGTCAATTTTCTATTCTGTCGCGCGCCGCCTGGGTTGTCGAAATGGTACGGAAACGCGCCGCACGTGTTAATTTGAAGTTTTACCGTTCTGTTTTCATCGCCCGGTTTCACTTTTATTACTCGGGCGTACGAGCGATGCTTCTGTTGTTTTCCTTCTTTGTCTTCTTCTTCGTCGTCGATTGCAGAAAATGCCTCCTTTTTGGCGGCTTCGTTGAACGCCTCCGCGAGCTGTTTCCCAGTCGCCGCGAAGAATCGATCCAGCGTCGCCATCGAACCACTGCTACCATTTATGTTGTTAGAACTGTTTTCAACGGTATTCATGTGCATGTCGTATTCAAACACCCCGGGTTTAGAAAACAAATACCTTTTTGCGTTATTCTTCGCGTCCGTAAAGTGCGTCCGGTTCGGTCGCATGCAAGGCATCTTTTTCTCCTCCTTTTCCTCCTCCTCCTCGTTTTCATACCGAATCGGCATCGAACACATTTCCTCGCGCATTTTCTTCGCCACACTTTCGTCATGGATAAAATTATCTATCACGCAGTACCCTGTTTTCATGAGTTCGCGCAAATTTCTCGGCTCTATCGGCATCCAAAAGGGAGACGAGGACATTTGTAAAGCGTGTTGAGTAAGAACTAATTCTCGTTACGATACGATGCTACTTCTCTCTCTCTCTCTCTCTTCTTTCTCGCAAACAAAAAAAAAGTTCTCCCCTTCACTCGTTGTTTTCCTCGTCGCCTCTTCTTCTTTCCATCGTTCGTTTTTCGGTCATCGCGCGAACATATAACAACAACGCAAACGCAAACGACTAACTACGCGACGACTCACTCAAACTGAAGAAAAAGTTGAGAATTTCCCAGAAACTTTTTCTAAATATTTAGGGTCTCCAACCCTATCTTTATAAAGATCTCCTCAAGGAAGATAGAAATCACTTCTCTCTTTGTGTCTCCAAATTGAAGAGTGCAGAGCGCTCCAAAGAGAGAGAAAACAAACCCGAAACTACACAAATAATGATGTCGTTCTCTTCAGCCACCGCGTGCTGTTGTTCGTCGTCGTCGGCGTACTCTTACGCGACGGCATCATCATCGAAAAGTAGAGGAGGAACGAATAAAACATCCACATCATTAAAGCAAAAATCTAGAAGCGTGAGAGCAGTCAAAGTGGCTGCGGACGCTGAAACTGCCGAGAATACGACGACGACGACGAATACTAGCGCAGCCCCAGAAGCAGCATCATCAGCATCAGCATCAGTATCATCATCAGCAGCAGCGACGACGGAGAAACCAGAGCCGGAGTTGAAATCAGACGTGAGTAGTAACAGTGTTCTTTGTTTTCGTATCTTGTGGATAAATTGGAAAAACGCGATCATCATTTCAAGATGATATTCGCGCGCGCGGAGAATACTACGTTTTGTTTCGCGTTTACTGACAGTACCATCATCTCTCTCTCTCTCTCAAATAACAGATGGGCGTGGACTACGCCCCATTCCGAGACCTCTTGAAATCCGGCGAGTGGGAAAAAGCGGACGACGAACACAGACGCCTCATGTGCGTCTTGGCGGGTGAAGACGCCGAGGACCGAGAGTGGGTGTATTTCACCGAGGTGAAAAATATGCCGGTGACTGATTTAAAAACCGTCGACGCTCTTTGGTCGCACTTCTCCGGAGGAAGGTACGGGTTTGCGATTCAGAGAAAGTTATGGGTGGCACAAAAGAGGAACTGGGCGAAATTTTTTAAGAAAATCGATTGGACGACGGGAGAGAATGGGGACTATCGCAAGTTTCCGAACGAGTTTTTATGGCGAGCGGACGCGGCGCCGGGGCACATGCCGCTGACGAACGCGTTGAGAGGGACGCAGTTGTTTGAGGCGTTGATGGAGCACCCGGCGTTTGCGCCGCCGAAGACGGCGGCGGAGATTCAAGCGGAGGAGTTGGCGAAGGTGCAAGACCAAGTTACCGGCGCGGTTTCGAGAGCGCAGGGCGAATTCGGAGACTTGATGAGAAAAGGTTTGAAAGGCTTGAAGAAACCGGATTGGATGTCTTGAGCCGCGAGTTGAAAAATCAGTCGAAGAACATCATCATGCGAGTTATTCGCGACATTTTTTTGTTCTTCTACGACGATCACGTAACGAACGAAAGAGAAAGAAAGAGAGAAAGAGAGAGAGAGAGATTGAAGTGCACTCTCTCGTCTTCATTTTTAATACACCATCTAAATACTATTTTACATTTTGCTAAATACTATATTATCAGCATCCCGTTTTTTACGCGAATGAATCTCTTTGTTAGGGGATATCATCGAACGGTTTGGTATCCCCAAAACACCGATCTAAAACTTTCTCCACCGCGTTCCTCGCGCACTCCTCTTTACTTTCTATCCCGTCCTTTTCTCGCTTTTCGCACACCGGGCTCATTGCTACGCTCAATTCCGCCCTCCGTTTCGCGCACGTCTTGTGTTGGCCTTTCAGTTGTAAGTTCCCGCGGAAAAATTCGTTTACCCTGTGAATAACAATAATGTTATTAATAACACACACACACACACACACACGCACGCGAAGGAAAGAAGAAGAAAGAGTTATTATTAGTCGCCGTTCAAAAGATAACAAAAGTCTCGTCGAAAGTAAAAAAACTATTCGCCAAAACGAGCGCGTTCTCGCAAAAGCGTAACAACAACAACAACACCAACAACAACGAACGCACCAGTGACAGTCCCCGCTCAAATTCGCCGCTCTCACTTCCGAACACGCGTGATGCCTCACGTCCATCCAATCCATCTTCCTCCTCGTGCAATCGTCGTACGCGTGTATTAACTCGTGCGCTAATAAGTTCTCCATCTCCGTCCTCGTTTGTATGTGATTGTGGCAGACGCTGACGCCTTTTTCCGGGACGAATCCCCCGCAGACTTGTTTCGAACATTTCTCGATTTTGAAGAATTTCGCGCGATCGATGGCGCACCCGGAGGATTCGATTTTGTCCAAGAGGAACGTAATCGTCGGGTTGTTGCGGAGGACGTCGTTGAGTTCCGATTGGCACTTTTCTGGCGTCATAATTTTTCTTCTACTCTTGGTCTTCTTCTTCTTCTCCACTTCTTCTTAAGCGCTCATGTGATGATATAATGTGATGTGTAACAAAAGAGTTTCTTCCCAAGCTTTTCGAGAGAAATTTGTTTAGGGCATTAAACCCTATCTCTCTTCCATGAAGAGGATTAATGGCCACTTGAATCCACATTTTTAGTACCCGCGCGAAGGAGTCGTTTACCACGCAACAAGAAACACGCAAAGCGATAAAACGCAAGTTAAAAAGATGCTCTCTCGTCCTCGTCGCGAAACTCCGAGGAGAAGCTCCTCCTCTTTTGTCCTCCTCCTCCTCGCGTTGATTTTCTTTCACGGAAATGATGGAAATGTCTTCCCTTCGGTCTCCGCCTCCAAGGCAAAAAACAGAGCGGTGCTCCAAGAAAAGTACGGCATAGACTGCGGGACGCACTGCACGAACGCCGTGGTAAAACTGCACGAAGCGAAGATTGAACAAGAAAAGTACGTTTAAACAGTGTTTCTCTTGCTTTTATGTGTGCGTGTGCGCGTGTGTGTTCGAGATGAATAAGATCTCTCACTCTGGATCACAAAATTTGAACGGCGGAAAAGGCACCACAAAAAGCTTCATCTTTCGAGAATATATAATATTCTTGTTCGCAGCGCGCGTTTTCTTGTAGTATTAATCTGACAAAAATCATCGTTCTTCTTCTTCTTTTTTACTCCTTTGTTGTTGCGCGCATCGACGACGTCAAAATCGACGATGACGAAACACTTACTTACAGGCGATTAAACCACGACAAAGCGGTACTTTCCGGAGCGCACGACGAAGCCGCGGTGAAGCAATTTTTAATCGAACAAGCGGTGGTGGATTCGAGCGAGTTGACGAGTTTAGGGAAGTCGCACACGTGCGTGATTGAGCGATATTCGGCGTACTTTCCCGGGCAGTGCGTGCCGACGCAAGCGATTATGGACTATTTGAGCGGGAAGTTGGTGCCGGAGCCAAACTTGGACGCGAGGAAAGATCCGGTGCCGTACATTCCGCCGACGTACGGGGACGTGGAAGCGCACAGATACGAAGCCGTGCAAGCGTTAGCGGCGTGGCTGAGGTTGTTGCCGTTGGATAAGTTGACGTCGAGAGTGCAATATTTGTTGTTTCCGGCGGAGTTGTGGGACGACGCGAAATTGCAAAAGTTGCAGTTGTATAAGGCGCACGTGGGGAAGATGGGCGTGAACGCGCGAGAGAAGTTGATTGCGGCACAAAAGGCGTTAGATACGGGCGATTTAGAACACGGACAGTTGCCGAGAGCGACGAGATTAAAGTTAACCGCGCACATTAGAGCGGCGAGGATGATTGGGTACGAGATTGAAGGCGTGGATACGGAAGAGTCGGACGATTCGTTCGCGGAGTTGTTGAGCGAAGAGAGCGGTTTGGACGACGTTTCGAAAGGGAAGATGTTGGAAGATCGCATTCGCGAACAATTGAAACAACTCGGGCAAAACGTGACCGAGGAGGACAAATTGCGCATTATTCAAGAGGCGGAGGAAGAGGCGGCGATTGCGCCGGAGATGTTTGAAGGGAAACAAAATTTGGGGCAAGCGATTGGTTCGATTTTAAGAGAGCACCACGAGTACGTGGTCAGAGGCACGAGAGCGGCGTTGAAAGGGCAAGCGGACGCGAGAGTGGTTGCATATTTGTTGTTGACCATCATCGTCGTCTCAGTTCCGGTCGTTGCTATTTTGTTGGCGTTACAAGCGCACAAAGAAATGTTGGCGAACCAGTTGTTGCCGAAAACGTGGGCGGAGATGATCGTACCCAAAAAATCAACCGAAGACGACTTAGCCGAGGTTGTGGTGAAGGACGAAGCGAAGAACACGGTAAAGAACGTCGGATACAGACCGGCGAGACAAGTGCCGATGATGCCCCAAAACAACAACGTAGCTCAACAACAGCCGCCGCCGCGACGACGATAACGAAAGAAAGAAATACAATTTTAGTAGCGAACATTTTTTCAAGGAGAAGTACATTTTTCATCAAGAATACAGCATCGATTGCTATTACTAGCAGCAACAGCAGCAGCAGCACGTAACCATGAAGAAGGATGACTAGGAGAAGGAACAGCTAAAGTCTCTTCTTCTTTCCTCGCTCGTCACGCCAGGCGCAGCACAATATGAACACCCGAGTCCGAGTCCACCACCCCACTCATCTCTCCAACCTCTAACTTAAACGCGGCATCCTCGAACTGTTTTTGCATCGCGCCTTTTCCAAAATGACCTAAATCCCCGCCGTTTTTCGCCGACGAGCAATCGCTCACTCTTTTCGCCAGTTCCGCGAATGATATCACGTTTTGGTCGATCTGTTCTTTATACGCGAGTAACTCTTCGATGGCGGATTCTTTGGTCTTTTTGGTGATGATTGCACCCGTGGTGTCGCGCCAGCTCGCGGGTCGTCGGGAGTTTTGGTGCTTCACGAGCAGGTGCGAACATCTTATCTTCTCCTCGGAGGACATTATTCTCTCTTTTAGTATCACGTGGAGCGCACAAACGGAGTCTATTGTGCGGAGAAATCGATTCGATTTTGAATTTTCCCCTAAACCGCCCTTTGGGGAAAAACCAATCCATGCTTCACTTCTTCAGCGCACTGCGCGCGCAACACGACCACGCGTCCTCAAATAAGAGAGTCAGAGAGAGAGAGTAACGATGGACGTCAAAAAGAAACGACCTCGACGCGAAAAAATGGCAACGACGAAACCGAGAGACGCGATCGTCGTCGAACACATCCTGAACCAAATGGGCGCAGAACACTTCGAACCTCGCGTGGTCAATCAAGGATTGGAATTCATATACAGATACGTCGGCGACGTTCTGGAAGAAGCGAAGGTATACCAGAGACACAGGATTGGGTACGATGTCGCGAACAACGAAGGAGGGGAATCTCTCGTCGATGGAGGCGATGGTGGTGAGGCGATGATGATGAACTTGGAAGAGATGAAGAAAAACTCAGTCTCGGTGAAAGACGTGCGCTTGGCGTCTCGGGTGATACTCGCGCGGGAATTCGCGGCGAACGACGCCATGGAATCCGCGGAGAGTTTACAAAAAGCGTGCGTGAAACTAAACGAGAAACCGATGCCGAAATTGTTGGAACGGCCAGGGATTCGCGTCCCGCAAGACGATAATTTATTAAACGAGAACTACGAGATCGGGCCTCGACGAGGGAAGGAAGGCGAAGCGCAGATGCGCGAAGCGCGAGAGAGAGATCGGAAACGAAGAGAACAAGAAGAAAAAGAAAGGATGGAAATGCTGACGCAGTTGCAAGGCGGGATTGCGCCTTCGACGGAATTAACCGGCGGCGACGCCCACGTGGGCGTCCAGTTTAACGTCAAAGCGACGAAAGCGATCGAAGTCACCACGGAAAAGGCGAAGAAGTTGGACGCGAAAACCAAAGAAGCGTTTTTCGAGCCCGAGGAGGACGATTACGATTAGAAAGCATTTGTATAGTAGTCAGAAAGCTTCGCTCGAGAGAAGATATAAAAGATAATAATAGAGAGAGATGTGATGATAGCAGAGAGAAAGAGAGAGAGCGGAAGAGTCCTCGAACGTATAGAATTTGTGTTTACGAAGAAAAAATACTCGAGTGTCCTCCCCCTTTATAATACACCTTGAAAATGATTTTCACCGTGGTTTTAACTCACCATCGACGACAATCACGCGAGTAATATCAACATGTTTCGAATAAACGGATGATTTTCGTTCTCTAGTATCGACTTGCGCATATCGCGCGATACAGGTAATTTAAAGGAATATTTTGCACTCGAAATCGAGCTCAAAAACGCCAGAATTTTACTACGACGACCTTTCGGTTTATTTCTATGTCTTATCTGCCCCGAGAGAGGAAGAAAAAGCGCGCTGAGGATTGCACAATCGTCAAACGAACAGAATCGATCTGAAAGCATTCCTCTCGTCTCGAAACGTTCGCGATGAGAAGCGTGTCGTTTACAAAATCTCTTATTGGATTAGTCCTTTTCGGTCTTTTAATCTCGATACCGGGGACAAATGCCGACGATGTGGAGTTCATCGAGTTGACGTCTTCAACACCGAAATACCAATCCACGACGAGCTTAGATCAAGGAGAAACTTCGTATTTCAACTTTACGATTCCTTCCGAAGATGTGGACGTTAAAATTCGATTGCGCGTATACGACGGCGACGCGGACGTGTACGCGTTATTCACTTCAAGTAGTAGTGCAGAGGACAATATTCCATCCTCCTCGAAGTTTGATTTCCGCTCGGAGCACGCGCACAGGGACGACGTGATCTTTATCAGTCGATACGACATACAAAAGTGGGCGAATGCTTCGAACGGAGGGAGCGTCGTTGGGATGTACTTTCGCATCGCCGTGGAAGGATGGGCCGCGCACGGGAGCGAATACGCGTTAGAGTTTGAGACGTTTACGAACGCGAGGAGTTTGAGCGAAGCGCATAAAACGGCGTTAGGGAACATTTTTGACGCGTGTTGCTCGGCAAGCGAAAGTTTGTGCGTGGAGTGGAGAGAAGGCAACGAGTACGCTGGGAGTGGGAAAGAGCTGGATTTGTGTCACTACGACGGGAACGTCTGCGACGAGAATGGGAATTTAGAGGAGTTTGACGCGCGATGGTTGTTTCAGTTTAATCGCGCGCAGACGGAAGATAACTGCGAGTTCCCTTCGGAGGCGTTGAAAACGTTGATGACGCCATCTATGCGCAGGTTTCAAATGAGCGGGTATTACTATTCGGGCAGTTATAGAAAGATATTCAAAGAGGTAACGTTGGCGAACGTGTCGGAGGTTTTAGAGGCGAGTAAGAGTGCAAACGTGCTCGAACATTTCGAGATTGCGCTAGCGGGGGTCACGGGAACGCTGGACGTAGATTTCGGAGCGGATTGCGATAAACTTCCGTTAAGTTTACACACGATAAATGTACAAGGAAACGGTATAAATGGAACGATTCCGAAATGCGCGTTGGAAAGAATGCACGTTTTGATCGTGCAAGATAACGAATTAACTGGAGCGTTACCCGAGCTGGACAACCCGGAGAATTCCAACGTCGCTGTGTTGTACGCCGGCGGAAACGAGTTAGAAGGCGCTTTGCCGGCGTCGTTGGTGAACGGAAACTTTGCAAAAAACTTGACGTATTTGGAGTTGTCCGAGAATAAACTCTCCGGCGAGTTACCGGACGAGTGGAACGTGCCGAAACTTCGGGCGTTACACATGGAGGACAATTTGTTCACCGGTCAGATACCCGCGACGTTGGGGACGAATGCCCCAAACTTACAAACTATACATCTCAACGAGAATCAGTTTAGCGGATCTATTCCTCAAGGCGTGTGCGACGACGAGGCGAGAGAGGCGATTTCTGTGGCGAATAATCAACTCAACGTAGGCGGTATTCCCACTTCTGTGTACGAAAACGATGGGAGTGGGAGAATTTCCGGGAAGAATCTCCTTTCCTTGGACGTTTCCAACAACGCGTTGAGCGAAAACATTCCGGTTTGGATTCAACAGGCGCCAAAATTGAAATATTTTTCCCTCCACGACAACGAGTTTACCGGTAATTTGCCTCAAGTGTCCACAAACTGGCCAAGTTTGATTCAGTTTTCCGCCAAGAACAACAAGTTTGTGGGTAACATGCCCGATAAGTTGGACTTTGGCGCGATGTTTCGCACGTCGCCGACGCTCGTGAACAATCAGTATTACATCATTCATTTTGCGGACGTGAGTAATAACATACTCACCGGAACCGCACCTTCATGGGTATCGCAGTATCAAGGGTCTCAAATCCAGTTCGCGTCAATTACTGGGAATATTTTCGATTGCGAAATCCCTTCTGAACTCGCGTATCTGAACTTAGATTGTCGCGAAGAGAACGGAAGCGTGCGGTACGCGGTGAACGACGACGGTGTCGCGGGCGCGGACGAGGTTTCGAAAGGACAGAACGTAGAAAATTCCGTGGGATGGTTAGGTGAGAAAGATTCCGCCAGGTTCATCGTCCTTATTGGGTTCATGTGTTTCCTTGGCGTCACGATAATGTACTGGATTTATAAAGGCATTATTAAGCAATGGTTTAATCACATGCGAGATGTGCGAAGAGACCGCGCGTTGGGCGGGAGGTTTTGGGAGCTCGAGGAAGAGTATCAAGAGTATAATCGCGCGATATCGGCGAGTCGTCAGATGGCGGCGGTCAACGAGAGCAATACAACAACGAGCGGTACTGGAGATGTGGAACTCGCCGGAGTGCCTTCAGAACTTACGCCGTATACGCAGTACGTCGTCAACAACGCAGCTGCTGCGGCCCCCGAACCAACCTCGCACGATAACGATAACAACAATAACACAAATAATCATAATCCATTTAGTAATAGCCCGTCGAGATCTCAAGATGATAGTAGCGAATCTGAATCTTCTCCAGGTGGCACGCGCAGATGGGATCGTCAGCGCAGTTTATCGGATCGAGCGAGACGTAATTTAATGTTGGCCGAACGCGTCCACGAGCAATCCTCTTCACCGCCAAGATCTGTAGATAGAGCCTTTAGAGGCCAAGATGGCCTCTTCCGTTCTTAACGAAAATGTACAAAAACGCAAGTTATGTTTTATAGTCACCGTAAGAATTTACGTCGCATACATACTGTACAGTATATACACTCTATCGAGCTTAATTTCTCTTCTTCTTCGACCTGCTTTTCTTCAACGATGGGATCGACGACGAGCGGTTCAAACCGTAATGCTCTTCTACTATTTTTTGCCTAATCGCTTTGAATACTAATGCTCCGGCGCCGAGGGTAATAATTATACTCATCATCTTCACGCCGATGGCTTGATTTGAATACGCGATGGGAACATACCAAGATCCTCTCATTTCCAACTCGCCAACTCTGGTCCACGGTCCGGTATCGTCTTCACGTCGTGCGAGAATGACGACATTCGGGAACACAATACGGGAGTGCGTCTTGCTCCATTTCGGTTCCTCATTCTCCTCTCCTCCCTCTCTTTTTCCTCTTTCTTCTGTATTGGCCTCGCTGCTGCTGCTGCTGATAGTATTACTATTACTACTACTGTTCACATCATTCTCGCTCCTTTTCATCTCTTCCGCAGACTTTGCTCCTCCTCGTTCCGCCGCTTTTTCTTCAGTCTTGTTTCGAAATACCGGCTTCGCGTACCTCGCACGAAACCTCAAAGGCAACTCAAACTCGCCACGTTCCGGCGTTCGAAGCTTCGCAAACACCACCGACGTCTCGCTCTCGTGCTCCACTCTCTCCCCTGGATTCTTATCTCCGAACACGAACCACTCCGCGGAAGTCCCCGTCAACTTCTCCAACTCGCCTTTTTCCGCAAACGCCGCGCGCGGCACTCTGACGACAACCCCGACGTCCAAATCCGGCGAAGCTCCGGATATAAACTGACCGCCAATGTACGCTTCTCTCTTGAACCCAAAACTCTCCTTTGGCTCTTCCTCTCCCTCGAGCTTCTGCCTCGGCACGAAACTCGCCATCCCTCGAAGTTTCGGCGCTTCCAGCTTGTGCTGCAACTTTGCCAAAAACGACTGCTTCCCGAACAGTTTCTCCGGGGACGCGTAACCCAGAAATTTGGCGACGTCAGTTTCCGCCGACCCGTTTTCGTCGTCGTTTTCGAAAGCGAGGGCGAAAGGTGGTGGAGAGCGCTTTTCGAAGCACAGAAGAAGGAGAAGACAAAGACCAAGACCTTTTCGCATCGTCTTTGTCACCGCCCTGATTTTGTTGCGTCCTGTTTGAAAGGACGACGAGAAAGACGACGACGACGGATGATGAGCGGCGCGAAAAGAAATCATCGTTAACTCACACCGGTGGTGAAATATATCGGGCTCGTTCTCCTCGGGTCGCTTTCCTTCGCGCGCGCGCGTGTGTGTGTGTGTGCGTCTCTTTTCTGCCGCCGATTTATATTCCTTTTTCCCATTTAGGGGAAAGTCCCTCAAAACCTCTCTCTCTCTCTTTCCTTCATCGACACCGCGCACTCGCCGCTTTTACCGCGCGCGTGAAACCGACGATGGGAGCAGTAGCATCATTCGCAGCGCACGCATCATCGAGACGTATTTTTTTTACCGGTGCGCTTCTTCCGAGAAGAAAAAGTCACGGCGTTCGGAATTTAGGCACCAGGGTACGCGACAGCGCGGGGAAGAACGACCGAGCGAACGAGGAAGAAGAAGAAGAAGACGAATCCACTTCGAACGCTTTAGCATCCCTAGAACGCGAACTTTCGTTACAAATATCCCTAGAAAACTACACGGAAGCCGCAAAGTTACGCGATTCAATCGCTCTGCTCAAACGAGACGATTTAGTCGCCGTGGAAACGTGCAACTCGTTATTCTACGACGCATTTCGGAGAGGGGATTTCACCCTCATGCACTCCAAAGTGTGGGGAAGCGGAGCGCACGTGCGATGCACGCACCCGGGAATGCCGACAGTTTTAGGCGACGAGAACGTGAAAGAGTCGTGGCGGATAGTGTTTGAGTCCATGGGAGGAGCAGGGGGAAGTGGGAGCGCGAGTTCGTCGACGTCGCAACAGAAGATGGACGTGAAGTGTAAAAGCGTACAGGCGTACGCCAACGGGAATTTGGGTATCGTCACGTGCGAGGAGGTGGTGATGCGAGCGAGCACGTTGACGTGTACGAACGTGTTTGAGAAGCAGGGAGGGGAGTGGAGGATGATTCAGCATCACGCGAGCGCGGTTTTTCCGGGGTCAGTCGCGGCGGGGGGGAGTAGCGCGTCGTCTTCATCGTAGATTTTTATTCTTCTATATAGCTTTTTGTTGTACATCAGTAAAGGTACCGGGGAGTATCGTTTAGTCGTCGTTGATTAAGACGTAATCATCACTTAAGAAGGCGATCTCTTTTTACCGCTCTCTTATCCCCTTCCTCCTCTTATCCGTGTGGTGATGAACACGCCGCCTCGACTTCCTCTCGATATTCTCATCGTTTCGTCGCAATAGGTGTTTTCTAACCCGCCGGTAGGTCTGGGAAGCGGTAACGTCACGAGGTTGTCAAACGACCAATCCGTGAAAGTGACTTGAACTTTTCTTTGGTTCTTATCTAACGGTTTAATCTCTCCGCGAACGACCACTCGCGTCTCTCGTCCTAATATCTCTAAATCTACGAAATTCTCTACGCTTTCATTCGTCAAGTCGACGATTTGCTCGTTTCGAATGGACTTGAAGAGTTCTCCTCCTCGCTCCTTCCTCTTCGCAGTCTCGGAAGAGGAAAATCCGCCGGCTAACGGCGCCGCGAACGCGAAGAAGAACTTATACAAACTATCCAAAATTTCCTTCACGACTTTATCGTTCGCATCGTCCAGCATGAACATAGCTTTATTTTCATCGTCGTCCGTGGAATAGACGAGCGACCACCGGCCTTGGATGTCCCCTTCTAAATCCAGTTTCGCGCTCGCCTCCTTCTCCAGCTCGAGAACTTTATCTAATATCTCTCGTTTTTTGGCTCTCGTTTCAATCGTGTTTGCTTTTCTCGACGAGGCTACGATGCTCAGCAGCTCTTTCTTTAACGACGACGAGGCTTCGGAGGACGACGTCCGTCGCTCCTCGTTCTCAAAGCGCGGCGTTCTTCCGGAGTTTTCCTCCTCGATGGTTTTATCATCATCGTCGTCGTTACTTTTACTCTTCCTTTTGAACACCGGGGAATCCCCTACTAATCTCCTCCTTTCAAATCTTTTAGTCGTCGAGGACGAGGACGAGGACGAGGAGGACGCCAAAAGTGAAACACAGCTCGCCGCCGCTCGCATTCTTTGTTCTTCTTTCTTCACCAATAGTTTTCCAGGGGATAGATATATATTTTAACGGCGAAAAGTGCTTCTCTCTCGCTGTGATTGGAGACAAAGAAGAGGTTTCCGTCCTCTCATTAATTTCTCAGAAACGCTTAAATTCTTCTAAAAAAAAGTCAAAATAAAAAAAGCCCTCCTGATCTGATCATCGTCACACATCATGACGATCTTCTGCTCTCCCGATGACATTGACGACGAGACCCGCCCCCGGAATCATCACTCGGGCGGCGCGAGCACCACCACCGAGAACAAGAACAGCCATCAAAATCGTCTGTACGAACCCTTACTCTCGAAAGCGAAGTCGATTTTGAACGTCTCATCATCCGAGAATGAGATCATTTTGACGAAAGCTTCGATCGATCGCGCGTTTAGGAAGCACTCGTTGAAAGCGCATCCGGATAAAAAATCCGGGTCGGAGGAGATGTTTAAGCGAGGGAAATGGGCGAAGGAGGTGCTGATGCGACACGTGAACGGCGAAGATTTGAATGGTTTTTGGTGGGAGGAGGGAGATGGGGACGGCGAGCGCGAGAGTTTGAGGAAACCGACGTACGATTGGAAACGGACCAGAGGAAAGAAGAAGAAGGAGGAAGAGGAGGATGAGATGAATGGACGAAAAAGAGGCGATAATGCAGAACAAAGCGACTGTTTAAAAGACGGAAACGATCGTCATGATCCAGAAGAAGAAGAACAAGAAGAGCAGATAAAATTGAGAACGTTGCACGAGACGCATAAACACGCGGTGACGGTGATGTCTGTTTTGAAGGGAGACGGGTGCGTTTTCATCGCATCCGGCGACGCCGGAGGCGAGGTAGTTATATACGAGAAGAAGAGCAAGAAAATAGTGAGCATTAATGCGGGTACTGACGTTAAACGCAAGCTCGGCGCCATAGCAGCTCTTGAGTGGAACGGTGATGGAAATAATAATACGCGCGGACAAACTATCTCTCTCGCGGTGACGTTTGCGAAAGGGTGCGACGCGCACGTGTACGAGTTTCTCCCTATCGATTTGAGCGTAAAGAGCAAAGCGGTTTTACGAGGAACGCACTCTAAACGCATCACGTGTTGCGCTTTTAACGACGATATTTTAGTATTAGGATCGGCAGATGGTACCTCTAGCGTTTGGGCGAAAGAGCCTTGCGAGGACGCTTCCAACGAGTGGACGAGGAAGCGGATGTTGAGACACCATTCCGATAAAGAGAAAGAAGCGACCCCAAAATCGGCCATAACTTCGACGCTTATCCATTTCAGCGGCACCGAAAAAGACCAAAAACATCTGCACATCGTCACCTCTGATGCGAGCGGTCGTTTCAAAGTTTGGGAAGGCGATAGCGGTCATCTCGAAAAACTTGCAAAAATACACGACGTGAATTGGAGCGGATGCGGCGGTATCGTTAAGACCGCGTTGATGAGGAAACATAAATCAACAGCGACCTCGAGCAACGACGAGAAAGTATACGTGATAACATCACACTTCGATTCCAACTCTGATATTTCAAGAGCGCTCTGTTGGGACGCATTCAGTCAAAACGACGACCAAAAAACGCCTATTCGCGGATACGTCCACGAGTACCCGAAAAAAGGCGTTCCTTTTTACGGCCGATTGAGCAGCTTTGATTTTTTCACGCCTCCTCCGAGTGGTGAAGAAGATAAGCGACGCGAAACTATCGCCGCCGAACCACTCGATTCCGACACCGAAAACGAGGACGCGTCCTCCTCCTCCCTCGCTGCGTTCGTCGCTGCGTCCACCCTCACCGTCGTCGACACCTCCGCCAACACCCTCTTATTCGCGCTCGACCTCCCGTCCACCTCCAAACGAACCAAAATATCTCCAAACGGTCTCCTCGTGGCGTCCGCATTAACCACAGGTCAAATATCAATCGTCTCCATCGACGACGCCGAAGCTCTCTTCGAAATAAACGACGACAGAAGCGCCACATCGACATCTCCTTCTCCTCCTCCTCTTCTCCGCCACCCGGAGAACCAAACGAACGCAACACCGCTTTGGACGTTAGAGTGGCTCGACGGTCATACCTTAATCTACGGTAACCAAAACTGTGCGCTGTGTGAAGTTCAAATATCGAGCAGTGCGTGATTTTGACGAGGGAGACGATGATGATGACGATGATGACATTCTTCGATGCGAGAGGATCTTTCTGCGTATTTTTCATTTGTTATCCACTTTTTACCTCAGAAAAACCATCATCGAACGCACTTCTCTCAAACCACACAAAGATGACGACGACACTGAGCACGTGCCTGGCGTGTTGCCATCGTCATCGCGCGGCGAAAACGGCATCATCATCATCGACATCATCATCGCCTCATCTTTCCTCGCAGGTCTTAGCAGCGCGTCATTTTCGGACGAGAAAAAGTGATTCCGTTTTCTCTCGTCGCGTTGTTCGCGCGACGCCCCCGGCGGAAGAAGATTTGAGCGCGAAAGAGATACTGGAGCAGGTCAAGGAAAAGAAGAATAACAACAACAACAGACGACAGGCGGACTCCACGGATTTTATGGCCACTTTCCTCACCCGACGATTCGGCTTGAAAGGCGGCTTAGCTTGGCTCGGTCTGTTAACGTTTGGCGTCGTCTCGGAACAGTTGAAAACGAGACGAGAAACGAGAGAGGAGAAGGAAAACACGAAAGCGGTGGCCGAAGAGAAACGAATAACGGTGAAGATGAACGAGTCGACGTCGTACGAAGAACTCGTCAAAGGAGGCGGAGAGTACGTGCAGCAAGGGTTTTTGTGCGGAGCGAACGTGACGGTGCGAGATCTGGACGCGAACGAGACCGTTTTCGATACGAGAAAAACAAACCGGCCCATCGGCTTCGTGTACTCGAAAACGAGACCGCCGCCGGTGCTTCCGTACGACGTCAACGAAAGTTTCTCGGACGAGCGATACGTCATGAGGAACGGGAGCAGGCGCGTGTTCACGACGACGAGCGGAGAAGACGGGTTGACGTTTAAAGACGGGAGCTACGTGAAACCAAACGCAAACGTGGAAATCGATTTCGAGTTTACGAAAGTTTCCATTCCTCCTTCGTGAAAAATGAAGACGAGACGAGAGAGTACGTAATAGTTTAAAAAGAAAGCGGCCGCGAGTACTCCTGGGTACTTTATATAGCGGTGTTATTTATACAGCAGCAAGTATGCGCGGTGGTCGTAGCTCTTTTTCTCCCCTCGTATCATCATCGTTATCATCTTTATTGTCTGATACAATACTACTACGAATACTACTAGAAAGAGACATCAGCGAGAGACATCCTGATTTGATGCGTGTCTCACAAAAAACAAACATCTTTCGCACGCGAGTCGTCGTTTTGAGCCAGAAAAAGAACCTCAAAAACACACAAAAAAGTTTTCGTTCCCGGACGACAAAGGACAAAAACGCATCCGAGTAAGGAACATTCCTTTTGGGTGATTTTGAGCCACCAACACGCATTTTTCCCTCTCCCGTTTGGATAATAATCCAATTCCTCTCCATTACTTCACGCGCGCGGTTCTTTATCAAACGACTCACTCGCGATAGATAAAAGATAAAAATATGCTCCTGATGAAAGCAGTGTTCGCGCCGAGGCCTTTGGTTTTGGCTTCCGTTTCTTCGCCTTCTTCTTCTCGGGGTGGTGCTCGTCGTTGCGACGTCATTCGAGCGCAGTCGTCGTCGTCATCTCCGACGACGCCGCCGACGAAGAAAAAAGGAAAGAAAGGATTGAAGAAGACCCAAAAACAACCACAACAACAACAACAACCAGGTGGTGGTGGTGCTTCTTCCTCGTCATCTTCGGCGGTGGTGCAGAAAGCCGTCGCGGAAGTTGCGAAGAAAAAAGAGGAAGACGACGGACCGCAAATTCCATTCGGCGACGCTTCCGGTGCCGCTTTACTTCTGAAAGATGTGTTCTTAGCGGTCGCGGATACTGATTTACTGCAAGAAGCGAACGCACAAATCATGTCGGGACAAAAAATCGGCCTCGTCGGAGGGAACGGGTGCGGGAAATCGACGTTACTGAAGTGCATCGCCGGCGTGCGCTCGATTCAAGACGGGGAAATCATCATCAGCTCAAAATTGAACGTGGGATACTTCGAGCAAACCGCAGTGAGCGGATCGACGAAGACGGTGTACGAAGAAGCGAGGGCGAGGATGACGAGGTTGAATAAAGCAGAAGCGGCATTGAGAGAAGCGGAGAGGGTGTGCGAAAGCGAAAATTGCGAGGACTATTGCGAGGCTGCGGATGTTTTGATGGATTGCTACGCGGAGTTTGAAGCCGCCGGCGGGAACGACGCAGAAAAGAGAATAGCCGCGGTGTTGGACGGTCTCGGGTTTTCCAGGAAGCAGTGGGATATTAAATGCGATAATTTAAGCGGCGGGTGGCAGATGAGAGTGGCGTTGGCGAGATTGTTGTTGTCTCCAGCCGGGAGCGAGGAGAACGGACTTTTATTGCTCGACGAACCGACGAACCATTTGGACGAGATTTCCAAGAAATGGCTCGCCGATTGGATTAAAAAGAGTCCGAATACGACCGTTATCGTCTCGCACGAAGAGTCTTTGTTAGACGGCGCGTGTTCGCACATCATGGAAGTTCGCGCGAAAGGTTTGCATTGGTACGTCGGGAACTACTCGAAATTTTTACAAGACCGAGACGAAAGAGTACGCGTAGCTCAAGCGAGTTATAACAAATTGGCCGCGGAAGCTGCAGATTTGAAAGATTTTGTCGCGAGATTTAGCGCCAACGCCTCTAAAGCCGCGCAGGCGTCTTCGAGAGCGAAACTGTTGATTAAAGTAGAAACGGAAATGAGAAAGCTCGAACGCGAAGCGGCGGCGAACTTTTCCGAAGGCGAAGCCGGGGATTCCACGAAAATGGCTTTGCGTTTAAGTAAACCGCCGCCGTCAGATCAAGACGTGTTGATGATGGAAAACGCCGTTTTGGGATACAAAAAAGAGTCGCCGATTTTAAAAAGTAAGGACGGAAAAGAGTTTAAACTCTCTCGCGAAATGCGTGTGGTCGTTCTCGGACCGAACGGGGCGGGTAAATCCACGCTTCTGAAAAGTTTAGCCGGCACCATGCCGTTGCTCGAGGGCACGCGCACGTTAGGCGAACGCGTGAAGCTTGGCGTCTTCTCGCAAGATCTCGCGCAAGAGTTGCCGATGGATAAGCAAGCGTTAGAGTACGTTCTAGAAACCGCGAGAGTGGAGAACCCACTATTGAAAGAAATCGAAGGTCGACAATCGCTCGGCGCGTTAGGCATCTCCGGCCCGATGGCTTTACGTAAAATCGGCTCTCTTAGCGGCGGAGAAAAGGCTCGAGTTGCGCTCGCCGCGTTTGTTTTACAACCACGAAACGTCTTACTTCTGGATGAACCGTCCAACCACTTGGACGTTGGCGCGGTCTCCGCCTTAACCGACGGTCTCCAAGACTGGGACGGCGCCTTATTCGCCGTTTCCCACAACAAAGGCTTTTGCGAATCCTTGAGACCGACCCACGTCGTTCGAGTAGAAAAAGGAGAGTTTATCATCGAAAACTGCTACGGTTTAACCGACGAAGATTTCGAGCACGACTATCCAGAGGAAGGCGACGCGTCTTCAGACGCCATGAGCAAGAAAGAAGAAGAAGAACAACTCGTCGCCGTTGCAGCGTAGTAAAGGATATATACATTTTTTTACAACAACACCTTTAGTACTGACTGAGACAATTTAACGAGAACACAAATATAAAAATAAAAACGCCAAATTTGTTCCCATGATATACCATGTGTAAGCTCTGAGAGAAGAAGAAGAACCGAAGAAGAAGAAGAAGAAGAAGAATGCATCACGTTTTCTATCGCTTTTTGATGTTTTTCTTCGCGCTCTTCGCGTTAATCACGATAACGATAACGACGAAGAAAACAACGACAGGGACCATCATCATCGGTTTCACTGGCCCCGCTGTTGATGATGTTTTTGCCGACTCTGATGCTACTCACAGTAATAACATCAACGATAACAGTAACACTAACGAGAAGGAGTCGTGCTCGTCGCTTCGAATTGATGATTTAATCAACGCCAAAGTGTCGAGCAAACCTTTCAAACACGTCTACGTGAAAGGATTCATCTCGAAAGAGTGTGTACGCAAAGTGAACAGAGATTTCCCGGAGAGTTTGAAGCGAATATCGACGTACGGTGGGGGGAATATCGACGAAGGCGCGCTCAGGAAAAGGAACGAAATAGGAGGTCATTTCGAAGCGTTTTTGGACGCGATGGCGAGCGCGACGTTGCGGGAGGCGTTCGAACGCGTCTTCCGGACGGATTTGTCGAACACGTTTATCCGGTCGACTATTCGAGGCGTAGCGACGAAAGAAGATGGGAGAATTCACGCCGACGACGCGTCGAAAGTTGTGACCGCGTTGGTGTATTTGAACGAAGAGTGGCCGCACGAATCCGAATGCGGCGAGTGCGGTAAACTACAGCTGTTAGCGAGGAGAGATTTGCGCTCGAATAGCACTCCGGCGAACGACGCGTACGGAGGAAATCTCTTGGCGTTTCTAAATCCAGCAGCGTTTGGAAAGAACGGAGGATTTCACGGTTTCAAAAAGTTTTCCTCGACCCGAAAAGGCGGCTGCTTGTCCCAAGACGCCGGTTGCGAACGTAAGATGGTCCAGATCAACTACCAGACGCGCGTAAAATTATTTGGCGACGACGAGAAGAAAAACGGCAGACGAAGGAAAAAGAAAAACCAACAAGACTTCGTGCGTCCGAACGACCCGAGAGTTCGAGATGGGTCTCTCGAGCTCCCGGGAGGCGTTCGTTTAGCGATAGTTTAGATAGAGATAGCATAATATAGAAGTCATCATCACGTACCGTTTCAAAACGCGCGCTCTCGCAACTCTCCGCTCGCTCTAAAAAAGCAACCCGTTGCTGGCGAAAAACGCGAGCAACAAAACCAGAACCACCGCGGTTGAATTCATCGCGAATTTCAGCGTGGGCGCGATCGAGTCTCTTCTTTTACTGTTACTACTCTCACTACTGCTATTATCCACGGAGATATCCCCGAGAGGTGAGTTCAGGAACCCGGCGTAGTACTCTTTGGAATCCGTCGTGGTCAGTTTTTGCTCGTCGTCTTTGCCGTCGTTTTTAGTGCTCGCGTTCATCGAGACGATCTGTTGTTTCTGTTGTTTCTGTTGTTTCTGTTGTTTCTGTTGTTTCTGTTGTTCTCGCCACCGCCGGGTGCGGCGAGTGCAGAAGACCGAGGACGTCGTCGCAGTCGTCGAGCGCATCATCGTCGGCAAAGTGCACTCCAAAAGTGAGGGAAAGGACTTCACTTTTCCCTACGATTTAAGAGCGAGACTACGCGCAGAGACAGACGGACAAAAAGAGACACACTTTCGCGCGAGAATACGCACATTCTTCTCTCTCTCTGTCGTCGTCTGCGTTTCGCGCGACGTGTAATACTACGTACTACTAATTTAATGGGCAAACACGGAATATCTTTAAGAAAACTCGGCCGCGATTCCGCCCATCGCTGGGCGATGTTACGAACGATGGCGGACCAACTCATCCAACACGAACGCATAGAAACGACCGTTCCAAAGGCGAAAGAACTGAGACGAGTCGCGGATAAGATGATTACGCTCGGGAAAGAAGGAACGTTATCGGCGAGACGAAGAGCGAAGGCTATTTTGAGGACAGATGCGAGTCTGATTAAACTCTTCGGTCCGTTAGCGGAGAGGTACGAGGGAAGGAGCGGAGGGTACACGCGAGTGACGCAAACGAGGATCAGAGTCGGGGACGCGGCGAAGATGGCGTACATTGAATACATCGACAGAGTCGGGGAATTAAGGCCGACGAGGAGTAGCGGGAAGAGGAATAGTGGTGATGATGATGATACTAATGGAAAAGTAGCGTCGTCGCTTTCGGCGACGGAGGAGGAGGAGGAGGATGACGCCGGCGAAGAAAGCGAGAAGAAGAAGGAGTAGTAGTAGAAGAAGAAGAAGCAGAGTTCGCGCGTTGATTATTATTATATCTAGGTACCACCACCGTTAGTTTACTACGCACTACTACGTATGCTTCGTTAGATTTGATCGATTCGCTCCCCCTCCCCTTGCTCTCCTTTCGGTCTCAACGTCTCGCCTTCGAAGCGAACGCCCGCCCACCCGTTCTTCATAAAACTCCGGATGTTCAGATGCGACTGCCCGTCCGGAGTATCCAACACGTCCTGATAGTGCTCGCAAAACAACCTCAACGTCATCTCTTCCGTAAAATCGTGCATTTTCGCGAAATAAAACACTTTATTCGACCCCATGTTTACTCCGGCTTTGTTCTCCGTCTCGAAGCCATCCGTCCCGACGCCACTGCTGTACCCAAACTGCGGATCGTGGTCGTACAATTCGTCAATTTTCGCCATCACTTCGGTAAACTTCACGTTCGCTAACCCGAACTCTTGCGAGGAGAGTTCTTTCAGCGCCTCGAGCACGTGTCTCGCGGTCGGCGCGGACGTCGCCGACGCGACGGCGACTTTCATCTTGTCTAAAAGCTGCCGGTCGGTCTCGGAAGACGAAGACGAAGAAGCGAGGAAAGTGGTCGCGTCGCGACGACAAAAGCGCTTCGAAGCGCTTCTTTTCGCGTGCTCGTGGCTTCGTCCTCCTCCTCTGCGAAGAATGCGCGACGTAAACGACGTAAACGACGACTTTGACGGCGCTCTCGCAAAAGCGCGGGATGAGACAGACATGCTTGTGCGCGTGAAGTTGGGGAAGAAAAGGGGTGCGCACGCGTTTTTCGTAAAGTAACGTTTTTCCCCCACAAAGATATGAAAAGCTTCGCTTTGCCGGCGGCTCGACGACAACCGAGCTTTTACTCGAGCTCGAAGAGAACGTCGTTTACGTCGAGAAGAGGCAGTGCGATGGTTCCCGCTCGGCGGTCGACGAGAAGACGTCTCGGAGAGCGAGCGCGAAGGAAGAGCAGCGGCCTGAACAACCCCGACGGGGCCATCGTAGATGTGCGCGTGGAGCGATTGGTTTTGGATGCGGACGACGCGAAGGAAGAAGAAGCGTTTGAAGTCGTGCGCGCGACGGCGACGAGGAAAACAACAAAAACGGAGGATGAATGCGACGATGATGGTATTTTGTGTTTATGCGTTCCTGGGAACCCGGGCGTGGCGGAGTATTACTCCAACTTTGCGCGAGCGCTGAGCGAAGCTTTGCTCAAAGAAGAAGAGCAACAGCAAAATGAAAATAAAGTTCGTCGTCGATCGGTTACGGTCGAGTGCGTGGGATTTCTCGGGCACTACGCGGATGGAAGTTTGACGAGTGCCAAGACGCGACGGTGGTTCACTCTGGAAGAGCAGAAAGCGCACGTGCTGAAGTACGTTCGCTCGAGAGTGGAGGAAGAGAACGCGTGTTTTCTCGTCGGGCATTCCATCGGTGCGCACGTCGCGATGCACGCGGTGAAGGAGATGCGGGAAGAAGACGTGAAAAAAATGGTTGGATTGATGCCGTTTTTGCACGTAAACGAGAGATCGAATGTGCAGAAGTTCCTCGCGTGGTTGGTGAGCCAACGCGTGGTCGTGCGCGTGGTGGCGAAAGTTCTCGGGTTTATGCAAAAGTTTAAAGCGTTGAAAAAGACAATCGAGAGAAGCGCGACTCGAGGGATGAAATGCGAGTTGGGTATATCAGTCACCAAGAGATGGGCGCGAGAAATGTCGTTAGTGAATATGGCACTCATGGGAGACACGGAGTTTAAGTTTTTACGCGATTGGAAAAGAAACGTGGTGGACGTTTTGAAAGCGCACGCGAAGAAGATTTGCTTCGTCTACGCAAAGGAAGATCACTGGGGGCCTTTGCACCAGAGGGACGAGTTGATGGAAGAAATCGGTTTAGAGGAACTCGAAATCGTCACGGATGAGAGTTACGAACACGCGTTCGTGTTGGACGACGAGAGTTCGAAAAAATTAGCGGAGCAATGCGCGAGGATGCTCCTCAATTAATTTAGTAAAAAGTTAGCAAGTTGGTGTACCAGGTACGTAAGAAAATAGTTCTCGTTAGTCGCAACGATGTAAAATATATATTAACAATCGAATCAATACGCTAGCTCTCTACACATCAACATCATTATTAGCATCGTCATCGTCATCATCATCATCAAATCCCCGACGAACTCGAAAACAAAGAATTTTAATCGTACTTGATCGTTTTCGACACGTCGAAGAAGTGTTTCACCTTCTCCTCCGGCGTCCCGACTAACACCCCGTGGCCTAAATTCAACACGTGCCCTTTCGGCCCGGCTTTCTTACACACCGTTCTCACTGCCTCCTCAACCGCGTCTTCGCTGGCAAACAAAACTACTGGATCCACGTTCCCTTGCACCGCCTTCTCCTGCACGGAATTAATCCTCTTTCTACCGTCCGCCATATCAATCGTCCAATCCAAACCTATGCAATCGATATCTAACAACGCCATCCTCTCTAACAACCCGCCGTTCCCGTTCGCGTACAACGTCAACGGCACGTTCGGGTACTTCGACCGCGCCTTTGCAATCACTTGCTGAATGTACGGCTTCGACCACTCCTCCCACATGTGCGGCGGCAACTGCCCACCCCAACTATCAAAAATCTGCACGCACTGCGCCCCCGAGTCAATCTGATGAATCACGTATTCCCCGATGCAATCCGCCACGTTCGACAGCAACTTCTTCAACAACGTCGGGTTACTAAACGCCATCGATTTAATCGTCTTATACGTGCTCGAAGACTGTCCTTCCACGATGTACGTGCACAACGTCCACGGCGCGCCGACAAACCCCAACAACGTCGCCGTGTCGCCGACTTCGCTGCGTAAAATTTTCAACGACTCCTCGATAAAAGGAACTTTGCTATAATCCATCGAGTGCATCATCTTCAAGTCCTCCTCCGATCGAATCGTTTTATCCAGCAAAGGCCCTTTGTAATCGTCGATTTCGAACGGAATCCCAATCGCCGGTAGCGGCGTTAAAATATCTGAGAACAAAATCACCCCATCCGGCTGGAACGCTCTCCACGGTTGTAAAGTAATGTCGACGATCAAATCCGTCGTCTCCGAGCGCTCGCGAAACGATGGCGTTTTCTCCGCCAAGTCGCGGTAGACTTTCATGTACCTCCCGGCTTGACGCATCATCCACGCGGGGGGGCGTTCGGTCTTCTCGCCTCGAGCTGCGCGGACCAAAAGCGGGTCTTTCGGTTGTTCCGACGACGCTCGAACCACAACGCGAGAGGGAGAGGACGACGACGACGATGATTTTCGGAACGTCTTCGTCCTCTTATCTGCGATCGATTTTGACGACGACGATGATTTCAAAACAGAAGCCCACCCGGTTTTACTTCGGCTGGACAGGAAGACTTTTGACGTCGACGAAGAACACGACGGTGCGCTGGGAGTTGCGAACATACTCTCTCTCTCTCTCTCTCGTGTGCGTGTGTGTGTGTGTGTGTGTGTGTGCGTGTGTATGTCGTGACTGTCTTTTTCTATTTTATACTCTATTTTATACATCGTTTATCTGTTTTAGCGTATCTCATCAGGTTCTTCTTGTTCTTCTTGTTCTTCTACTACTTTTTAGGCGCTCCCAAGAGGAGGCGGAGGCGGACTCGGCGATGGCGGAGGTTAACTCGGCGGTGGCGACGGAGGCGTTCCGGAAGGAACGCCTTGCCCTGAACACTTTTCAAAGGTGAAAGTGTCGCCATAATAGCCTCTCGCGGAGTAGTCATCGGTACCGCAACCGCCAACATTTCTAATGTTCGTGTTGGACGGATCCGGACAAAAATCTTTTTGATTCGTACCCGGATTAGACGCTTTCCCTCCCGCCTTACTGCACGACCACCACGAATCGCCGTGGGACGTTTTCACGCTGGGGTCGCCGCCAGAACCTGAATCTCCAACCCATCTGCAGTAATCTTGGCAAATACCGCACCCGCTTGCGTCGTACCAGCCGCGATAGTTATCCGCGGCACCGGCGTCGCCGGTACCGTTGTTGATCGGACACGTCTCGGGCGGCGGCGACGGCATAGGAGGAGGAGACGGAGGAAAAAAAAGGTATACTTGGCCAGCGACGTACTTCACCGCGACTTCGTTTCCGTCGAGAAGGTATGAGTACGCGCGAGCGTACGCCATTGCGCCTTCAAAACCCGGTGCAGAAGCGTAATCTTGACCGTATGCCCTCCCGATGAGTAATCTCGTGTTTGAACCGCCGTAAGCGTACTGAGCGCCAGATCCGCTCGCTTTCAGCACTCCGTCTACGTAAATGTATTTCATACCTGACGAGTGCGAGTAAGCAAATACTAAATGATACCAAGTGTTCAAGGTTGGATACCAACCAGAGTCAAGGTCATTGGCAAAGAAAGCGAATAGTAATCCTCGATCCGCTGACGTTCCTATGTGCAGACCAATATTAGCTCCAATCGCGCCGTGTCCGAATAAGTATTGGTCTACTTGGCGATTGCTAAATTTCACGTACGCTTCCAACGTAAAATCGCGTCGCATATCAATCGAAGGGGTTTGAATGACGCTCGAGTACAACACATTAGAACTGGCGCACTCAAAATTAAAGACGCCAGAACCAAGAACCATGTTCACACATGTGCTGCTCGAAGTGCTCGAATCGGCAAACGCATCGCCGATAGAAGCGTAAGTGTTCGACGAATCGACAACGTCTTCTCCGACAGCATTTAAAGCCAGATACTCAAAAAGAATTTTTTCCCTACAAGTATTCGCCGGACCGGTGACGGCATCGGTGCACGTAAACTTTGCTTGAAACGCAGAAGCGCCGGAAAACATCCACGGTTGCGCTGTTGTCGCTGCTGTTCCGGTCCACGAGGAAATGTCGTGGTTGAACGCAGAAGCGTAAGAAAACATAGTATTCATATCAGTCACTTGCGCTGTGTTCCAACTCCCAATGTCGTGGTTGAACGCAGAAGCGGAATAAAACATATATTGCATATTAGTCACTTGCGCTGTGTTCCAATTCCCAATGTCTTGGTTGAACGCAGAAGCGGACCGAAACATGTGAGTCATATCAGTCACTTGCACCGTGTTCCAACTCCCAATGTCTTGGTTGAACGCAGAAGCCTCCATAAACATAGATTCCATAATCGTCACCGAAGACGTATCCCAACTCCCAATGTCTTGGTTAAACGCAGAAGTTGCACGAATCATTCCCTGCATAGTCGTCACTTTCGAAGTATCCCAACTTCCAATATCTTGGTTGAATGCAGTAGAGTAAAACATGTAATACATGGTTGTCACTTGCGCTGTGTTCCAATTCCCAATGTCTTGGTTGAACGCAGAAGCGGACCGAAACATATTTTGCATATTCGTCACTTTTCCTGTGTTCCAACTCCCAATGTCTTGGTTGAACGCAGAAGCGGAATAAAACATAAAATCCATACCAGTCACTTGCGCTGTGTTCCAACTTCCAATGTCTTGGTTGAACGCAGAAGCGGACTTAAACATATATCCCATATTAGTCACTTGGGATGTGTCCCAACTCCCAATGTCTTGGTTGAACGCAGAAGCAGAATTCAGAGTTTGTAACATACCCCTCATACTCGTCACTTTCGATGTGTTCCAACTCCCAATGTCTTGGTTGAACGCAGAAGCAGAATCAAACGTACGATACATACTAGTCACCGACGACGTGTCCCACGCGGAAATATCAGCATTGAATGTACTTTTACCACCAAAGCCTTTATGTACGTGTGTGTATGTGTTATCTGCACTTCCAGTCCATCCCCTCATATCCGTCACTCGACTAACGTCCCAATCTGGCATGGTGCCAAAGTTTGTCGTCGACAAACCGTACGTCGTGCACAGACCAGTCACAGGAGATTCCGCCAAACAACTCGCAATCGCGGTGAAAAATTGGCCATCAGTCAGATACGTGCCATCGGTGCACGAACTCGCCGGACCGGTGACAGCGTTGGTACACGTAAATTTCGCTTGAAACGCAGTTGCGCCGGAAAACATTTCAGTTTGCGCCGTCGTCGCCGCGGATCCGGTCCACGAGGAAATGTCTTGGTTGAACGCAGAAGCGGAATAAAACATATATCCCATATCAGTCACATGCGCTGTATTCCAATTCCCAATGTCTTGGTTGAACGCTGGAGCGTATTGAAACATAGCTCTCATAGTCGTCACTTGCTCTGTGTTCCAACTCCCAATGTATTGGTTGAACACAGAAGCGACATGAAACATCCCCTGCATAGTCGTTACTTGCGCTGTGTTCCAACCCCCAATGTCTTGGTTGAACGCAGAAGCTTGATAAAACATAGAATACATATTTGTCACTCGCCCGGTGTCCCACTTCGAAATGTCGCCGTCGAATGTACTTTTACCGCCAAAGCCTTCAAATGCACTTCCAGTCCATCCACTCATATCCGTCACCAAACTCGTATTCCAATTCGGCATCGTCCCGTACCAAACGTCTTTCGATCGAGCCCAGTCTATACATTCTCCAGTCTCTCCAATCGCTGCAGATTCATCCAAACACTCCCCGACGAAATCATGCCAGCTTGTACCGGCCGGAATTGGCGAGGGACCTACGCACGAATTCGCTGGACCGGTGACGGCGTCGGTGCACGCGAATTTCGCTTGAAACGTAGAAGCGTCGAGAAACATATATAATTGCGCCGTTGTCGCCGCCGTTCCAGTCCACGAAGAAATGTCTTGGTTGAACGC
>ERZ651776.1248-NODE-1248-length-31163-cov-6.742521_pt1 | contig 31163 bp, 19 predicted proteins | sample MGYA00514761_ERZ651776 | MGnify/ENA metagenome assembly ERZ651776
AACGAATATGTTTCTCGACGCTTCTGCGTTTCAAGCGAAATTTACGTGCGACGACGCCGTCACCGGTCCGGCGAGGTCGTGCGATACAATCAAGAACACTTGGGTTGCGCCTCCTCCTCCTCCGTCTCCTCCTCCGTCTCCTCCGTCTCCTCCTCCTCCTCCTTCTCCTCCTCCTCTTCCTCCTCCTTTATCTCCGTCCCCACCGCCGCCGCCGCTCTTTTTAAAGAACATGCTCGAAGAAACGAGCACGAAAATCTACGCGCACGACGCTCGTCAAGGCGACAGTTTCGGCACGTCCGTATCTTTGTACGACAACACGGCTTTAATCGGAGCTTCCTTGGACGACGAATCCGCCAGTTTTGATTCCGGATCAGTGTACATCTTCACTCGGGCGCCTTCTCCTGCAAACGCGTCGATTATCGTGTGGACGGAGGAAACAAAACTCCGCGCGAGCGACGCGACGAAACACGCCGCGTTTGGTCAATCCGTCTCGCTTTACGACAATACCGCTTTGATTGGCGCTCGTTACGACAAGACACAAGCGCTCGGCGCGGGTTCCGTTTACGTCTTTCAACGCACGTACAGTGACTCAAATTCTGCGTCTTGGACGGAGCAAACGAAACTGTTCGCCTCGGACTTCAAAGAAGGTCACGAGTTTGGCGTTTCTGTTTCGCTGTACGACAACACGGCGTTGGTCGGCGCTTTAAAAGACGACGACGAGGCGGAAAAAGCTGGCGCGGTTTATGTTTTCGCGCGATCATCTGAAGAAAAGTGGACACAGGCGAGCGCAAAGTTGTACGCCTCGGACGCGAACGCGGGTGATTTCTTCGGTTCGTGCGTTTCTCTGTTTGAAAATACCGCTTTAATTGGCGCGTACTTACAAGACGACGGTGAGAAATACGCCGCCGGATCGGTGTACGCCTTTACTCGCACCTCTATTTCCAGTTTGACGTGGACGCAGCAAGAAACAAAGCTTCGAGCGCCCCTTTCAGAAATTGGTGGGTACTTTGGCGTTTCCGTCTCGTTATACGGCGATTCCGCATTAATTGGAGCGCACGGAAAAGACGACGTGGAATCCGACGCCGGCGTTGTGTACGTGTTTACGCGCTCTCCCGATGGATCGTCATGGACGCACCAGCTCAAACTATCCGCCTCTGACGCCGCTGAGAACGATCACTTTGGGATATCCGTTTCCTTATACGGCACTACGGCGTTGATTGGGGCTCGATTTGACGACGATAAAGGCGTCAACGCTGGGAGAGTTTACGTGTTTGAAGCGTCCTCCGAGCCGGCGGCGCCATCGCCGCCGCCGCCTGCACCCGAGTTTTATCTCGTCTTGGATGGCGTGCAAGCGCACTGGGACGCTTCCGATCTTTCGTCTCTCAATGACGGTGCGACGTTGAGCTCGAGCGATTGGGTAGACAAAAGCGGAAATGAGCGCGGCGCGCTCGCTCCTTTGGGGACGGTGACCTATCAAGCGACTGGTTTGAGCGATACGTACCCGTGTTTGTATCTCTCCGGGTCGAGTACCGGATTAGATACCGGCGGAGGAACGAACTACGTTCGGCAAACGATAGTGATGGTATTTCGCTGGGATGAATGTAACTGTCTTGGGACATGCGGTAATGCTGTGCACTATTTGTGGGATTGGCGCGATGAATGGGGTTTGAGTTATCTCCACGGCAATCATCATAATTCAGGAAGTTCCTCGGGGCCGTGGCAAAATGGCGCGCGCTGGATCAACGCCGAAGTAAAGAACAACTTCGACACCAACCAGTGCGCGTTCTTTCAAGGCACGACGTACCACGCCACCGAGCCTATCGTGATGATTTGGGAAGCCGAGAGCCCGAATACGGGCGATGATATGACTTTATTCGCTAATTACCAAAATAGCGAGAACGTCAGAGCGCAAGTCGCCGAGATTCAAATTTACGATTCGTCGTTGTCGAAGTACGACAGACGGTCTCTCGAGTGCGGATTGGCTGAAAAGTGGGGAATTTCGGACGTTTCTGCTAAATGCGAAGCGTCACCGCCGTTAACGCAATCCGAAATGTTGGAAACCATGTACGAAGACGACGACGGCTGGCTTCTGTTGCTCGCGTACAATCATCTTGCGACTGACGAGTCCATCTTCACTTCGGGCAAGCCGCCGCAATCGCCCACGGAAGGCAATTCGCACGTCTGGCTGAATGATTTAGGTTTGACTGCGAACGACGTCGAATCAGTTCGATTTTATTGCAAAACATCCAAACATAATCGCGTGGTACATTTCTCCGTGAACAACGACTGGATAAAATCAGTCGTTACCACCGGTTCGGCGTCTGGAAATTCGGCATCTTATTGGACGAGCGGAAATACAAAATTTGGCGACCACACGGCGTACATCCCGGACGAGGCAAATTACTTCAGCACTACAGATTTGTTGTCGTGGCCGTTCTATAAAGGGTACTACTATCACTGGAGCATTGGAGGACTCGATACTTACGAAGGAAATCGATGGGAATGCGACGATATGGTTGGTAGAAACAGCTTGGGCGACACGACGCACCAAATCTGGTTCAAGAAAAAACGCGTATTGACTGCCGCGGAGTGGAACGCACAATATGGTTCAACCATATTCAATACAAATTCCGGATATTTAGACGATATTGCTTTCTTTGAAGCTGTTACTGCGAATAATATTAAATTAACTGTAGAAACACTCAATTCATACGGAACACTTAATTGGGGAGTCTATATTGATGGTGTTTTAGACAATCCTGCGGATGACCCCGCTTACAGAGAATATTCGCAAACATATGAAAATCAAGCTATTGGAGACACTAGTGGCTACGCGTATGGTAATGGTGCGTTAGGTACTTATAGTGGTGCTGCAATCGGAGGAAAAGGTGAATGGGCAATGATCAAATATTCAACTCCACAAACATTTACAGGTTTAAAAATGACTCCTAGAAATGGTGATCATACTGAGCAATATGTTAAATCGTTTACATTAGAATTTTCTTAATCAATAATTTGTTTGTCTGTAAAATTAAAAAGAGCATTTCAAATAATATATTCAAATATTTGTAAAAGTACATTCAACGGCGATATATTTCGAAGTGGGACACAGGGAAAGTGACTAAGATGTCATGGATGTTTTGGCAAGCTACTTCCTTCAACCAAGACATTGGGAGTTGGAACACGGCGGAAGTGACTCGTATGAATTCTATGTTTTCTATCGCTTCTGCGTTCAACCAAGACATTGGGAGTTGGAATAAATAGTTAGAAAGCGCTTTGCGTGGGGAGAACTATTTCCAAACACTCTACAAAGCCAGTAAGTGACAACAGAGTATCCCTCAACGTACTCATAAACATTGCATCCATCAAAGGCTTAAAATCAACCGTAACGACTTTTCTTTCTCTGCTTAGTAAAATTCTGCTCGCGACGAAATCTTTTTCTCTTTCTCTTCTTCTTCTTCTTCTTCATAAAGCGACACGCCGCACGATCAATCGTGAAATCAACCAATCATCGCGGGAGAGAGAAGACATGCTGCCGCGCGCGGTTTCCTCTTCCTCTCCGTTCTTTTCTTCGCCGAGGAGGAGAGTAAAGTCATCGACGGCGTCGTCCCGCTCCCGGGCGAAGGTTTTGCCGCGAAACGTGTCGTCGTCGTCGACGGAAGGAGGAGGAGGGAAAGGAGGAGGCTCTGAAGCGGCATCGATATCGGGGAAAGAACGACGGCGATGGATCACACCGAAACCACGTTCGGAGGAGGAGGAGAACGGAGAAGAAAACGTCGACGGAAAGAAGGAGAATCAGAAGGATGAGAGGAAAGATTCCTACCTGGACGAAGCGTTGATATCGCTCTTCGCGAGCCGCTTGGCGAAGTTTTTGAACGAAGGAGAAGAAGAAGAAGAAGAAGAAGAAGAAGACTTTTTTAACGAGGAAAAAAGAGGAGTAGATTTCAAACGCGACGTTGCGAATCGGTGCGTTCGCGCGGTTGCCAGAACCGCGAGCGAAGAGGAGCAACGCATGTTCGGTTTGGCGATCATCGAGTCGTTCATACCTACGAAAGCGGCGAAAGCGTTTGGCTGGTTTTTGAGATTGTTTCCGGACTGGTTCGCGAGACGGCACGCGGCGTTCGTGACGCCGTTGATTTTACCGTGGTTAGTCGGCGACGCGGAGGTGAACGACGTGCCTTTGGAGGCGCGCGCGAGAGAGAGCTGCGAGGGGAGCAAAGTTCCGGCGAACGCGTTCGAGGCAGTTTTTGCCGGGAGAAAAAGTCAGCAGGAAGGGTATAAGCAAGGCGTTTTGGTGAAGAGATGCCGGGTTTTGGAGGAGTCCGGGTGCGTGTCGGTGTGTAAAAACGTGTGTAAGATCCCGACTGAGACGTTTTTCACGGAAAAAGTCGGTTTGCCAGTCACGCTGATTCCGAATTACGAAACTTTAGAGTGTCAGTTTTGTTACGGGCGCGTCGCAGACGGGACCGAAGGCGAAGAGGCTGGCGGATGTTACGTCGGATGCTTAGCAAGTGGAACCAAGAGCTGCGGTGTTGATATTAATAGTGGTAGTGATAGTAGTAATGAGAGCGGTAGCGAGTTGTAATAATTGTACTAGTAGTGTGACGGCTTTTTAAGAAAGTTTGATTTTACGAGGGCAAAAAATACGAGAGGGAAAAATTCGCATCTTCGTCCTTACAAAAGTATCATCATGCGCCCCTTCGTTCTCTCCTTATCGTTTATCGTCGCGCTTTATCTTCTGTGCGCCGAAGGAGTGGCGGCGGATGATGCCACGACGAAGAAGACGCAAACATTCGCAAGGTCTGAGCTTGACGTTGAGTTGCCGGTGTCGACTTCGCTGTCGATTTTCAAACCCAAAGACTTTACGGCTGAGAAATCGTATCCGCTCGTAGTCTACTTGCACGGATTTTGTCTCGGCGACGATGCGCAGCAGTTGTATTCGTTTACCGCTGCGCGCTCCTCGCCTGGTGGTGGAGGAGAGAGAAGGCAAACGCTGACGCAAATTGGCGTGCGCGAGCGAATCACTTCAGATCAGTTTCTCTACATGCCTTTGGACGCGCCGCACAAGACGAGAACTTGCGCGTTGTGCAATATCGCTTCTGATGCTAATAATTACCTCGCGGACCGTTTGACTTCTAATTGGATAAATTCAACGATGTCTCGAATCGGACCAGAATTTCAGTGCGCGGCTTGGAGCGGGAGCGACGCCTGTTGCAATCTTGAACAGGCTGCTAAAATGAATGAAAATAACGACGCGGAATACATCGTCGATGCGATCGAAAAGGTGAAAGCGGCGTATCCAAACATCGACGCGAGTCGCGTGTACGTCTTTGGGATCGCTACTGGCGGATTCATGGCTTCTCGATTAGCGTGCCAAAAACCTGAATATTTCGCCGGGATCGCGTCATTCGCTGGCGCTTCTTTCTACGACGAATCCAAATGCAAACCTACAAAGGCGACAAATTTTCTCGGCGTGCACGGTACGGGCGATACCGTAGTGCCAATCGAAGGCGGAGTTAATATCGTCGGAACTAAATTCCCGTCGTTTACCCGTTCGATGTCGATTCTCTCTTCAGCTTTCGGGTGCAAGAGCGAGCGTTTGTACGAGGATAAATTTACGCTCCCAACCGAGGCTACGCAAAGACGAGCTCCGAAAAATGTAAACGTCGACGTGATTACTTATGAACAGTGCCGCGGAGATGCCTCGCTTGAAAGTTGGACGATCGATGGAACCGATCACTTCCTCGAAGAAAAGACGTCGCTCGAATTGTTTTCTCGCATCACAAAATGGCTGTTAGCGCAACGCCAACTGGGAGAATCTTCTTCTACGTCGTCGTCGTCGTCGTCGTCGCCGACGACAAAAGAAGAAATGAATACAGTTGAGAAACAGAATAAGGACGAGGATGCGACAGTTTCTCGCATCGAATTCGGCGCGGTAGAAGCGTAATAAGGTTTTTCTCTTGCAGACACTCACAATACATCAACTCGTACATTTTTAAATTTTTTCAATACATGTTTTTGAAGACAAATCACGATGATACCGGTTCTTGTCGTTTGGTAGACGTCGATATACCACTCATTCCTCGACGATCGTTGCTGCTACCGTTTATTCCTTTACTCGCTTCCCGTTTCTCCTGCTTCTTATTCTCGTCGCCTATGGAAATTTTAATCGAGGAAACTCTTCGTTCGTCAGCTTCCACAATGGCGACTCTCAAAACCAGTTCCGGTACGCCGCCGTTTGATGACGACGACGACGAGGAGGAGGAAGACGTGTAATCGTCGTCGAGATCAAAATCGGACTTTTTATGGTCCGCGTTTTCTTCAAAACCATCGATTTCCTCTGAATCGTCTGTGTAGTCCACGTACAACTTGCTGCTCGACGACGACGACGACGACGCCAACGCGAGCGTTGAAACCGAAGCGCCTTGGACGACGGGGTAAGAAACCGAAAATGTTTCGCCTTCTTTTGGAATTCGTGCGAAAATATCGCACACCCAACCTCCGGCGGTTTCGTAGAGAGGACTTTTGGGAATATCAATCTCCAAATACTCCGCGAGCTCTTCGATATCGGCTTTCGCCCCAACTTCGTACGCTCTACCAGTGCCGCTATCACCGCTATTGTTGTTGTTGTTATAATTATTATCGCTACTACTACTGCTGCCACTATTCGTACCGCCAACGTTGATGTCGACGATGACGTCTTTCCCGTTCACTTCTTCTTCCACGACCTCGTTCACAAACCTCGGCAAAGTTTTGCCCCTCGCGTCGTTTTCTTCAAACTCATCTTCCCTGTCCGCCTTATTCTCTCCCCACTCGTCGTCGTCGTGTTCGTCGTATATTTCGCCAACGATTTCCTCGATGCAATCTTCGAGACTCACGAGCCCGATGGTCCCGCCGTGTTCGTTTACGACGACGGCGATGTGATACTTTCTCCTTAACATCTCGCTCAACAATTTCTCCACCGGCATCGACTCGGGAATGAAATAGACGTTTTTATCCATAATTGTTTCAATTGTATCGTCCAATTTAGAATCTTCACTTTCAATTATCGATAGCACGTTTACAATACCAACCACGTTATCGACTCGCTCGTCGAATACAATCACTCTCGTATACTTTTCCTCCCTCCAAAGTTGCTTCAAATTTTCCAACGTCGCTTTGCTTTCGATGCCGCAAATTTGCACCAAAGGTGTCATCACCTCCCTCGCCGGCGTATTCGATAAATCCAAAACGTTCCGTATCATCGACTGCTCGCTCGCTTCGATCGAGTTCGACTCCATCGCTCCGCTCAATACCAACTTCAACTCGTTTTCGCTAACAAATGGCTCCGCGCTCGTTTGTATCCGAAACAAATGAAACCCAAAATCCACGATGGCAGTGCATATCCTTCCCAACGGGTACAAAATCGTCGACATCATCCGAATCGGCGTCACTACTAACCTCCCAACTACCAACGCGTGCTGCACCGCGATCGATTTCGGGGCAATCTCGCAAAACAACAAAACAAACGCCGACATCGCAATCGTCGCCAGACCAATCGCCTTCTCCCCGTACACCTTCACGATCGCCTCGGTCATCATCGCCGTCGCTAAAATCGAACTCACCGTGCTCCCAATCAATATAGTCGTCAAAAACCGAGTCACGTTTTGTTGCACCGCGTAAAACGGCGACGACGGCCCTTCCTCGTTGGCGAGCTCTTTGATTTTCCACGGCCACAACGTCGTCAGCGCAGTCTCAGAAAGCGAAAGAAAACCACCAAACGCAAAGAGCGCGAACGCTTGGAGAATAGTCGACACGATTTGTGGGTCCGTAATAGAGAGCGACGTCGAGGACGCGACCACTAACGGTGGCGGCCGCGGAGGCGCGTCCAAATGGGAAGAAGGCGCTTGGACGATACAATTTTCAGCTCTTTGTCCGCTCGTCGCCGCCAAAGTCTCCGCAGGCTTCAACTGTTCCACCACGAGCACACGATCGCGCTCGGAGAAAGATGGAGACGAGACGGACGAAGAAGACGTCGCCGATATTCTCCCGAGGCTTTTTCTCATTCTCCTCCCGAAAAACGTTCTCGTTTTCGTTCTCGTTCTCCTTCTCGTCGTCGTCGTCCCAACTGCTCTTTGTTCCAATTGGCCGTTGGAATGCATCATTCCTTCGACTCCTCTCGCCGCCATGATCGTCGCCTCCGTCCGACTTTTCGCGCGTTTCGAAACGAGGAAAGAGCGAAAGCAACGACGGCGCGCGTGGGGGGGTCTTTTTGCTCGCGCTTCGAGATATAAAGCACAAAAGTAGCAGCGGGAGTAATGAGGTTTTTTATAGTCTGAATTGACCTATCCAACTTTTATCCAAAACAACAAGAGGCAAAGAACGAAGCGGAATAAAAAATGGTGTTCTATTTTTACAAACGGCTAAAGGTGATGTGATGATCGACTGCGGATACGTTTACGCCCATTTTACGTTCCTCTTTTTGTACATTCTTTTTCTCTTTCTCTCTCTCTTCTTCGCCTTCTTCGTCCTATGTCGCGCGCATATTAGGCGCTCTCCGTCGATTTTTTCTCTATTTAGCACTACTCTTCATCAATTTCAAAGCCTTTGTTTTCTTCTCCAGCTCCCTTCTTTCGTGTATTTCTTTGCTGATGGCGTTTAATTGTTCTAAACATTCGCCGTACCTGCTTTTGCACGTTTTTAGTTTCGCGCGCATCTCCTTCACCGAGGATTCGAGTTTTTCGATCGCGTCTTCGCCTTCTTTTTTTATCGCAAAGTAGCGCTGAGCTTTTTTGATCGCGCGGATGTTTTTGGTGTTGGAGGAGAGGCGCGCGCACTCGTCGACGGCTTCCATGGCGAGTTTGGCGTTGGTTTCGTGCGCGAGCAAGGCGCGGCGCATGACGCGTTCGGCTTCGGTGACGTTGGCGACGGCTTCGGAGAGTTTTTCCAGCAGGCGGAGGTTCGATTTGTCCATCCGTTTTTTCTTCTTCCGTTTCTTCTTCTTTTTCGGAGAGGCGGAAGGTGAGGTTGTTGCGAGTTCCGGGTTGTGGTTATCGTCGCCGTGGTCTTCGTCTATCCGTTCTTCTGTTTCTTCTTCATTATCCTCCTCCTCGTCTTCATCTTTGCTAAAAGAAGAAGAAGAAGAAAGAGAAGAAGAAGGAGACGCGTCGTCGTCCTCTTCCCTCGTCTCTTCGCGCGTCTTTGCCAACATCCTCTCCAACTTTGATACCGTCTTCTTACACTTCTCGTGGTGATCGAAACACTCCGCGTGCGCAATCATCGCCTCTTGACTTCTATTCTGATACAAACTCGCCACCGCCCTCTTGTGCAACGCCGGCACCGCCTTCTTCACCGCCCCGCCGAGCTGTTTATACATCCCGTCCACGGCTTCCCTCGCGCGCTCCTTCTCCTCTCTCAACGTCCGCTTCCCTCGATCGTACTCTTGCTCCGCTTTATTCACTTCCTCCGCGGCATCGTTCAAATCTTCCAAAGCGGTTTCCACCCTCGGATCCACCTCTTCCTCCTCCCCCATCAAATCCGTGTTTCGCTCGTACATCCTCCCCCGCGCGGCGAGCGCCTCCGCTTCCTCCGCTCCAAGAGTCGCATCCAACGCGGAATCTTCCAAAGACAAAATCGAACACGTCGTCGCGTTATTCAAGGACGACTGCGTCCTTTCGTGGTGCGTTTGCCCACCACCACCGTGGTCGCGATGATGATGGCTACGACGATGCGCGAATTTTGGTCGTAAAAAATCCTCCTCCGTGAACGCAATCGGATCCTCCAAGTGCCCAATTTTCTCATCCTGCGCGGACAGAAACATCTTCCTCTTTTCCTCGTTCGGTTCTTCTCTCTCCTCGAAAGAGCGGTTGGAAACCCCGCGCGATTGACTTTCCCGCTCGCTTTTTGTTTCCTCCTCCTCCTCGACCACCACTTCGAGCGCGAGAGAAACAACGACCCCGGAGACATCATCGTCCAAAGAAGGCACCAACGCCTCCAGACGCGCTCGAACCACAACGGATGAAAAGACACCTTCCTTAAAAGAGGCTTTCGGTGGCATGACGATACAGACGACGACTCTTTCGCGCGTTTTGGTTCGGACGATCACGGGGGCAAAAGCCACTTTTATGCGCGCGCGAGTCGTGTAGGGAAATCCATTTTTGTAAGGGAAATTGCATTTCAAACCGCACTCACGTCACGCTTTTCGCACTCTTTCTCACGCGCGCACTCATCGTTACGAGAGCCTCGGTGAAAGCATCCCTCGTCGCGGAAGAGTCTCTGTGTTCCCTTCTTTCCTTCGCCGCGTTTTAGCGCGCGCTATTCGTGCGACGCAATCGACGCTCGAAACCGGTGAGAGAGTGCGGATACGAATGCATTCGCGCTCGGTCCCCGTGACCGGGTCGGTCGTGTCGTCGTTCCTCCCGGGGATGATTTCGAAGAGGACGACGGTTTTGAAGACGACGACGCGTTTACAAACGAAAACGACTGTTTCGAGCAAGCCTCGTGCTGCTGGAAAGTTTCCCCGGCGAGGGTTTTGCGGCGGCGTCCGCGTGGTTTCTTCGTCGTCGTCGTCGTCGTCCGGAAGAGGAGGAGGAGGAACAGAAGGAGGAAGCGGAGACGAAGAGGAGGAAGAAGAGAAGGACGATGATTCAACCGAGAAGGAGGAGAAAGAAGCGCGAAAGGAGGCGGAGACTCCTCCTCCTGTGCCGGAATCTCTTTCTCGCGGGGCCGCCGCCGCCGGTCGAGCGCCGATACTGCCGGGAGGACCCCGTCGTCGTCGTCGTCCCGATGAAAGGCTGAAAACGAAAGAAGAAGAGGAAGAGGAGAACAAGAAGTTTGAAAAGCTTCAGAACAGCTTGTTTTTATCCTTGTTAGTGACGGAAGGCGCGATAAAAGGGTCGGCGATGACGGCGTTGGGGTTATTATTGAACGTGAAAGTGATTGATTCGTTTCGTTTTTTGAGCGAGAGCGCGAGCGGAGGCGACGGGGATGTCGTGCTTCTCGGGACCGGCGTTTCGTCGGCGGTTGGCGTCGGGATCGCGTGCGCGATGCCGTTGGTTTTGATCGACTTTGCGATTATGAATCTGTTTTTTCCCAGCGAAACAAGCACTTCTTCTTCTTCTTCCGATGCGTCCGATGCGCCTTCGCTGAGGACCGCGGTGTCCAATTACGCGAAAGAAGCGTCGTTGAACAACCCGTGCTTGAACATGCCTTTTTATAAAGACGCCATCGTCGCCTCTGTTGCACGCGTCGCGGACTCGTTCGCGTGCGTTTTCACGCTTGGATTTTTATTCACGTGGATAACGGAAAGAGGCGTTGAGTACGGTTTTGAGGTGTACGAGATTGAAAATACAACTAAATGGCTCGCGCTCGCGGCGACGGTGTTGGGTAAGGAGGCGATGATTTTTTATGAAAGTTATCGAAGAAAGGGTTTTGGCGCCGGTGGCGGTGCCGACGGTGAAAAAGCAGGAGGTAAAAAAGAGAAGAGAGCGCCCGGGATGAGAGCGTACGTGGTGACGCGAGATAAAATCACCGGGAAGGAAAAAATGGAAGAGATCACCGCGGAGAACATCGAGTCGAAGAAGAAGAGAGGCGAAAAATTGGAGCCGCAAGAGTTGGCGATTGAATCCGCGATGTACAACATGAACGTTCGTTCGACTATCGACAATTGGCGCGAAAGAATTTCAAATGGTTTGCTTGGTTTCTCGTTTGTCGTTTCCGGCGGGAACGGAGCGGCTCCTTTGGTTGGAGGTTTACTCGGCGATTTACTCTTTTGCGTGTATCAAAGAAACAACGTGAAAAAATATCTCGAGAAGTACGGTGTGGATGATGAAAGTAATAGCAGCAATAGCAGCAGCAGCAGTAGGAGTAGGAGTAGCAGCAGCAGCAGTAGCAGTAGCGGGAACAAAATGAGAACATCTATTGCTGTGGCCAAAGCGCGACAGCGCGAGATGCAATCCGTTTTGGTGAAGAAGATGAAAGAGAAGGAAGGAGAAACGAATAATACAACGGCGAGTGAAAGCGTCGGTACGAGTAGCAGTACCAACAGTACCAGCAGTCAGAAAATCAACGACATGATACAAGCGGTACAAAAAGAAGCGTCGCTCGTCGCTCGTCTCGTAGTCGAAGCCGACGAGAAAGAATCTCTTCTCTCCTCGTCGTCAACACCGGCTCGCGCCACCAGACTCAACGCCGAACGCAAAGCCTTCAAAACTCTCGAGAACAAACTGCCAAAGCTCATGACGGGTCTTTTCGACGGAGAAACGCCCGAACTTTCCGAATACGAAGTCGCGTTCAAAGAAGCTTCGAACTTTTTGCGAACGGAGAAAGCTTCGCTCGAATCCAAGATTCAATCCTTCGACGAAAGCATCGAGAAATACCGAGCGATGTTTGCTTTCATATTTTCGAACGACGACGTAAACGACGAGGACGAGGACGACGTCCGAGAAAAAGAAAACGAAGTTAGACGAGAAACAAATTTAGAAGTAGGAAAGAAAACGAAAGACGAGGGCGGCGGCACTGCCGTTGAGGCGAAAGAAGAAGACGACGGGGCGTCCTTCGCGGAAAAGTTTGCCAACTTCTTTTGATGAAAGACGCCACCTTCTTCAAAACCACTTTCTTTCTCTCGCAGCACAGTAATACTACTACTACTACTAATACTAACAACCGCGCGCGAGCCCTTGTCGTAAAAGAATAAATTCTCTCGATTTTGCTGAAAATTCCTCAAACTTCCCAACAAACTCATCCCTTTTGAAGCGGCAAAGCACGACGCGTTTGCGACTTCCAAAATACATAAAAGAGCATCATGACTCCCGCATCTCGAGAATTAGAGCACGAAAACGAGGAGGAAGAGTTAAATTCGTTCCCGCGGATGTCTGTCGGTGAAACCAGAGACGTGTCTTCGCTCAAAGACAAAGGCGTGACGAAGAAGCTTCTCCAACCTTCATCCACGCCTTCGCATCATCGCACGCACCCAGAAGCCGGGGATAAAGTCCTCGTCCACTACACCGGACGGTTACTGGACGAAGCGAAAACCAAGTTCGATTCCTCGGTCGATCGCGGGGAACCGTTCGAGTTTACCGTCGGGGTTGGGCAGGTTATTAAAGGATGGGATTTAGGGGTGATGACCATGGAAAGAGGGGAAAAGGTGGGCACCTTTTTGTTCTTGTTTGTTCTCTCTCTCTCTCGTTAGTGACGCTCTTTTGGTTTTACCGCGACGAGTAGCATTACCATATCCACCGCTCACATCATCATTCGTTTTCTCTCTCTCTCTCTCGGGATGATCTTTTTTAAAAAAACAGTGTTTGTTAACGTGTAAACCAGAGTACGCGTACGGAGCGGCGGGCGCGCCGCCTTCGATTCCGCCCAACGCGACGTTGGAATTTGAAGTCGAGTTGATCTCGTGGAAGTCCGAGAACGATTTGTTCGGGGACGGTGGAGTCATCAGAGTGGCGAAGATTGAAGACGGGGAAGGTTGGAAGACGCCGAAGGATGGGGATTGGTTGGAGATTGGCGTGCGAGCGAGTCGGAAGGAGAGAGAGACGGGGAAGATGTCGACGGTGTGGGAGAAGGGTCTCGCGGATGAAGGAGAGGAAGAAAAGGAAGGGCTTTTCTTTCAGCTCAATTTGAAGAAGAGGAATGGGAAAGAAGATGCGGACAACGACGACGCGAGTAAAGTGCCCTTTGGCGTGCATTTGGCGCTGCAGTTTTTCAAAAAAGGTGAGACCCAGCGACTTTTGGTTCGAAACGAGTACTTGTTGGAAAAAAATGCACCATACGACGAGGACGACGAGTTGTACTTTACGGTGACTTTGAAACGTTGGGTTCACGTGGAAAAGATTTGTAATGGATTGGGCGAGAAGACAACCATCAAAGAGGCTCCTGAATCGAACTACGATACGCCAAACGAAGGTGCAAAAGTCGTCTTCTCGTCCGTGAAGGTGTACCGAGGAAAGCGCGATTTTGCGCGACGAGGACGGGTAGGAGACCAACGGAAAGAAGAAGAAGAAGAAGCGAAAGATTTGGTATTTGCATCGAAAGAAGGCGAAGAATTCATCTACGAAATTGGTGGCGACGATGACGACGAGAGCAACGCATCGATCATTGTTTCCGCGTGCGAAGAAGGCATCCAACGCATGAGAGCGGAGGAAACCGCGCAAATCGTTCTTCCCACAGACTTTGCGTTTGGAACTTCGTCCTCGGACAAAGGAAAAGAAATCAAGAAAACGTTTAGCAACGGCAAAGAAATTTCCAGCTCTGACACACCCTTCGTGACGTACGTTTTCGAGATGAAGTCGATGGAACGCGCGAAAGATCCGTGGGCGCTCACCGGCGAAGAGAAGGTTGAACGCGCGGAGAAATTAAAGTCTTCCGGGAACGCTTTCTTCAAAAAGAAAGAGTACGCTCGAGCCGAAGCGAAGTATTCCCAAGGACTTCGATACGTCGAACCCGACGGCCAACAAAAAGAGGAAACTGCAAACAAAATCAAAGCTTTGAAAGTGTCCTTGCATTTGAACTACGCGGCGTGCGCGTTGAAACGATTCGCGTGGAAAGAAGTTGTCGTAAACTGCGACGAAGTTTTGAAAATTGAAAGCTTGAACGAGAAGGCTTTGTATCGCAAAGCGACTGCGGAGATTGAATTCGAGTTGTACGACGAGGCGAGAAGAACGATTAAGACGCTCGTCGAAGATGTCACCTCGCCGTCACCGACGTCTGCGTCGGAGGCGCTCAGATTGAAGCAACGTTTGAAGCAAAAAGAAGCGACCCAAAGAAAGAAAGACTCAAAAGTATTCGGCGGCATGTTTTCAAAGCTCGATTTATTCACCGAAGACGAGAGAAACAAGAAACCGAAATCGGACGAGGAGAAATTCGACGACGCCGAAACGGCCTTGACCGGTTTGGGCGAGATGATGAAAGGCAGCGGCGGAATAGGAGGAGGAGGAATAGATGCAAACGCACCGCCGCCACTGCCTTTGGAGGATTTACCGGACGACTTTCAAGATTACGGCGCGAAAGAGGCGATGGCAACCGACACGTTCCCTTTTGAAGAGGAGAAGAAAAAGTTGGAAGAAGGCGAACAAATGAGCTTGGAAACGGCTTAACGTAAACATTATTAGCTTGACGTTTCAAGATGCTATTTAGCTACCTCTACATTCCTACTCTCGCGCGCGTATTTTCTTCTTCCTAAAAAAACTCCAAAACGTTCGCAACCGGTCCTTCTCTCGTTACGAACGCTTGCGCGAAAACACCGAGCATCGCAATCATCGCTAATCGTCCGTGTTTCACCTCGGATACTCTCAATTCCACGTCTCTCTCCGCGTCCGCGCTCAAATTAAACGGATCGAACGGCCCTCCGCCCGGGTAATTCGTATCTCCCGGTAAATATACGCCAACTGGTTCTAGACTCTCGATCCCTACGTATCTCGCGTACTCCGGACCTCCCATCAGAACCGCTTGACAAAACGCGATTCCAATTATGCCGCTCGCGCCTGCTATGTGAAACCCCTCAATCCCGAGATAATTCACGTCTATGCCTTCCAAAACCTTCTCTCCAATCTTCCACCAAATCGGTTCGCTCAGCTCTAACGCGCCGCTTCTCGATAAGATCTCCGGAACGCACACTCCTACAACCGCCAACATCGCCCATCGTCCGTGCAACAACTCCAACTCTACGTTTCTGCGTCTCTTCTCCTCCGTATCGCTCAAGCGCAAAGGATCGAACTGCGCGTCTCCCGCTAACGTCCCGTCTAAATACGAAGGAAACATAAACGACGACGACGCATCGTCATCAGAGTCTCCTCCCGAGAAGAAAGAAACAGACTTTCGCGGCATCCACCGTCCTCTTTCCTTTCCGAAATACATTGGAAACTTTGCTTTCGCCAGCGCTCGCATCCTCTCCCTCCCTTCTCTCCCGCCTTCCGTGCCTCCTTCGTCTGCCTCTTTCGCTTTCCTCGCTTGCTCTCTTAATCCGTCGCCGAGATCCGATTTTGATACGCACGTCAACAGAACAACCGGTAACGCGGAGAAGAGTAAAGACGCGTTCGAGCCGAACTTTTGGACCAAGACCACGCCCAGCGCGACGCCAAAGGTGACGTAGAAGAGAGGCGACGAGACGACGTTTTCGATTATGAATTGTTGTTGTTGTTGTCCGATGGTGTCGTCGTCGTCGGCTTTCGATGATGACGACGACGACGACGACGTATCTCTCTTACTCTCAAAATCCGTTTCCTCCTCTTCGCCGTCGTTGTTCTTCTTCGAATCGGCGACGAAACGATTTTTGTTCAGACGTCCTCGTTTTTTGCGTCCTCGTTCAAAGCGCGTTCTTGCACGCGTCGAGAGACGAACTTTGCGCTTCGAGAAGGTGGAGGACGACGACGACGAAAACCACGGGGCAGAAAGAACAGCACCACCACCGACGAGAACAGTAAAAGAAGACGTCGTCATGTTCTCTCGAGAACACGACTACTACTCTTTGTCGTCTGTCTCGGGTCAAAGTTTTTCCGACGATCGATGCAGAGGTCTCTCGCGCTGTCTTCTCTCAAAGCGCGCGTTTCGAGATTCAATTCAAGTGCGGAGAGAAGAGGACGGCCTTTTCCCCAAAGATACGATGTTGCGAACGCGAACGAAGAGCAACACCAACGACGACACCATCAGAGGAGGAGAATCAGGATCAGCACTCAGAGGAAGTAAAGGCAAACACCACTCGCAACGGAAGAAGAAACACATCCTGAACCTTTGCATCGGATTCGCGATCGTATTCATCCTCGGCGCGTTCTTCTCTCTGTTCGTGTACGACATCGAGGATTTGGAGGAAGCGTCGGCCGTTTCGTTTCGAGACGACGGAAAAGGGACGTTGAACGACGAGAGCAGGAAGAAGAAGAGAAGGAGAAACCACGAGGAGGAAAAGGAAACAGAGGAGGCGCATTCGACGAGGCGTCGTGGGAGTCAAGTAGGGAGCGCTGTAACACCAAATGCGCGATTCGATGATGTGCGTTCGAGTTTCGCGCAGTCTTTCGCCGCGCTCTCGAAAGGAGGAAACGGAGGATCGTTTCCGTACCGGTACGTTTTCGATCTTTTGCTATTCGCTCGTCTTTGTCGTGTTTTTCAATGACTGATGTCGTCGCTCTGTTCTCTTCTTACAAAAACAGGTTCAAAGTGTTCGTGTACGAAGACGTTCCGGAAGCGCTCAACGCGGATTTACGAACGAAACGAAGCGATAAGTGTAAAGATAACGGGTACGCGAACGCGGAGTGGAAGATACCGGAGCTGATTGCGAAGAGCGAGGTGTACACGCCAGACCCGGAATTGGCGGATTTTTACGTCGTGCCTTTGTTTCCCGAGTGTTACGTGAGAGATAAGTTGGAAAAAGGAGGGGCGGATTACGTCACCGCGGTGAGGAAGGTGAATAAGATGTACCAGGCGGCGATCGATAGGATCGCGGGGAATTATCCGTATTGGAGGAGGAGCGAAGGGAGGGATCACGTGTTTATTTTTCCCGCGGAGAAAGGCGCGGAAAACGTGTTGAACGAGAAAACTTTGGAGAGGATCGGGAAGGCGATTAAGATTGTCGGCGTGCCGACTTTTAAATCGTCGCTGTCGTCGAGTGGCGGCGAGGATAGCGATGGTGATGGTAGCAATAGAGTTGATAGTAATAGCGAAAGCCTAGAGGAGGAAGAGAAAGAAGAAGAGGAGAACAACAGCGCTAAAGCTATGGCGACGCGTCGCGCTCGCTACGCGTTCTCGCCGTTTAGGGATATTATCGTACCTCCCGTTCGAGATTCCAGAGACGAAGCTTACGCTCTGGTGAAAGCGGAAATGGAGAACGTCTTTAGCGCGAGGAGAAAAATACGAATGCATTTTCGAGGGAAAGTTGTCAGCGAAGATGACGAGTTCTTCGGCGCGGGTGGTAGCGGTAGTAGTAGCGAGAGCGGCGGAAGCGACACCAAAACTGACTCTTCGAACGATGGTAGAAGGAAAAGTTCATCTTCCTCCTCCTTCAACGTGAGGAGACGCGCGTACGAACAACTCAAAGGTTTAAAAGGCGTCAACGTCGTCATCGACGAGAGCAATACTGCCAGTTCTTTCGAAGTTACCGGCGGCATAGAAACCGACAAAGGAAGGAAGAACGCGACGTTCTCTTCCTCCTCCTCGTGCGATCGCAAGTGCGTCCTCCGCGAAATGCGCAACTCGGAAACGTGCTTAATCACTCCTCACGGCGGCCTCGAAGGATGGTCCACCGCTCTCTCCGACGCTATTCTTTCTGGGTGCGTTCCACTCATCGTCCACGACGACTTCGAACCGTACTTCTCCGACGTCCTCGATTGGGAAAATTTCTCCTACAAAATCCCGACCCGCGAAGCTCTCCGAAACGCCAAAGACGCTTTACTCCACGAAAAAAGCAAAGCTTCCTCCATCACGCGCTCGAAACGAGAAAACGATTTAAAAATCGCCGCGCGGGCTTCCGTTTGGAACGACAAGTGGCAAAGCGGCGACGCTCTGGACGCCTTGTTCGAAAGTTTACGCCGACGGGTTCGGTATCATCGAAACTCGCCGTTTCGATTTTACGCCGAAGCCGATCGAAACGGTTGACTTTTGTTGAGCGCCGAGAAGATTGGAGAGAGAGAAAGAGAAAGAGAGAGAGAGAGAGATACAGAAAAATGTACAAAATTTGACAACGATTACATCATCACACGCTCCTACTAACAAACTATTCTTTACTCATTCAAACGCCGCGTCCGGCGTCCTCTTTCGCTCTCTTCTCCACCTCTCGTTTGAGTTGTTCCATCTCGTCTTCTATTTTCGTCGGTAAATTTGTCGCGTCGGAGATAAAATTCACCACTTCCGTCGCCGTTCTCTCTAAAACGGTTTCCGCGAGTGCTTTGCCCAAAAGGAACGCGTCTAACGGTTTGTCCTCGGCGTCTGAATCGTCGCTTTTGTTCTCGTTCCCCGCGGTGGCGTTTCGGGTGACGTTTCGCTTCTTTTTCTCTCGCGGGGAAAAGGAAACAGAACGACTTTGTTGGAAAGAGAACGAGGAGGAAAAGGAGGAGGAGGACGAAGAACAGCAGCCGTTGTTCGACGAGCGACGGCGTGCCCCGAAGAACACCCCCTGCGCGGAAGGGTTTGCGAGGACGGGATGCATGCGCGAGCGTGGTTTTGCAAACTGGAGGATTACTTTACCGTGACGATGTGATGTCAGAAATGAAGAGGATTTGGTGGACGAGCGAACGAGAAGAGGACGATTAAAGATCGATCAAAAGTATCGGAATAATCATTCGGGGTTACATGCGCGTCGTCATCTAAACGTTGCGTTCTTTTGTGAAACAACAACTTTTATTAGTAGTGTTGATCTTTCTTCTTCTAATAGAAAATACAAATACAAAACAACTCTCTCTCGCTCTCTCGCTCTCTGCTCCGATTGACTATTACCGCCGCTCTTCTCGCGGGTACGCGCTTTCGTCTTACTCCAAGTCTCGAACGATATCGCGCGGAATTTCTCCGTTTGGCGGCGGTTGATTCGATAAGCGAATCGTTCGAGGCGTGCCACCTGGGGTGGTGGTTGTGGTCGTTTGATCGTCCGCGTTCGCGCCGCCCTTTTTCGGGTCTGTTGTTTTTGTGTTCGTCTTTACGTTCGCGTCGCTATTCGCGTCGATTTGAGTCAACGTAAAACCGCTCGCCATCCACATCAACCCGTTATGTACGCTCTGCCCGACGCTCTCGATGCCCTCTCGCATCGCCTCTTTCGCGTTTGAAAGCGCATTTACCGCGCCGTTCGCGTTCGTTGCAAATCTATTTAACCAATCCGGCGGCGGAGGAACGCCCAACGCCTTCGTAAACGCCTCGCAAAACGTGTTACAATTCTTCGAAAATAACTCGTACTCGTTCCCTGGCCAGCTGGCTTTCATCACCGCCACTATCGCTCTCACTTTCGTCGCGTCCGCGCTCGTCACCCCTAGCGGAATAGACTCCCGAAAAACGTACGCGCTGTTCATTTTTGGTTGACACGGGTACACGCCGGTCCCTTCTTCGCAATAGCCGTAGGAATATTCGTACCCGTGCACTTCAATCCCGCCGTGAAATATCCCGCCCGCGTTGAACGTGTCCTTCGTTAACGTGTTCAGGTGTTGAATCGTCGCGTTCGTTAAGTCAGACTTCGTGTTCGTGATGTCGTAGACGTTCAGGGTTACCAGCGCCATATTATACTCTTTGCCTCCTTCCTAGTGGTGTTTACTACTCTAACTCTCTCTCTCTCTAATCTCTCTCTCTCTCTTTAATGGTTTAACGATACAAAATCAGTGTCGAAACGCCGACTCTGGACTCTCGAAAACAATCTCTCTTTCGCGCTCTTCTCCTCCTTCGCCTCACGAAAACGACGACGATGTGTACGTTTTGAGAAGAGAAATCTCTCTCTCGTTTCCCCGCTCGCAAAGTCTCTCAAAATGCGAACAAATAAACTCGCAACTCTGTTTCGATCGAGCACGCGTTCGTTTTCGAGTTTTAAAGAGAGAGAAATTACGACGACGATGGCAAAACACCACTCGTTTCTCTTTTACTCTCGTTCTCTCTCTCTCTCTCTCTCTCTCTCTGTCTCTCTGTGTAAACGTGTGTGCAAAGAATGAGATTGTGCGGGGAAAAATGCGTGAGAAATTCTCATCAGACGCGCTCGAAGAATACCTCTCGACACGCGTGAAACGATGCGAGACGCGAAACGAAACAACTCGAGAGGCATTCCACGCAATGTCTACGAAAAGGGCGGACACTTTTACCACCCAGAGCGGAAAACAAACGACACGTACGACCGATATGAAACGATGAGACGGAAGGAGTATTCTTGATGTTTTTCAAACTGGCGTGCGCGTTCGTCTTATCCGTGGTTACGGTCGGATGGACGTGGGCGAGTCGCCGGCGCGAGCGATTCCATCAAAATCGTTCAATTAAAACGAGTGATTTTGTGACTGCCGAGACTTTGGCGGGAGGAGGCGAAGGCGTCGGCGTCGTCCTCCCGGTGAGAGGCGTCGTTTCAAACAGGACGAGAGATAACTGGCACACGCAAGTGGAGACGAAACATAGAGGGGAAGTCGCGTTCGTGTTCGTGGTGGAAAAAGAGACGGACGATGCGAAGGAAGCGGCGGAACGGTTCGTAGGAGGAGCGGCGGCGGCGTCCGCCGAGGGACGAGGAGGAAGAAGAAGCGCGCGAGTGGTCGTTTCCGGGAGCGCGGAGAACTGTTCGCAGAAGATTCGGCAGCAGTTGCGAGGGGCGGAAGAGCTCGGGGCGATGATGGGCGACGAGGACGAAGACGACGGTAGAAGTCGTCGTGGTTTTCATCGTCGCTTTTTTCGAGATGAAAAGAGGAGCAAAAACAGAATTAAGTACGTTTTGTTCTTAGACGACGACGTGATGCTGTATCCGAGCACGATTGGGAGTTTAGTGAGCGCGATGGAAAAGGACGAGAAGGAGACGGGCGGGAACGCGTTGTTGGCGACTGGGTACCCGTTGGATTTAGTTGGCAGTGACGGCACGTCGTCGTCGTCCTCGTGCTTTGCGAATTACATGACCATGGTGTATCACCTCGTGTTGTTGATACCTTTCTCGCACGGTAAGTACGCCAAAAACGTTTGGGGAGGGTGCATGCTCTTTCGGTTGGAGGATTTCCTCGCCAACGCGTGTAAAGTGAAAGAAGCGTACGAGACCGGCGGATACTCGGACGATCTCATCGTCGCCGCCGCCGCCGATCGGGAAAAGAGAACGATACTATGCCCCGGCGACGCGTTGTTCCCAATGCCGCTCGATCCGAAACAAACCGTAGGAAATTTCCTGAACTATTTCCATCGACAAATTTTCGTCAACGACACGTATTCCGACGGACACATGAAATTTATCAACCACGGTATGCTTCTGGCGATGTTTCTCTCCAGTTTATGTTTAACGGTTGGAACAGTCGCGAGCGCGATAGATATTGCGCTCTGGTTATGGACTTTAGCAGCGTGTTCCAAAACATCATCCCTCTCGATTGCGGCGACGGAGAAGACAAACGTCGTCCCTTCGCTCGCTTTCGCGGTGTTCTTCGCGCACTTCCTCGCCGTAACGCGCGCGAAGAAAATGTACGCGTCCTGCGTCTCTCTCTGCGAAAGAACCGCCAAAACGAGTCCGCGCGACAGAAAGAACACCACCTCACCAACCACACGTAGCGCTTCTCAAACATCGAAAAAACCAAACGCCGGCCGCGTCGCCCGTTCCGGATTCAACCGCACCAACTGGTTCAAAGTCTGGCTCGCCCTGTGCCTCGTGTACGCCGTCGCGCCTTTCGTATGCGCGTACGTCTACTTCGTCTCGGACGAAGTCGCTTGGAGCGGTATTCGGTATAAAAAATCTCGCGGTAAAGTTTCAAAAGTTTTCTCTGCATCGTCGACGCGGTGACGATGCGTGACAAAAATGACGACCGCGATCAAATGGGTGCGCGTCCGAGAGAGAGCGAGAGAAAGAGAGAGACAGAGAGACAGAAAGAAGAAGAGAGAGCGTAAACGCTTTGACTCGAGTTGAAGTACTTTAGACATTCATGAAACCCTAAACAGAAAGAAGCCCACATTTCCCTCGCACAAAATCTCTCACTTATTCAACGAAGCGAGTCTTTATATTTACATGCTCGCGGCGAGGACGAAAGCGTCGTTTTCCGCGTTGTTCTCGTCGTCGTTTTCATCCTCCTCCTCGTCGTCGTCACTACTACTACTCAGGAGAAGGAGAAGGCTTTTACTGTCGAAGGATACGACGACGATGACGATGATTTCTTCCTCTTTCTCTTCTTCTTTGCATTCGCCGAATCTTCTTTTGTCGGCGAATTCTCGTCGAAACACCACCCCGGGGTTGTTCCGCGTCGTCGGCGCCGTTCGAGCGTCGTCGTCGACGAGAAGAACAGCTCGATTTCGAGGAGGCTCTTTCTTCGGCGCTTTTTTGTCGTCTTCGTCTTCGGAACGAGCTTTCCCACGGCTTCTTCGTCGTCTTTCTCGGGGCGCAAAATCACTAGCCGGTGGTGGAGGAGGGGTGGATGGCGTTGAGACCTTAAACGACAAAATCGCCTCGCAAGCGGCTTTGGTGAAAGGATTGAAAGCGGACGGGAAGACGAACCAAGACGAGGAGGTGAAAGCAGCGGTGACGATTTTGAAGGCGTTGAAAGCAGAGCTGGAGGAGGGCGAGATTAGGACGGAAACGACGAGGGAAGCGATTTTGGGCGACGGCGGCGGCGAAGAGAAGAAGAAGAAGACGCAAAAGAAAGGAGGAGGAGGAGGAGGGAAAAAGAAAGGCGGCGGCGGCGGCGAGCAGTCGTCTGGTTCTTCTCCGGAGGAAGTTAGAGCAGTGCGCATTGAGAAAATGGCGCAGTTGAAAACGTCGAATCAAGAGCCGTTCGCGTATAGGTTTGATCGAACAAACACGGCGGCGAAATTGCAAGCCGCGTATCCGGAATCGGTTTTGGCGAAAGGCTGCGAGTTGGAAAACGGAACGAGAGAGAAAGTGTGCGGCAGAGTGACGGCGAGAAGGGTTTTTGGGAAACTCGCGTTTATGACCTTGACGGATGCGAGCGGGACGATTCAGTTGTATTGCGACGAGTCGAGGATCGATCAGGAGCAGTTTGAGACTATCAAAACCTTAATCGATGTCGGCGATATCGTCGGGTGCGAAGGGCCTTTGAAACGGACGGATAAAGGTGAATTGTCGATTGTCGTGGAAGATGTGAAGGTTTTAACAAAGTCATTGAGAAATTTACCGGATAAGTGGCACGGTTTGCAAGATGTTGAGATTAAATATCGACAAAGATACGTGGATTTAATCGCGTCGTCGGATTCGAGAGATACTTTTTATCAAAGAACAAAGATTATCAAAACGATGAGAAGGTATTTGGAAGACGAGTTGGAGTTTATGGAGATGGAGACGCCGATAATGCACACGGTTTCCGGCGGAGCGGACGCTAAACCATTCAACACGCACCACAACGCTTTAAATATGGATTTAACGTTACGAATCGCGACCGAGTTACACTTGAAGCGCTTAGTCATCGGCGGATTTGAAAGAGTGTATGAAATTGGACGCATTTTTCGAAACGAAGGATTATCGACCAGGCATAACCCTGAATTTACGTCTATCGAGTTGTACCAAGCGTACGGTGACGTGAGCGACATGTTGGAGTTGACTGAGGAAGTCATCTGTAGATGCGCGGCGGCGGTGAGCCCGTCTAAAAAATTAGAACCCATCCAATACGGAGACGAAACGATCGATTTAACGAAAAGACCGTGGAGACGTGCGAGCATGAACGATTTAGTCATCGAAGCGTGCAATGTGGACGTGTTGAATGGCTTCGATGGTGATTTAGAAAAAGCGAAAGCGGCGTGCGAACCGGCTTTAAAAGCGCACTCGAAACAAGCCGGCGCTTCCATCCCGGCCGTTCGAGATTCGCCAAACCTAGGAACTTTGTTGAACGAAATGTTTGAAGCGACCGTCGAGGGAACTTTACGCCAACCAACGTTCGTTCTCGATCACCCGATCGAGATCTCTCCTCTTGCGAAACCGCATCGAGACAAAAAAGGCGTCACCGAACGTTTCGAACTCTTCGTCGTCGGTCGAGAGTTGGCCAACGCGTTTTCGGAGCTCACCGACCCTATCGATCAAAGAGAACGATTCGAAAAACAGTCGCGAGCGCACGCAGAAACTCAACGCGCCGCGCTCGTTCGCGCCGAGAAAAAAGTCGAACGCGGCGATAAAGACGCCGGCGACGTGTTGAAGGAAACCACGGACGATATTTACGAGTTTCCGATTGACGAAGATTTCATCAACGCTTTGGAATACGGAATGCCGCCGTGTGGGGGATTAGGCATAGGCGTCGATAGATTGGTGATGTTACTCACGAATTCACCGAGCATTCGAGACGTGATCGCGTTTCCCACGCTCAAAAACGAAGATTAGTGATGAACTTAATGCTATAAACGAGTAAGATTAGTGATGAACTTGACGCTTTAAACGAGAGCGGGTTGTTACGATACAAAAATAATGATACAGATCTAAAAACTTAAATACAGATGCTAGCCGAGCGTCCCTCTCGCAAACGCGCGACCCGAGAGACGAAACAAGATGAAAACATTATTCAAACTTCCGCCGCGTTCGCGAGCGCCTGCCTGAACGACTCCCACTTCTTCCCGCCCGCCTCCTTCCCTCTCTCGTCGTCGTCGTCGTCGTCGTCCTTCTCCTCCTCTTCCTCAAAGAACGGATTCATCCTCGCTCTCGTCAACGCGCTCTCCATCGCTTGAAACTTTTTCCTGACCACAAACTCCTCCTCTTCTTCCTCCTCATCATCCTCCTCTGTCTCTCTCGTCATCGCGAGCATCAGGACAAACCTCGAGGCGGTCAGCCACGCGTAAACGACTTCTCCATCGGAAGAGGAACAGACGACGCCTACGTAGTTTCCCGTGGTGGTCGTCGACTGATGATGCTGACGCGTCGTCTTGCTCCTCTCGAGTAAAGCGTACTGGACGCCATCCGCGGCGCGAAGGAAAAGCTTTTCCAATTTGGAGGAGGAGGAGGCGTTCGTCGTCGTCGTCGTCGTCGTCGTTCTTTTCCCGTCGTCGTTTGAAGAAGCGGCGTCGTCCACTTTGAAATCCGCGACGACGACGACGACGAGTGGTGCGAGACGAAGCACGTCTCGAGAAACGAGTTCGAGGTCGAGCGCGGCGGCGCCGAGCAGCTTCTTCATCTTTGATCGTCTCCTCCTCCTCCTCCTCCTCGTCGTCGTCGTCGTCTGCTCGGAACCGCGCTCGAGCGTTTTGGCGGGTTGTCGTTCGCGGTGGTGTTTTCGTGCGTTCTCGCGAATGTGCAATGCAGTTCTTCAATACAAAAATAAATAAAGTACGGTAGTAGTAGTTTCATTTAAAAACAACGAATTTGCGCGACGACGACGACGACGACGAAAACGCATCTTTTACGCGGCTCTCTCGAGCAAGCAAACGATCAAAATGAAATCCGGGTAATCGATTTCGTTGACTTTAGCGCTCGGGTTTCCTTCCGGAGGCGGTTTCCAGTAACTCACGACTTTGTGCAAGTATCCCGGAACGTATCCGACGCCGAGCTGTTCCATCAACTTTTCGACTTGGTGGATTTTGATCGTCTTGGCTTTCGCCCAGTTGATACGCTTCCAGACTCTGCGAATGGATTCGAGTTTCGACGCGGGTAATTCGTAGTGTTCTGAGATGATTTCCTTTCTCTTTTCTCGTTCGAATTCGATTTTGGATTCCGCCGTTGCCGCGTGCATTCCGTTGACTATTACCCCGATGAAGACGGAAATAATTACCATCCCGCACATCACCACAAAGGAGTAGAAATAGAGTGAACCAACGAATGGTTGCGCCTTTGGACGATCACACTCGTATACGCGGTCGGCGTGAATGCCCGAGTTGGATTGCAAACCAACGTACGCCGCGCCACCGTCGTTTACGCCCCACCTGTTCTTGTCGCAACCTTCTAGGTTGATTTGAACAATATTTGCCCAGGATTCGAGTTGCGACACGCGAAAGAGGTGGTAAAACGCAACCGGTAACGTTCGCATGAAGAACGGATCGTTGTCCGAGAAAAGCATCACCCCGGCAATAGCCCACGTGTAGAAGATGAAGCACATAAGGGTACCGACGTATTTCAAAGATTTCACGCCGAGAACTAATGACTTGGCGATTAAGTTCAACTGCGGGATAACTTTGAAGAATCGAAACAGTCTCGCCAAACGAAGCAAACGAACGATTCGAGAAAATCCGGCTATACTGCCACCGCCGAGGCCAGAGTCTTCAAAAACCATGCCAAAAAATCCAACTAAAGTGGTCGCGGCGTCGAACATATTCCACTTTGCGTCTTCGCCGGTGTAATACGTCCTCTCTTTGTCCCATAAACCGATAATTTTTATCAGAAATTCAATCATGAAGGTGAAGATGAAAATACGTTCGAGGATTTCCGTCCATTCCGGAGGCGAGGCATCTGGGTTTGAATAATCCAAAAACTGCGTCGAATATCCCGATAAAATGGCCGAGAATACAATCACGCCCATGACGAAGTACTCGAAAAAGTCGTTTTGGGTAATCTTTTGAAGTTTTACCTGCAAATCCTGAAACCACGTGTTCTCAGTCGCCGCTTCTCTCTCGTGCATGGATTGAGTCTGAGCACTTCCACTCAACAAATTCATCATGTCCATGACTTCTGTGTACGCAGCTTCCGGCAACGTTTCGTTCATCTTCTCTCGAGACTCCCAAATTGCGCCTTTGGTTTTTCGCAACGCGTTTACGATTCGCTTACGTTTCAACGTCTCCTTAGCCTCGTACGCTTGGTCCATTCGTTCGGTGATGATACCGATGAAGAGCGACATCATGATGTTACCGACGAGAAACGCCATGGAAATAACGTAGATGGCCGAAAGAACGCCGTTACCTTTGGCGTACGTTTTCGTACCGTCGGCGTTTAATCGATACGGACAATCCACGTCGTTCGGCGAGGGGTACCCGTAGTGCTCGCAGCCGTACCACGTGGCGTAGAGAAACTCATCCCAGGAAGACCCGGTGGCGATGCCCATCCCAGAATTCAGCGCGTACGGCAAGCTTCGAAAATTCTTCGGATCGAGGCCGTAGAACAAACTCGTCCCTAGCACGGCGTAGATGTACATGACAATCATCAACATCACCAAAACCCATCCCATGGAGGCGATACCAGAGCCAATACCGTCCAAAATGATCTTAAACTCAGGATTGCGTCGAAAATATCTCACGCATCGATTCAATCGAAACAAACGTATGACTCGTATGTGATCGTACGTTAAATCCCCGAGGGTAGTATTCGCCCACGTCGAGATGTAATTTAACGACATGAAGAACAAAATCGTGAAATCCACGGCGTTTTCCCAATTCACGAAATAGTCGAGAGGTTTCCACTTCACGAGCGTTTCCTTCCCAGTTTTCTCGCTCACCGCCGTTGGCCCGGCACCCATAATCTTCACCCCGGCTTCAAAAAAGAAAATCAAGGAAACGATGTAGTGCAAAGCTTGAATGACTTCCCAGCTCGTCCCGCCTTTCTTCTCGATCGAGGAATTCCCCTCCCAGTTATCCGCTGTTTCCAACAAAGCGTACAACACGACCGCTATCGTCACCATTTGTTGAAACGACGAATACAACGTGATCCGAAACATCCTGTTGTGCAAACGCAACGAAGAAGAATTCGCTCGTAAATACGCCTCCTCATCCGTCAAACTCTTCCCCGCCGATTCCTCGTCCTCCTCGTCCTCCTCCTCCTTCTCCACCGCGCTCACCATTCTCCTCATCTTCTCCTCCATCTTCTCCGTTTCCTTTCTCTTATCGTCGCGAGACTTCTCCAACTCTTTATACATGGCCTCAAACTCTTTCTCCACGTTTTCAAACTTCGGGTACGAAGCTTTCGCCGAGGAAGGAAATTCAACTCTCCTCAACCCGTCTCCCAAGTCCCTCGGATCGACCGAGTTTTCCTCCCCGTTCTCCTCCTCCTTCTCGACCGTCCCGTTTTCTCCTCCTCCTCCTCCTCCCCCCGAGTGCGTCGATTTCTTCGTCAAGTTCGATTTGAACGACGAGTACAGCTTGTCCATCTTGTTCTTGCTCCCTTTCCTCTTCCCTATGTAAACCTTGGAATTGGAATTTCTTTCCCCCTCTGCGTCGTCGTCGTCGTCCATCGTCGTCGTCGTCGTCGTCGTCGCCGCCGCCGCCGCGCCTTTTCTCGTCAGCTTCGACATATTTGTAACAACGCGCGAAACTTTCGCATACTTTTTTTTTCGAAAATTTTCCCACGGTGGCATTTTTCTGAAATTCTAAGCCGTATAAGATGTAACCGAGGGCAGACTGTTGTTTTGTACGTAGGAGCGGGAGGAGTCCCAATCCTTGAGCACGACGGGCGAACACGATTTAGGGGCGAAAAAAAAGACCCTCTCGAGGCTTTGTGCGGAGAGGCGGCGCGCGCGGTCGAGTGTTTTTAATAATTCCGCGGTACGCGTATAGTATATACATATAAAGATAACAAAGGATAAAAATCGGTTCGCGCCGCGAGAGCGGCGACGCCAGATCCTATACTCGCGTTCTCGACCCAAAACGTAGAGTCGTTGCGAGGAAAAGAAGGTGACAGTGGTGCCCGCATTAATCAGAGCGTCTTTCTGATGAGTTTTGCTTGCTTGATATATTTGTCTGTTGATGAGCTAAAGACGGGAGAAAAGGGACGTGAACTAATTGGCGATCCGTATCTACTTAAGCACACACGAACTTGCCGGACCGGTGATGGCGTCGGTGCACGTAAATTTCGCTTGAAACGCAGAAGCGAAATAAAACATCCACAATTGCTGTGTCGTTGCTGCCGTTCCAGTCCACTTCGAAATGTCTTGGTTGAACGAAGAAGCGGTATGAAACATATATTGCATATTAGTCACTTTTTCTGTGTTCCAACTCCCAATGTCTTGGTTGAACGCAGAAGCCTCCTGAAACATATATATCATAGTAGTCACTTTCTCTGTGTTCCAACTCCCAATGTCTTGGTTGAACGCAGAAGCGGAAGCAAACATACCCCGCATAGTAGTCACTTGCGCTGTGTTCCAACTCCCAATGTCTTGGTTGAACGCAGAAGCGATATAAAACATTGCATGCATAGTAGTCACTTGCGCTGTGTTCCAACTCCCAATGTCATGGTTGAACGCAGAAGCGAAAGCAAACATATCATTCATATAAGTCACTTGCGCTGTGTTCCAACTCCCAATGTCTTGGTTGAACGCAGAAGCTTCACGAAACATTCCATTCATATCAGTAACTTTCGCTGTGTTCCAACTCCCAATGTCTTGGTTGAACGCAGAAGCGGAAGAAAACATTCTATACATAGTAGTCACATTTCCTGTGTTCCAACTCCCAATGTCATGGTTGAACGCAGAAGCGGAAGAAAACATTCTATACATAGTAGTCACTTTTCCTGTGTTCCAACTCCCAATGTCATGGTTGAACGCAGAAGCGGACTGAAACATATATCCCATATCAGTCACTTGCGCCGTGTTCCAACTCCCAATGTCATGGTTGAACGCAGAAGCGGAAGAAAACATATATTCCATATCAGTCACTTGCGCCGTGTTCCAACTTCCAATGTTTTGGTTGAACGCAAGAGCGTTATAAAACATATATATCATAGTAGTCACTTTCTCTGTGTTCCAACTCCCAATGTCTTGGTTGAACGCAGAAGCTTGATAAAACATACCAAACATAGTAGTCACTTGCGCTGTGTTCCAATCCCCAATGGCTTGGTTGAACGCAGAAGCGGAATAAAACATATATCTCATAGTAGTCACTTTTTCTGTGTTCCACTTCGAAATGTCTTGGTTGAACACAGAAGCGGAATCGGAATAAAACATAAATTGCATATCAGTCACTTGCGCTGTGTTCCAACTCCCAATGTCTTGGTTGAACGCAGAAGCGGACTCAAACATAGAACTCATATCTGTCACTTTCTCTGTGTTCCAACTCCCAATGTCTTGGTTGAACGCAGAAGCGGAATAAAACATACCTTCCATAGTAGTAACTTTCGCTGTGTTCCAACTCCCAATGTTGTGGTTGAACGCAGAAGCGGAATCAAACATATATCCCATATCAGTCACTTTCCCGGTGTCCCACTTCGAAATATCACCATTGAATGTACTTTTACCACCAAAGCCTTGAAAACCACTTCCAGTCCATCCATTCATATCTTCAACCAAACTCGTATCCCAATTCGGCATCGTCCCGTACCAAACGTTTTGCGATCGAGCCCAGTCTATACATTCTCCAGTCTCTCCAATCGCGTCAGATTCAGCTAAACAATCCTTGACGAAAGCATGCCAGCTTGTATCCGGAATTGGCGAGGGACCTACACACGAATTCGCCGGTCCGGTGTCGGCGTTGGTGCACTTAAATTTCGCTTGAAACGCAGTTGCGTCGAAAAACATTAAAATTTGCGATGTTGTCGCGGCTGTTCCAGTCCACGAGGAAATGTCGTGGTTGAACGCAGAAGCGAAAATAAACATATATCTCATATCAGTCACTTTTGCTGTGTTCCAATTCCCAATGTCTTGGTTAAACGCAGAAGCGGAATCAAACATTGCAAACATGCTCGTCACTTTCTCTGTGTTCCACCCCCCAATGTC
>ERZ651776.1250-NODE-1250-length-31113-cov-16.416065_pt1 | contig 31113 bp, 35 predicted proteins | sample MGYA00514761_ERZ651776 | MGnify/ENA metagenome assembly ERZ651776
GTCTTCAAGGATGGGTTCGACCTCATCTTTCAGTCAGTCAATCAGTTACAATCCGAAAACCAAAAAACGTCCGAAAATCAAAAAACGGGAGACCGCATCGCTGCAATCTCCCGTTTGGTACCCGGAGCGGGACTTGAACCCGCACGCCCATAATGAGCAACAGATTTTAAGTCTGTCGTGTCTACCAATTCCACCATCCAGGCAAGTGACCTTGTCGCCAAGACCGCGGCAAATTTAGCCTAAATCATGCGAACTCCCTTCACCTTCTAAACGCTTTTCCCACGCCCGAGCAATGCGCTCTCCAGCCCCTTGATTAGAGCGGGCATATGCCTGGGCACGGGCACCTGATTCGGCCACCTCCAGATTCGTATTCCACACCGCATGCAGCCGATTAACCAATTCTTTTCGATCGGCGCATACCTGCAATCCGCCAGCTCGCTGTAATTCCTTTACTTCCCGAAATCGACCCACCTGGGGACCTACCAAAATGAAGGCTCCGTATGCAGCGGGCTCCAGTGTATTGTGCACTCCAGCTCCAAATCCACCCCCAACCAAAGCCACATCAGCGACGGCGTACAACCCGAGCAATTCACCAACCGTATCAACGATCAACACATCGGCTTCCGAAAGCTCCGTCCTCGCGTCATCACCTCGTTCCACACTCCACACCACGGGACGTGCTCCAGCTTCTTTCCATTTTTTGGATTCAGAAGCCACCCACGACTCCGTCCATTCGTGGGGCACGACGACTGCACACCGTCCTGGAATCCACGCTTCGCGCGCGGCCTCGCACTCGGGGGCCCAGGCACTCCCCGCCACCAGGCATGGGCGATTGTTCACCCAACGCTCCAGTGCCGCATCCGCTTCATGCGCTTCGACCGACTGCAGGACTCGATCAAATCGAGGGTCGCCTGTTGCTTCTGCAGCCAATCCGTGATCCGATAACGCGGCCACAGAAGACTCCGTTTGAACCAAAATCAACGACAAAACGGACCAGGCACGCCGGTGAAATTGTCCGCCCATCCGGAATGGCCAACGCCCCGGTATCACATGCGCTGCAAACAAACCCACGGGTACCGAACGCTCGTTTAAAGCCTCTACCCAAACCGGCCAAACATCGTACTTCGCCAACAAAGCTCCCCGAATGGCCGACGCGCCAGATGCCCCTTGCGCAGCGTCAAGAAAAGGTCGAACCTGACCCGGCGTATCCAACGGAAGTGCCGACACATGATCTGTTTCTCGCCAGCCCGGCATGCTTCGCTTTGCAAACGCATCCCAACCCGAAGAGCTGTAAAAAGTCAATAAAAAAGCGTCCTGGGGATGGCGGTTTCGCCAAGCTTCCATCACGGGTCGAGCTTGTTCAAATTCGCCAACCGAAGCGCAATGAAACCACATCCAACGTTGCCCCCCTGGCAAATTTTCCGTCGCCTCAGCTAGACGTGAGACGCTTCCGCGCCGCATCCTCTTCCATCCCTGTGCTTTGCGATGGCCCATCACCGCAAACAACCCAATGGCCCAACCATAGGTGTGCATCACCAGCATATAGACAAGCTTTCCCATCAATTCCAGTGTTCTGGAGCAGAGCGCTTGTAAATGTGAAAGACCCAGCCAAGTTGAAGGGAAGCAAACCCGTCTTGGCGCGGCCCTTCATCAACCTGCTGCGTATCAAAATTCATTGGGCGCTGCGGCCACGTGCGCGCCTGCCACAATTCCACTCCACCGAACCAATTGACCAAGCCATTGTCCGACATGTGCCAATACCCGACGAACTCGCGCACCGCTACCCCCCACGTCAAACGGTCATAACCCGACAAGTAGGGATCTGCTAGCTGGGTAATGGGGTTTTCTGTATTTTCAAAATGCACCCGATGGTGCACGGAACCAACGCCCGCCATCACCAGCAAACCCGAGTTGGGATTTCGTCCCGGCAATGAAAACAACTTGCCGCCGTCCAACGTAAACAATCCGCTGCGGCCCGACAGGGTAATCAAGGCGACTTGGCCTTCGTTGTCGATGAGTTGGCCGCTGGGCGTCAATAAATTGGACAGCACACCGGGTTCTTTGAGTTCCAACCCAAAAGCAAAATTTGCATTTAGTCCTGCATACCAACCACTGCGAAATTTCACATGCGCACCCGCTCCAAAGACACCGCCGCTTCGAAACCGCAAACCAAGATCACCTGAACACGTCCCGAGGCCTCCTTGCACATGAATATGCGGCGAAAACAACGCGCTGTCCCGGACAGTTCTAACCTGCGCAGAAGCCACCTGACTGCCCGCAAGGAGCAGCCAAACCAAGCCTAAACAACGCAGCGAATCAACTGCCTTTCGATCCAGAATCCATCTCATACGGCGCAAGTTACCAATGCCATGTTAGCTTTTATGAAACCTTGGCCAATTTCACCCGCTAACAAGAATTAAATTTGATTGGAAAATAAAAAATTGTGAGCCGCACCATCCACATGGTTGACCTCGTGGGTCAACACGCCAAAATCCAACCGGAATTGGACGCTGCCATAAGCGGCGTTTTGAAGACGGGTGCGTTTGTAAAAGGTCCAGAAGTCAAAGCTTTTTCAGAGGAACTCGCAGCATTCACGGGCTCAACCCACGTCATTCCGTGTGGCAACGGAACAGATGCACTGCAAATAGCCATGATGGCATTGGATATTGGGCCGGGTGACGAAGTCATCACCACGGGATTCACCTTCATCTCGACGGTTGAGGTCGTCGCATTGATGGGTGCCAAACCCGTGCTTGTTGATGTGCATCCCGATACCTTCACCATCGATCCCGAACAAGTCGAGCAGGCCATTACACCTCGCACCAAAGCCATCGTGCCGGTGCATTTGTTTGGTCAAATGGCCGACATGGATGCTCTGATGGAAATTTCGGTGCGAACGGGCATCCCGATCATCGAGGACAACGCCCAAGCCATTGGCGCTGCCTGGTGCGGTGTCGATGGCCTTCATGGTCAGTCCGGAACAATGGGACTGATGGGAACGACCAGCTTTTTCCCTTCCAAGAATTTGGGGTGCATGGGCGACGGAGGGGCGGTTACCTCATCGGACGACGCGGTCGCCGAACGCTGTCGACAAATTGCCAACCACGGCATGTCGCGGCAGTACCACCACGATGTGGTAGGAATCAACTCCCGCCTCGACGGGTTGCAAGCCGCGATCCTTCGCGTCAAACTGCGACACCTTCGATCGTACATCTCGGCGCGGCAGCAAGCAGCGGCCCGCTACGACGAGATGCTCTCCGACGTTCAAGGCGTGCAAATCCCAGTCCGAGAATACCGGAGTTCCCACGTCTTTCACCAATACACGTTGAAAGTCAATCCAACTCACCGCGACGCCTTGCGCGCCCATCTGAGCCAAGCGGGAGTACCGACAGGCGTTTATTACCCGGTGCCCGGTCACGCCCAAAAAGCCTTTGAACAATTTAAATACGATGCGGGAAAGTTCCCTGTTTCAGATGCACTCGCGGCATCCGTCCTTTCCCTTCCGATGCACACGGAATTAACTGAAGAGCAACAGCACTTCATCGTCGATTCCATTCGTAATTTTGTAGACATCAATAAATAAAGTATGAAAATTGCCGTAGTTGGAACCGGATATGTTGGATTGGTGTCAGGCACCTGTTTTGCCGAGACAGGAAACGACGTTGTCTGTGCAGACATCGACGAAAAGAAAGTGGCCGCCATGCAGGCAGGTCAAATCCCGATTTACGAACCCCACCTCGATGTTCTTTTTGAGCGCAACATCAAAGCAGGCCGATTGACGTTCACTACGGATTTGGCCCAGGCTATCGCCGATGCGAAGCTGATATTCCTGGCGTTGCCAACACCCCCCGGCGAGGACGGCTCTGCGGATTTGAGCTATGTCTTGGGCGTGGCGGATGAATTGGGCAAGATCATGAAGGATTACAAGGTCGTCATCGATAAGAGTACGGTACCGGTAGGTACGGCGGAGAAAGTCCATGCAGCCATCGCCCAGCACGCAACCGTGGATTTTGACGTGGTCTCGAACCCCGAATTTCTGCGGGAAGGATTTGCGGTGGACGACTTCATGAAGCCGGACCGTGTGGTCATTGGCTGTTCCAGCGCTCGGGCTCAAAACCTCATGGAGGAATTGTACAAGCCTTTTGTGCGGCAAGGAAACCCCATTCTCTTCATGGATGAAAAAAGTGCTGAACTCACGAAATATGCCGCCAATTCCTTCCTCGCTACAAAAATCACCTTCATGAACGAAGTCGCTAACTTCTGCGAAATTGTAGGTGCGGACGTGGACAAGGTTCGCCGTGGCATGGGAACGGACACACGCATTGGCTCACGGTTCCTTTTCCCCGGCATCGGCTACGGTGGCAGTTGCTTTCCCAAGGATGTTCAGGCGCTGCACAAAAGCGGTGAAGAAGCACAGTTTGATTTCGGAATTCTCACGAGCGTGATGCGGGCAAACGAGGCCCAAAAGACCATCTTATTTGACCCTTTGCGGGATTACTTCAATGGCAATCTCGAGGGCAAGCGCATCGCCCTGTGGGGATTGGCATTCAAGCCGGAAACGGACGACATCCGCGAAGCTCCCGCCTTGTACATGATTGAAAAACTTACGGCTGCAGGTGCCACCGTAGTGGCCTACGACCCCGAAGCCATGGACAACGTGCGCGAACGAATCGGTGATCGCATTGAATATGCCGAAGGCCATTTACAAGCGCTGGACGGGGCCGATGCGTTATTGATTTGCACCGAGTGGCAAGTCTTCCGCAACCCCAACATGGCCGACGTAAAGGAAAGGCTCAACGCTCCAGCGGTGTTTGACGGGCGCAACTTGTACGATTTGGATACGATGCGTCAGCACGGTTTCTATTACAAGAGCATCGGACGTTCCACCGTACACTCCAACGCCTAAATGGAACGCGTACTCATCACCGGCGCCGCAGGCTTTTTGGGTTCACACCTGTGTGACCGTTTCATCAAAGAAGGGTTCCAGGTAGAAGCCATGGACAACCTGATCACAGGCGATCTCAAAAACATAGCGCACCTGAGGGAACACCCCCATTTTACCTTTCATCAGCACGATGTAACAGAATACATCGACTTACCGGGTGAATTGGACCACATCCTGCATTTTGCCTCGCCTGCTTCTCCCATTGATTACCTCAAAATTCCCATTCAAACCCTCAAGGTCGGCTCGTTGGGTGTGCACAACTGCCTCGGACTGGCCAAGCATAAGGGAGCACGGGTCACCATCGCCTCCACCAGTGAGATTTATGGCGATCCGGAGGTTCACCCCCAGCACGAAGAGTACTTTGGTCATGTGAACACCATCGGCCCGCGCGGTGTGTATGACGAAGCCAAGCGATTCCAAGAATCGATTACAATGGCCTATCACCGGTACCACGGAGTAGAAACACGGATCGTGCGCATTTTTAACACCTATGGACCGAGAATGCGATTGAATGACGGGCGCGTCTTACCCGCCTTTATTGGTCAGGCGCTACGCGGAGAGGACCTCACGGTATTTGGTGACGGTTCGCAAACCCGGAGCTTCTGTTATGTCGACGACCTCATCGAGGGCATTTATCGGCTGCATTTTTCGGACGAAACCCGTCCAGTCAATGTCGGCAATCCCGATGAAATCACCATCGGCGATTTTGCCGAAGAGATCATGGCACTGACCGGCACGGACCAAAAAGTGGTGTACCGCGATTTACCCGAGAACGACCCCAAGCAACGCCGCCCTGACATAGGTCGAGCGATGGAAGTGCTGGACTGGACGCCCAAAGTGGGACGAGCAGAAGGGTTGAAGCGCACCTATGCTTATTTCAAAACCTTGTCAACCGAAGAGTTAAACAAATCAGAACACAAGGATTTCGAAGCCTTCAAAAAAAATTAACGTGGATTACCAAGCGCACGAGACAGCCGTTATTGATGCCGGCGCCGAAATCGGCCCGGGATGCAAGGTTTGGCATTTTAGCCACATCATGCCTGGGGCGGTCCTGGGGGCGGGCTGCAACATTGGTCAGAACGTCGTGGTTTCGCCTGGCGTGCGCCTGGGTGCCAATGTCAAGGTCCAAAACAACGTGTCGATTTATGAAGGCGTGACTTGCGACGACGATGTTTTTTTGGGACCGAGCTGCGTATTCACCAACGTGATCAATCCACGCAGTGCCATAGTCCGTCGAGGACAGTATGCCCATACGCACGTCGGACGGGGCGCAAGCATTGGTGCAAATGCCACCATTGTATGCGGCAATGACATTGGTCCGTATGCGTTCATTGGAGCCGGAGCGGTGGTGACCAAGCACGTGCCGGCCTATGCCTTGGTCGTCGGCAACCCCGCCCAGCAGATGGGTTGGATGTCCGAATTCGGTCACCGACTTGACTTCGAAAGCGACGAGACCTCAAAGGACACGGCTTTGTGCCCTGAAAGTGGAGACACCTACACAAGAACAACCGACAACTCGGGAGGACAGACGGTTCAAAAGGTGGTAAAAACAGAACAATAGATCGAGAATTGATGGGAATGTATGAAAAACTGATTGCGAAGGAAGCCACGATGAGTGTGGTGGGGCTTGGATACGTGGGGCTGCCCATCGCCTTGGCCTTCGCCAAACATGTCAAGGTCATTGGTTTTGATATCAATGCCGAACGGGTGGAGATGATGCGGAATCACATCGACCCCTCTGAAGAATTGGAGTCTTCCGATTTTGAGGGAAGTGACATCTCATTTACCTCGGACCCCGAGGATCTAAAGGCGGCACAATTTCACATTGTAGCGGTCCCTACCCCAATCAATCAATCCAATCACCCGGACCTTGTGCCTCTTTTGAGCGCCTCACGCACGGTAGGCTCTGCCCTGAAGCCCGGTGATTATGTGGTATACGAGTCCACCGTTTATCCCGGATGCACGGAAGAAGATTGTGTGCCCGTCCTCGAGGAAGTCAGCGGATTGAAATTCAATCAAGACTTCAAAGTCGGCTACAGCCCCGAACGCATTAATCCAGGAGACAAGGTCAACACCATAGAAACCATCGTGAAAGTGGTGAGCGGATCCGATGCGGAAAGCGCCGAAGCCATCGCTCGGACCTACAACCTCGTAGTCAAGGCGGGGACCCACCAAGCATCGAGCATCAAGGTAGCTGAAGCCTCAAAAATCATTGAAAACACGCAGCGTGATGTCAACATCGCCCTGATCAATGAGCTCAGCATCATCTTTGAGCGGGTAGGCATCAACACCTACGAAGTGCTCGAAGCCGCAGGGACCAAATGGAACTTCCTCAAATTCAGTCCGGGCCTCGTAGGTGGGCACTGCATCGGCATCGACCCGTACTACCTCACCTGGAAATCAGATAAACTGGGTTACCAAGCTCGCGTCATCAACTCGGGCCGTTTCGTGAACGATGCCATGGGCGCCCACGTCGGCAAACAGGTCGTCAAGCGCATGCTCGCCCAAGGTCGAAACCTGTTGGAGTCTCGCATTCTGGTTATGGGACTGACATTTAAGGAGGACGTCGCCGATATCCGCAACACCAAGGTCGTGGACGTCATCAAAGAATTGCATAGCTACAACATCGAAGTAGATGTCGTGGACCCTTATGCCAGCGCCAAAGAAGTAGACCGCGAATATGGACTGGCACTCAAAGACGCCCCGGAACCGGGAGCCTATGACGCCGTCATCCTCGCCGTAGCCCACGAACCATATCGGGCCATGAGCGAAGCGGACTTTTCAAATTTGATGCGCCTTGACAACGGAGTATTCGCCGATTTGAAAGGGTTGTTCCGCGGCAAGATCCATGCCCTCGAATACTGGAGCCTTTAACCACTGAACCCATGCGTGAATTCAATTCTATTTTGGTCACCGGAGGAGCCGGTTTCATCGGATCTCACGTGATTCGCACCCTATTGAAGGAACGGCCGCAAGCCAATTTGGTCAACCTCGACGCATTGACTTATGCCGGTAACCTCACGAATCTGCGGGATGTCGAGGCGAACTCCAACTACACTTTTGTCAAAGGAGATATTCAGGATAAGGCTTTGGTGACGCAACTCTTTGAAACACACCAATTCGACGCCGTGGTTCACTTAGCTGCCGAAAGTCACGTGGACCGGAGCATAGAAAATCCCATGGCCTTTTTGGAGACCAACATCCTGGGAACCGCCACCCTGCTCAATGCCGCAAAAAATGCGTGGATGGGAAGCGAAGGCGATCGGTGTTTTTATCACATTTCCACAGACGAGGTCTACGGGTCACTGGGTGCCGAAGGGCTCTTTACCGAGGAAACCGCATACGATCCCCGCAGCCCCTACAGTTCGTCCAAAGCCTCGAGCGACCACCTGGTTCGTGCTTGGCACCACACCTATGGCCTGCCCATCGTGATTTCCAATTGCTCAAACAACTACGGTGCATATCAATTTCCCGAAAAGCTGATTCCCCTCATGATTCGCAACATCCGAGATGAACGACCACTTCCGGTGTATGGAGAAGGCATCAACGTTCGGGATTGGCTTTGGGTGGAGGACCACGCATCGGCCATTGATGTGATTTTGCACCGGGGCGAAAACGGAAAAACGTACAACATCGGTGGATTGAATGAGTGGAAAAACATCGACCTCGTACACGAATTGATTCGACTTGTTGATGCAGCTTTGGACCGCGAAGTGGGGAGTTCGCTCAAGCTTATCACGTTTGTCAAGGACCGCGCCGGACACGACTTGCGCTATGCCATTGATGCCTCTCGCATTGAAAACGAATTGGGTTGGACACCGTCTATCACCTTTGAACAAGGATTGGCAGCGACAGTCGACTGGTACTTAAAGAACTCCGAGTGGCTGGATTCCGTCACTTCAGGACAATACCAGCAGTATTACGAAACGATGTACAGCAACCGCGGCTAATGGCTTGGTGGAATCTATTTAACGCTAGGTCTTCTGAGGCGGATCGACCGGACTTTAGCGCCGCACCCATCGATTTGGGCAAGCAGCTCGTGTTTGATGTTCACTCCCATCTGGTACCAGGCGTAGACGATGGTGCTGAGGCCTTGGATGATTCCCTGGCGATGATCGAGCGACTGGTCAAGTTGGGGTATGCCGGCGCCGTGATTACGCCTCACATCCACTCAGACATTTATCCCAATTCCGAGCGCTCGTTGCGGCCAGCGTTTGAGCACTTGCGAAAAGCGGCGGCGGCGCGATGGCCCCAATTTCACTTGCACCTTGCCGCAGAATATTTTCTGGATGATCACTTTGCGGAATGCATTGCTGCGGATGATTTACTGTGGTTCCCTGCAACCGATGAGGAAGGGCGAAAAGTGAAATGTGTGCTCTTCGAATTTGGTTTTCATGAGCCGCCCATGAACCACGACCAGGTCATTTTCGACCTCCAAATGGCCGGCTATACGGGTGTCCTTGCTCATGCCGAACGCTACCCGTACTGGCATCGCCAACCTGACCAAATCCGCTCGCTCTCGGACCGCGGAGTTTGGATCACCGTTAACGCAGCTTCCTTGGGAGGAGCTTACGGGCCTGAAATGTGTCGCGTAGCGGGTCAATTGCTCGAAACGGGAGTCGCTAAGATGGTTTGTTCGGATGCACACGGGCTCCGTCACATGGACAGCCTTGCGGCGTTAGCAAAGTCGCCGCTGGTGCAGCAATGGAGCACAACCCACGCAGTTCTCAGCCGGGGGATCCGATCGGAGCATTAATTGCCAACCGGCGCCAGCTCCACTTTCAGACCATCCAACTCGTTGCTCAAGTGGATTTGGCAACCCAACCGGCTGTGGTCCTCTACAAAAAACGCCTCATCCAACATATCCTCCTCGTCATCTGATTTGGGTGGGATGGCATGACTGCTATTGACGTACATATGGCAACTGGCGCACATCGCCATGCCTCCGCACGTCCCTTCAACCGGGAGCTCTGCGCTCTTGCACAGTTCCATCATATTCATCCCCATATCCGTAGGGGCATCCAACTCGTGCACGTTTCCTTCTCGGTCCGTGACGCTCACGCGAATCATATTATCTTCCATGGCTTAGCCTTCAAATCCGTTCACCCCGTTCACCGTGGTGTACTTCAAAACTAAGTTTTTGTCTGGATAAATGCGCTTAAACGCACTTTGAACCATCAACGTCGCTTCGTGGAATCCACACAAAATGAGCTTCAATTTGCCGGGATACGTATTGATATCGCCAATGGCATAAATACCCGGTACGTTCGTGCTGTAGTCCAGCGTATCCACTTCCACCGCATTTTTGGTGATGTTCAGCTTCCAGTCGGCAATGGGACCCAATTTGGGGCTCAATCCAAACAAGGGCACCCAATGGTCCGTCGGAACCTCATGCACTTCTCCCGCCTTGGTTTTGACGGCGATGCGCTCCAGTCCGTCCTGCCCTGATACTTCGACCACCTCAGCGTCTGTCATCAACTTGATGCGGCCTGCAGCCGCCAAGTCCATAACCTTTTGTACGCTGTCCAAATGTCCTCTGAACTCCTTGCGGCGGTGAACCAAAGTCACCTCCGACGCCACACCCTCCGCCAAAAAGATGGTCCAGTCAAGTGCCGAATCACCACCGCCCGAAATCACGACCTTCTTGTCCCGATAAAATTCAGGGTCCTTGATGATGTATTCGACTCCTCGGTCTTCAAAATCAGCCAACTGAGGAACTGGAGGTTTCCGCGGTTCGAAACACCCCAGTCCGCCTGCAATGGCAATGATGGGGGCGCGATGTCGGGTACCACGGTTCGTCGTTAAGATAAACTGACCCTCTTCGTCTTTTTCAATTTGCTCAGCGCGCTCGCCCAGCGTGAACCCGGGGCGGAACGGCTCCGCTTGTTCCATTAAACGATCCACGAGTTCTCCCGCCAAAATCGAGGGATACGCAGGGATGTCATAAATCGGCTTCTTGGGATAAATCTCTGAGCACTGTCCGCCAGGTTGAGGCAATGCGTCAATTAAGTGGCAACGCAATTTCAGCAGGCCGGCTTCAAAAACCGTGAAGAGACCGCAAGGGCCGGCTCCAATGATGAGGATGTCCGTTTGAATCATGAATGGATGCTCCGATGGTTTAGGGCGCTGAAATCGAGCGCAAAATTAATCAAACAACAAAGAGAACAAGCGGATGTTCGTTAGAATCTCAGGCGGTGGTCCAATTAATGGCCTCTACCTTTTCCACCTCCGGCGCGGCCGCGCGGATCGCTTGCTCTACGCCCCCTTTCATCGTCATATGGATCATTTGGCAGTCGGCGCACGCACCGTGCAATTCGACCTTCACACAAAGGTCCTCCGTCACTTCAACCAAACGAATGTCACCGCCGTCCGCCTCTAAGTAAGGGCGCAATCCGTCTAGGGCTCGCTCTACACGCGATGAGATCTCGGCTAGATTTGACATCAGTTGATTGTTTTGCCCAATTTTTCCAGCAAGTTAGCAATCACAGAACGGAAAGCCGCCGCCGCCGGAGAGTCCCCCTGTAAGACAGCAGGTCGGCCAGCATCTCCCGCTTCTCGGATCGATTGGATGAGCGGTAATTCGCCAAGAAACGGAGTTTCGAGCGCTGCAGCGAGCCTTTTGGCCCCGTCCCGTCCAAACAAATCATAGCGCCGGTCCGGCATATCAGGTGGCACGAAATACGACATGTTTTCAATCAATCCCAGGACCGGCACTTGGATGGACTCCAAGCGAAACATCCCAATGCCTTTGCGGGCATCTGCCAATGCCACTTCCTGCGGCGTACTCACCACCACGGCTCCTGTCAACGGTACATCTTGGACAAGGGACAAGTGAATATCGCCTGTGCCCGGCGGTAAATCAATGATCATAAAATCCAATTCGCCCCAATGCGCATCGGTAAACAGCTGACCCAAGGCCCGGCTCGCCATGGGACCGCGCCACACGATCGCTTGATCCGGATCGGCAAAAAACCCAATGGAAAGCACTTTCACTCCGTACTGCTCGACGGGTTGAATCAGCGTCTTCTCCCCCAGTTCGATCGGAACAGGTTTAGCATCTGTCACATCAAACATGGTGGGAATGCTCGGGCCATAAATGTCGGCATCGCACAATCCGACTTTGTAACCCAACTGAGCGAGCCCAACCGCCAGATTCGCTGCGACAGTGCTCTTTCCCACCCCGCCTTTCCCAGAAGCAATCGCAATGACATGTTCAACACCTGGCAATACCTTTCGCGTATCGGAAGTGCGCTCTTCGGCCTTCACACCTTCAATGGTTACCTCAAACTCTGCAGCGGCGCCAAACGCACGCTCCAGCGCAAAGCGCACCGCCTCCTCCACACGCTGTCGAGCATGCATCGCAGGATTTCCGGTCTTTACCGTCACATTCACCCGGCCTTCCTCCACCGAGTGCACCGTGACCCAACCTAGACTCACAACGTCCTTGCCCAATTCCGGATCCAGGACACCCTTTAACACCTCAAGCACTCCTTCTTCTGTCCAATTCATTTTGTATTCGGTTTTGCGTGGTTAAAGTTCTGCATTGTCCATCAATTCTGCTGCAGTCCAAGGCTCCCAAAACACCCGCTCGAGGTTCACAATTTGATTTTCTACGACGTGCACCCCTTCCGCCTCGAGCTGGTCGGCCATGGGCGCCTCTGATGAAAAATGAACCGCGCCGGTGAGCAACCCATTTCGGTTCACCACCCGATGAGCAGGCACCGGAGGAGTTTCATGAAAACATTGATTCAACGCCCACCCCACACGGCGAGCCGATCCAGCCGATCCAATGCAGCGGGCAATGGCTCCATACGAAGTCACCCGGCCACAGGGAATCAAGCGGGTCAGGTCATAAACCGCTTGCTTGAATTCATCTCCAGCCAGTTTCGACATGGTCAAATTTGAATTTGGAGGTAGTGAATCTTACGGCCCTCCTCGAGCCACATCGTCTCATAAAATGTCTTGACCTCCAACAATGCCCGGAGCTCCGGTGGGACTCGGTGCACCAAATCGCCATAGACATCGGCACTGTCGTAATTGATTTGGTATCCTGCTTCCACGTAGTTTTCCCGGGAAAGTTCATACAGCAGTGGGCTATCGCTCTTCACATGAATGAGGCTATTCGGTTGGAGGATGTTGCGGTAGCGCTGTTCTATGAAAACAGAAGATGTGATGCGCTTCGTGCCCTTCTCGTCTTTGGGCTGAGGATCGCTAAACGTCAACCAAATTTCACGGACTTCTCCCGGAGCAAAATACCGTTCGATGAATTCGATTTTCGTCCGAAGGAAGGCCACGTTTCGGATGTCTTCGTCGTTGATGGTTTTTGCACCTCGCCAAACACGCTGGCCTTTAATGTCGACACCGATGTAGTTGCAATGGGGATTTTGACGGGCCTGAGCAATGGTGTATTCACCCTTTCCGCAACCCAATTCCAGCACAATAGGATAATCGTTCCCAAAGACCGATTGAGCCCACTGTCCTTTAAATTCATGGTCCACACCCTGAATCGCCTCTTCCAGTGGTGGCTCAAAGACCCGATCGAAGGTGGCGAGCTCCTTCCATTTTGCCAATTTTCCTTTGCCCATTCAATCAACAAAATTACGGAACTTCGCACCGATGAGCAGTTTTGATTCTTCCCGTCCCGTGGTGTTGTTTGCCCTGCTCGATTGGGGCATGGGTCACGCCACCCGAACAGCTCCTCTGATTCAATTTGCAGTGGACCAAGGATGGGCCGTTCATGTCGCTACCAAAGGCACTGCGCTGGCCTTCTTGCGCACCCAATTTTCGCCTGAAGCCATTTCATTCCACACCAAGCCGGGACCGGACATCACCTACGCCAAACGGGGAACATGGATGAAAATCGCCGCGCAGGTTCCTGAATTCTTGAACAGTATCCGAAAAGAAACGAGCTGGACTGCGGAATTCGTGGCTCGGCATGGAATCACGCACATCGTGAGTGACAATTGCTATGGGGTCCACCATCCCGATATTCCATGTGTGCTCATGTCGCATCAATTGCAACTTCCTGTACCCAATGCGGTTGCAGCGCTGGCAAACACCTTTGTGAACAAGCACGCTGCCCAGTTCAGATCAGTTTGGATTCCAGACGATGAAAGCGTGGGACTAAGCGGAGCCTTGACTTCTCACCATCAGCTCCCTCATGCTGAATATGTGGGAATATTAAGCCGCTTGTCCCCCCATGCAGCCCAAGGCAATTGGCGCACGGTGGGCATGGTCAGCGGACCCGAACCGCACCGAAAGTTAATGGAACTTGCTCTGCTCCGCTGGATGAAAGGAATACCCGGACCCTGCCTGCTCATTGCCGGGCGACCTGGAGATAAAGTTGAAGTGAACGACCACGTGACGGTTTGGCCTGACCCCTCGGCGGAGGACTTGGCCGGCGCGTTGTGCGGAGCAGAAACCATCGTGTGCCGTTCGGGCTATTCCTCGCTCTTGGATTTGGCTGCTTTAGGGCAGCGGGCCATTTTGGTGCCAACGCCCGGCCAACCGGAACAGTTGCTCTTGGCCCGGCACTGGGCTCAGACCTTTGGCATGGCGACGTGCACGCAGCACGAACTGGAATCTGGTCTTGTCCCGGTCGTATCCGGCTCGCCTGCCCAGTTAGAACCCAACACCAAGGCCCAGCAGGCGTTATTGGATTTGGTTCTGAACGCCTAACTTCCCTGCATGGAACACACGCTTGATGACGAACATTTCATGCGACTGGCCCTGGCAGAAGCGCAACACGCTTTCGAACAAGACGAAGTGCCTGTTGGAGCGATCATTGTTGCACGCAATCAGGTCATCGCCCGTGCCCACAATTTGTGCGAGCGGTTGCATGATTTCACAGCACATGCCGAGATGCAAGCCTTTACTGCAGCTTCAGAATACCTGGGTGGAAAGCACCTGGATCAATGCACTTTGTACGTGACCTTGGAGCCCTGCCCTATGTGCGCAGGAGCAGCCTTTTGGACACGGGTCGGGCGGATTGTGTTCGGTGCGTCTGATGCGAAACGTGGATACCAGCGATGGAATAACCCGGCACAACATCACCTCACCCACCCTAAAACAGCTGTAGAAGGAGGAGTTTTGGAAGATGAATGCAGTGAATTGCTCAAGGCATTCTTTGCTCAAAAACGAAAGAAGCCCTGAGGCATGCTTGTCCTCGCCCGTCCTGATTAACTTTGCCTTGGGTGCAATCATGCTCCTCTACTCGCAATGCTTGAACTGAACAAAGATTACCTCCAAGTACTCGTTGACCGCATTGATGCTGGTCAGGATACGGAGTTGCGCAATTCTTTGGTGGATTTGCACGCAACGGATGTGGCCGAAATTTTGGATCGGTTGAAGTTCGACCAAGCGAATTATTTGTTCCGATTGCTTGAAAACGAAGTCAAAGCAGACGTACTTATCGAGCTGGACGAGGAACAGCGATCGAGCTTGCTTCATGCCATGACGGCCGAGGAGATTGCAGAGGAAGTGCTTGAAAACCTCGATTCGGATGACGCAGCAGACGTGATGTCCGAATTGCCAGATACCAAAGCTGAAGAGGTCATTGGACTATTGGAAGATCCGGAACAAGCTTCGGATATCCGGGATTTATTGAACTATCCAGAGGGCACAGCTGGAGCACTTATGGCCAAAGAATTGGTGAAGGTTCAAGGTGAGTGGACGGTAACGCGTGCCATCCGAGAAATTCGGCGCCAAGCAGAGGAGTTGCACCAAGTCTACACGGTTTATGTGGTGGATGAAAATGACTGCTTAACGGGACGCCTGAGCTTGAAACATCTGCTGCTAGCGGCAGAAAGCACACGCTCCAAAATCAAAGACCTCCAAAAGGAAGATGGCATTATTTCCATTTTAGGACAAGAATCCGCAGACAAAGCCACCAAACTGATGGAGCGGTATGACCTCGTCGCACTGCCTGTCGTAGATAAGGAAAATTGCCTGCTCGGTCGCATAACCATCGACGATGCGGTCGATGCCATCATCGAAGATGCGGAGCGAGATTATCAGTTGGCCAGCGGTATCTCGGAGGATGTGGAATCCAGCGACAGCGTCTGGACCCTGACCCGGGCTCGTTTGCCTTGGTTGCTCATTGGACTGGTAGGGGGATTGGGTGGAGCCTACATCATTGGCGCCTTTGACATTCACGAAAATGCGCGGATGGCCTTGTTCATTCCGCTAATCGCAGCGATGGGGGGAAATGTCGGAGTGCAATCTGCAGCGATTGTTGTGCAGGGATTGGCTTCTAGCAGCCTAGGCACCGGGGGAATTCTCAGTCGACTGTCCAAAGAATTGGGGGTAGGTCTGATCAACGGGTTTATTTGCGCTTTGCTGATCTTGGGGTCTAGCATGGTTCTGGGATTCGGGACGTCGCTGAGTATCACCGTCAGCATCGCCTTGCTGTGTGTGATCGTATTCGCTGCACTGTTCGGGACTTTTGTCCCGTTGATGTTGGACCGGTACAAAATTGACCCGGCCCTCGCCACGGGACCCTTTATCACAACGGTCAATGACATCATCGGCTTGATGATTTACTTCGCCGTGGGCAGCATGATATCTGCGTACTTGGCGTGATGGCACGGATTGCTTTTCTCGATACGGTCCATGAAGTTCTGTGGGAGCGCTTGGTGCAAGGTGGCTACACCTGTGAACACGCAGAATCCATGACACGCGAAGAAATTCATGCAGGTGCATTGGCAGAACACCAGGGAATCGTGTTGCGCTCTAGGTTGACTTTGGATGCGGCGCTAATGGATGCGATGCCTCGCCTGCAATGGATTGCAAGAAGTGGATCAGGCTTGGACAACATCGACGTCGAGGCGGCGGCAGACCGCAGCATCCGAATCGTTTCATCCCCTGAGGGAAACGCTACAGCTGTGGGCGAACATGCCGTCGGACAATTGCTCATGCTGCTTCACAAGCTCGCACGTGCTGATCGCCATGTGCGTGAAGGAGGTTGGAACCGTGAAGCCCACCGCGGCGGCGAATTGGAAGCACGTACCGTCGGGATCATAGGGTTCGGAAACATGGGGCAATCCTTTGCGAAGCGGCTCATGGGCTTTGGCTGTAGGGTCTTGGTGTACGACAAATACGTTTCGGGCTTCAACGGCCAATACGGAGCCCAAGAAGTGAAGATGGAGCAGCTGCATGCCGATGCAGACATTGTCTCCCTTCACCTTCCCCTAACACCGGAGACGCATGGAATGATTGATGCAAACTGGATAGCACAATTCCAACGCCCCTTCTATTTGCTCAATACAGCACGCGGAGAACTGGTCGATACAACGGCCTTGCTCGATGCGTTGGATGGCGGTCAAATGGCCGGGGCCGCCCTGGACGTATTGGAATTTGAAAAACGAAGCTTGGAAGGACTCGCTGAACGCCCTGTTGCTTTGGAACGTCTATTTGAGCATCCTCAAACCGTCCTTTCCCCGCACGTGGCAGGATGGACTTCGGAGAGTTACTTCAAATTGAGCGACGTACTTGCGGACAAAATTCTTCGCACGAAACAAAATTCCCTCTGACTGGCAGTCAGGAAGGTTTATCAGTTTTCTGAGTTCGTGCGTTCCCGGCTGGAGGCAGAATAAAGCACCTTGAGCGCAGACGCCTTTCGCAGCTCCTGCTTCACATCTGTGACGATGCCCATCTTCGTGTCTTTGTCGACTTTGAGCGACACCCACATTTTACTCTGCTCCGATTCCGCAAGCGTCAGACGTTCATTGGATACCCATTCCTGTATCATCTCAGGGGAGGAGAAGGCATCGTTCAGTTGCATTACTGGCTGTGTTCCATACCGGCGGTCCATGGGTACACCAATGTTCACATACCGAATCAAGTGCTTCTTCTCAATTTTGTACAGCTCAGAAGCTTCCGGACGGATTAACCGTACTTTCTCCTCTTCCGTGCGCAGCACCGTCGCCACCATGAAAAAGAACAGTAACATAAATACGATATCCGGAAGTGAGGCAGTCGAAATAACCGCCATACCGCGTTTGTTGCCTTTTTTAAACTTTCCCATATCAGTAGTACGTTGATCCTTCACGTGGCTCCGCCTCCGAAATCCTCTGAGGGAAAACGGAACGCACCGCAATGATTTTGTCCAACAAAGCCCTGTCTTCCGAATTGCGGTCGTACAAATCCTCTAGTTCCTTGTAGGAGCGTCCGAATTTGGCGATTGCCAGCTCGTCACGCAATTCATTGACCGCTGATTGCAGCTCATTCTGAACCTGGAGATACGTATTGTACGTGGTGGCGTTATCGTTCTGCATGGAAATCAACGCAGAGGGTGGAAGCTCTTTGTAATCCCCTCCCAACAGCTCGATAGTCGTCAGCTTCTCCTTCCAATTGTCGAGCACTTTCTGGTAGTTCTTCTTCCTGTTCTCGTCTTCTGCAGCTGCCAAAAAGGACTCGTATTCAGCGATGCGCTGTCTCACATCCACTTTGCGGACCCACAATCGCTCAGGAAACGCTGCATTGGTCTTTCCGTTCACTCCTGTAACCAGCTCGACCTCGCGGTTTTTGCCCACTGTCTGACGACCAATTGGGTGTTCCATAATGCCATCACCCGTTGCGACGAGGAAATTCTTCGCCTTATCCTTCAAGTCGGAGATGTCCGCAGGTTCGCCCTCTACGAGAAGCGCGTCCAAGAAGTTGACCTTCACGTTGAACACGTTCTGCTCTTTTGCTTGAGGAACATCAATGTCCGGCGGCACCGGAGGAGGCAATTGGCGCTTTATGCCTTCGTCCGAATCAATGGTGGTCGTGACCAACCAAAAGATCAGGAGGAGGAAGGCGATGTCCGCCATCGAGCCCGCATTGATTTCCTGTAGTTCTCGGCGTGCCATGCAGTTCTTATTTCAATGCGCTACTTACTTCCGAAACAACAATGGTCAAAATGGAAATGGATCCAAGCAGGTAAACGAAATAAAGTCCGCCTCCTGCGAACAAACTTTCCCCATTTGTCACGGTGATTCCGCTGACTTCATATGCGTTCAATACAGTGTCATCAGCCAAAACGTAGAAACTTAACAAGCCGATAACCAAGAATCCGAGGAATCCGATTATCGTCCCCATCACACTCTTGGGGTTATTGACCATTTTGAGCACGAGGAAGCCAAGTCCAAAAAGAATGGAGGCCGCAGCGCAAGCGATGCCTACAAAGTAAATGATGTAGAACAGGCCGTCGAGCAGGCCGCCATAGCGCTCTTGACCTTCTACAAAGGTCTCATCGGATCCACTGCGAGACGTAATCATGTAGCTGAGGATAACCCCCGCCAAAATGACTCCGATGCGCAGCACCGACAATCCTAATCTAAGTCCTTTATCACCCATAATTTCTTGAGTTTAAAGATTACTTACCCTGCAACTTGCGCTTGTACAACAAGTCAACGAGGTCCATGGAAGCTTCTTCCATGTCCAATACGATGCTGTCGATCTTGGACAAGATGTAGTTGTAGAAAATCTGGAGGATGATCGCAACAATCAAACCGGATACCGTCGTGATCAAGGCCACCTTGATACCTCCAGCAACGATCGAGGCGTTAATGGTGTTCGCTTCGGCAATCTTATCGAAAGCAGAAATCATACCGATAACGGTACCCATGAAGCCCAACATCGGCGCCAAGGCGATGAACAAACTGATCCAGCTCAGCCCACGCTCGAGCTTGGACATCTCGACACTTCCATAATCTTCGATCGCCTTCGCCACTTCCTCATAGCTTCCGGAAGAGCGGTCGAGGCCTTGGTAGAAGATGGTCGCTACTGGACCGCGCGTGTTTCGGCACACTTCCTTTGCAGCTTCTTCTCCGCCTTTCCCTAATGCATCTTCGATACCCTCTACGAGTTTTGCAGAATTAGTGGTCGCCATGTTCAAGTAGATGATGCGCTCAATGGCCAGTGCCAAACCGAGAATCAAACAAATCAAGACGAATGCCATGAATGTTGCTCCTCCTTCGATGAAGTATTTCTTCACCGTTTGGTGGAAACTGAGAACCTCACGCTTCTCTTCTGCCGGCTCTTCTGCAACCATTGGGGCTGCCACGGCGGTCGAATCAACAGCGGTCGAATCAACAGCGGTCGAATCAACGGCGGTCGAATCAACGGCGGTCGAATCTGCATCCACATCCATAGATGCAGAGTCATTTGCAGCCATTTCCGTTTGAGCTTCCTGAGCGAGAATCGCGGCAGGAGTTTGGAGCATCATTAACCCTGCTAAAGCAAGGAGGGTAAACAACTTCTTCATGTGAATCAGGTTGGTGTTTTTTTTCAAAAAATGTACGTGCTACAACTCTCTTCAAAAAAATCGTAGGGGTGCAAATGTAATTCGTTCGGTTGCAAGGTGCAAAGAAATTTGAACCGTTCGCGAGAAAATGAAAATTTGCACCAACGCAGCAGCCTTCGCACAAACTAACTTTGCCCCATGCACCTCATCGACACCCACACCCATTTATACCAACCTGCTTTTGACACCGACCGGGAAGCTGCCATGGAAAGGTGCTTGAGTGCCGGGGTACACACCCTTCTGCTCCCCAACATCGACAGCGAGTCCATTCCCCGTGTTCACGGCATGATGGATCAGTGGCCCGACCGATGCTTTGGCATGATGGGGCTTCATCCTTGCCACGTGAAGCCAGATTCCATGGAGGCAGAGTTGGCGGCATGCGAAGATGCATTGCGAAATTCGGGAAGGCGATACGTCGCTGTTGGTGAGATTGGATTCGACCTGCATTGGGACAAAACGACGCTAAAAGAACAGCACACCGCGTTCGAACGGCAAGTGGCCTGGGCCAAAGAGCTCCAGCTGCCCATTGTCATCCACGTCAGGGAGGCCTTTGACGACATGTTTGAAGCCCTGGACCGCCTCAACGACGAGGGGCTACGTGGCGTTGTTCATTGCTTCACCGGGACGCTAGAGCAAGCAAATCGCGTGGTCGAATACGGAGACTTTTACCTGGGCATAGGAGGTGTTGCTACATACAAGAACGGTGGATTGGATGCCGTGCTCCCTCACGTGCCGCACGACCGGGTCATCTTGGAAACCGATAGCCCTTATCTCGCGCCCGTTCCACACCGAGGAAAACGCAACGAATCGTCCTACACCGCAATCGTTGCGCAACGCTTAGCTGATTTATGGGAAGTACCCATTGAGCAGGCCGCTCAGAGAACCACCGATAACGCGCAGCGGTTGTTTAGCATAGAGGTGCACTGATTCGGCCCATGTCTTGCTACTTTTGATTCCTCATGAATTCCATCCAAGACTCCAACATCCTCATTTTATACACCGGTGGCACCATCGGCAGTGTACAGACTGCGGAAGGAGGCCTGGCTCCTCTGGACTTTTCTGAAATCTACCGACATGTTCCGGAATTGATTCAAGATGAATTGACGCTGGAGACCTTTTCGTTCGAACCGCCGATTGATTCTTCAAACGTCGGACCCCAGCACTGGGCTCAGCTGGCTTCCATCATTCGTGATCGGTACCATGAGTTTGACGGATTTGTAATTTTACATGGAACAGATACCTTGGCCTATACGGCATCAGCGTTGAGTTTTATGCTCGAAGGGCTGCATAAACCCGTTGTTTTGACGGGCAGTCAATTGCCGATTGGATTGCCTCGAACAGATGGTCGGGAAAACCTCTTGACGGCAGTGGAAATTGCCCGTACCCGTCTTTTGGATGCCCCAATGATCCAAGAAGTCGCGGTGTATTTTGGTTCATCGTTGTACCGTGGAAACCGCACGCACAAGGAAAGTGCAGAATCGATGCAGGCCATCATCAGCCCGAATTTGCCGGCTTTGGCAGAGGCTGGAGTGGACATCATGTACAACCAACCCCTTTTATTTCGAGATTCCGCCCAAGAACTCAAGGTCCACACGACCATGGAATCCCGAATCGCCTGGTTACCGGTTTTCCCAGGCCAACCGATGGAAATCTTCGAACGTGTATTGGAATGGCCGGAATTGAAAGGACTCGTGTTATCCACGTTTGGTTCGGGCAATGCACCCACCGACCCGCACCTCCGGAAGATCCTATCGCAGGCCAAAGAACGGGGCATCGCCATGGTCAATGTATCCCAATGCAGCCACGGAGCGGTTCATCCCGAACGATACGCGACGGCACACATACTCCGAGACTGTGGCGTCATTCCAGGAGAGGACATGACCACGGAGGCGGCCATCACCAAACTTATGCATTGCCTCGGGCGTGGATTAGCCGCCGAGGACCTCTGGAGCGAGATGCGTCAAAATCTCCGCGGAGAGATCACCAAATTCAGCCCAATTGCCGCGGTAAATTGATTTCAGTGCAATCCCATCATGAGGGTTTGGATTCACATGAAGAATTTCGGTACTTTTGCCTCCCTCCTGCACAATCGCAGGACGACTGGAGAGGTGGCCGAGTGGCTTAAGGCGCACGCTTGGAAAGCGTGTTTACCTGAGAGGGTAACCCGGGTTCGAATCCCGGTCTCTCCGCTAATTAATTTGCACAACGGTGCAAATTCATGCAAATCAGTGAACTAAGGGGCTTTGCTCCTTGGTTCATAAGTGCAGAACTCGACGTATTTGTGCAACTAAACCGTTCCAATTCGTTACCCCTTCTTCAGGGGGGTAACGATTAAAGGGCGGGGGCCACGTTTGGCCGTAACTCGCTAATTTAAGGAAGGCCGAGCAGTCAAACCACCCAAGGCACAAATGTCCATTAAGAGCTTGAAGTCTTCCGAGTTCCATTCTCCAGATGATGTCGTTAACATGTCCCCATTTTGAATGGTGAGACATCGCCGCAATTCATTGATGTACAACGAATCGTTGTCACACCAAAGATCTTCATTGTTCCATTGCCACAACACCTTGAGGGCGTCATCGCATGTTTCTACCACTGCCTCTTCAACCTCCTCCCAGTTGATGTCTGTCCCATTAACGAGGTCTTCGTAAACCGTCCAAAGAGAGAGCAGTTCGTCATCGTAAATTTCACCTCTGAACTTTTCGACTTCAAAAGTCCCGCCACCGCTGTACCCCGCGTAATATCCTGCAAATACGCGGCCTACTGACTCTTCACAAGCGACATCAGGCACGTCCTTCCAGATGCAAAACCACCGGCACCTTGCCGGTGCGCCTGGCCTACACTCCCAACCTGCGTGGACCTTAAATTCGTTCATGACCTAGAAACATCAAACTGGAATAGGAAACAGATAATTCATTCACCGAAACGGGAAGAACATCCAATTGCACGACAAATAAACGAATTAAATCTATTCAGCGCTAATCAAATTTCAACTTCTCAATTCCACTAATCATGCTTAACTCAGCCTGGACTTCCCCACGAAAACCGGAGGGTCAGAACAGCCTAAGCGGTCAGGTTCACAGGAGCGAAATTTGGTGCATATTCGTGCAAAATCCTCGAAAATCGGCTTGGCTAAATCGTTACCCCCAGTGCAACGTTACCCCCTTAAGTAGTTGGTGGCAAGTGTTTTGCAATGGTTTGGTTCGAATCTTGGTCTCTCCACATTTGTAAAAAGCCAGCGCTAGACGCTGGCTTTTTCTTTGTTCAAAGTGATCCAAACAAAAAACCAGCCTTGCGGCTGGTTTCTCTGAGAATATATAGAGCTCTCGACTTAGTCCGATGCCCTTACGTCAATCTCTGCCGACGGCATTGAATTCGGTTCAGGATGGATTTTCACAACCGCTTCATCCGTTACAGATGCGCCGTATGAATCCGTGACCGTTAGCCGAAAAGTGTATTCACCGTTGGTTGCTGTGAACGTAGCCACCGAATTCGTATCTGAATCCAACGTCATAGTCGCTCCGTCAATCTGCTCCCACCGATAATTCACATTGTCTTCTTCGGGATCTACCGCATAGCCTTGCAGAACGATACCGATTGAATCGCTTTGCATATCGCGATCATGAGGGATCACGAAATGAAACTTAGCGGCTTCAATAGCAGCCATTTCTGCTTCAGCTTGAGCGATTGAATCCGCTTCTAACTCGGCAGCTATCTGCTCGGCTTCTACGGCTGCCATCCGCTCCAGTTGATTCATTTTGAGATACCCCAATCCTGCGGTACTCAAAACCAAACAAACGATGGTGATGATACGTTCCATAATTTAAAAAGGAAGCGGAGCTCTCCGCTCCAATCCTATTTATAAATTACTGCATCATTTCTTGGTCAGGATGCTCCACAGTATCAGGAGCGCCACCAATCCAACAAATCCTCCATTGCCTAATTGAGAAATTAAAGCAGTTAGATTATCAACGACCTTCATACCTGGGAACATTGCTGCACCAAATACAACTTCTGTAACAACAGCCAATGCAGCAAAGCCGATTAGCAACTGGGTTAAGCTTTGAAAGAAGCCTCCCATGAATTTGAACACATTATCCATTTTAAAAGGGTTTAGGTTAAAATGCACCCACAAGAAACTCCATAGTTTAGGACGTGTATCAAGTACACGAAAGTTTTTTTAACATATGCATTCTTGATAACCTGAATATCAATTAATTACATTTTAAAACCCCAATTACCCCTCAAAAACGACTGTAATTATTGACCTTAGGAGCAGAATTAACCTTCAAGCAAAACAATGGAAAAGTCACTTCTCATGAGACACCTCGCCATTCTTAGCACAATCTCAATCGGCCTTATGAACCAATGCAGCAGTCAAACATGGGAATTGGCCGCAGGAACAGCAGACCTGAACATGCAGTGTTTGCTTTCGGATGCCGGCTGGGATTTCGCAGGGGGAGCCGATGGGACCTTTCGTTCTGAGGATTCTTCGTTCAGTTATGCGGAAGCAAACGTCGGCAACACCAGCATGGGCCCCACCCGAGGATTTTGCCGCGATGCAGATTTTGTTTTCCAATGCACCAGCAACGGTGTGTTTCGCAGTGCCAATTCTGGAGCCCAATGGGAGCAGGTCGCTGAAGGGCTGCCGCAACTGTTGACGCACGGTATGGGAGCTACAGATGGACGCATTTGGGTGGTGACGCAATCGGGGGTTTATTGGTCTGCTGATCAAGGAATGAGTTGGATGGATGGTGGTCTGGCCGGCGTGAACGTCCGCTGCATCGCAACCATCGGAGAAACGGTTTTTGTGGGTACCATTGACGAAGGACTCTACAAATCCAACGATTACGGTCAAACTTGGCAACCCATCAACGACGGATCCACCTCCAATTCCTACAGAGCATTAGAGGCCCACGACGGCGTACTGTTTGCCGGAGGAGAAATCGGTACAGGGGTATTTCGATCCGTGGATCAAGGCGCATCATGGGAATTATTGAATCAAGGCATACCACTCGGTTCGTACCGCGGGTTTGCGACAAACGGAGTGTGGATCGCTGCCGCATCCTTTATGAGTGGAGTCTACGTATCTTCCGATGGAGGAGACCAGTGGTTTGAATTGAATGACGGCCTGACGGACTTATCTATCTTTGATCTAGAATTCACGCCTACTCACCTCATCGCCGCAACCAATACGGCAGGCGTTTGGCGGATGCCGCTGGAATCCATCCCACAACCCACCAGCGTATCGAACATTTCATCCCCCCTACCTTCTGTGTACCCCAACCCAACAACCGATTGGGTCGAATGGCGTGCGGCATCATCCCCTGGCCCATGGCAACTTGTGGACTTGGCTGGAACGGTTAAAAGGAAAGGACAGTCGCAGCGTGTTGACTTAACGGAGTTTCCACCGGGCGTTTATTTTTTACAATCAGAGGCGGCTACTGTCCGCATTTTAAAAATCGACTGATAGAAAGCGGAGGTCAACAGTCTTCACTTCCAGCCTCAAGGAAACTTCGGAAACTTCGAGAAATCGCGTGGGCGTTTTTCGAGAAAGGCGTCTCTTCCTTCTTTGGCTTCATCCGTCCCGTAAGCCAGACGCGTCGCCTCTCCCGCATAAATTTGCTGACCCACCAGCCCGTCGTCAATGAGGTTGAACCCAAATTTCAGCATCTTGATGGCCGTTGGACTCTTGGACATAATTTCACGTGCCCAACCGTATGCCACCTGCTCCAGCTCATGATGCGGCACCACTTTGTTCACCATGCCCATCTCAAAGGCCTCCTGAGCCGAGTATTCCGCACCGAGAAAAAAGATCTCTCGAGCGCGCTTTTGACCGACCTGTCGCGCGAGATAGGCGGAACCAAATCCACCATCAAAGCTGGCCACATCGGCATCGGTTTGCTTAAAAATTGCATGCTCCTTGCTGGCCAAGGTCAAATCGCAAACCACATGTAAACTATGTCCTCCGCCCACAGCCCATCCTGGGACCACAGCGATGACCACCTTATTCATGAATCGGATTTGGCGCTGGACATCAAGTATGTTAAACCGATTGATGCCGTTTTCGCCTTTATACCCCGTGGTGGATCGCACTCGTTGGTCACCGCCGGAACAAAACGCCCAGCCGCCGTCTTTGGTTGACGGCCCTTCTCCCGTGATCAGAACGGCTCCCACATCTTGGCTTTCGTGGCAAAAAACGAGTGCCTCCCACAATTCGTCCACCGTTTTGGGTGTGAAAGCGTTACGAACTTCCGGTCGATTGAAGGCGATGCGCGCCACTCCGTTGCAGGACTTGAACGTAATCTCCTCGTATTCTTTGACGGTTTTCCAATCAGGACTTTCCATGGGTAATGTATTGCCGGACCACGTCCGTAGTAACGCAACAAAAGTACGGCACCCGTGTTCAGCCTCTCCCGGCCCTCCGCATCGCCACCTGTTTCATAACGAAAAAGCACTCCGCCCCTATTTCCAGCGCTCGCGTTCGGTACGTTTCTTCCGCTACATCGGTTCCATCGCTGACCTTGGGATCCAAATACGGGAGGACAAACCGCGCACTCGCTCCTTCTACAATGGGGCATGCTCCGTTGGCTTCATCGCACGTCATGACGGCGGCAAACCCGATGGCTCGATTGCTGAGCTCGGTGTGCACTTGGCTCAGGGCCTCAAAAGCGGGGTATTCATCCTGCAATTGAATAGCGTACCGAGGATTCACCCCGGAATCCAGCACCGCGATTCGAACACCCAAATTGCGCATAGCCTCCACGGCGTGAGGATGGAAGGCCGTCGCCTCCGTACCTCCGCTAAAGGTGCGGATATCGTTCTGCTCAAAATACCAAGCCGCGGCTTGCGCCCAGATTTGCCCCATGTGACTGCGACGGCTGTTGTGCGTGCAAATGAACATCACATCCGTTGGCTCATCCATACTTTGCTCGGAAAGCCAGGCAGCAAGCGCATTCAATTCATCCAATCGGTTAGAATCTAATTGACCGGGAAGTGATTCTGAAAGTTCGTGCAATCGCTGCAGCGTAAACTCTAATTGGGGGTTGGGCGACATGCTGCAAAAGTATTTCAAAGATTCTTGCGCAATGTTATGCCTAAGTTGCGAATGGATTGGGTGCCGTGCTAGCTTTGCACCATGCTTGATCGGCCCACGCGCATCTTGGTGATTCGGTTCTCTTCCATCGGTGATATCGTGCTCACTGCGCCTGCCTTGGCCAGCCTAAAAGAGGCCATCGAAGGACCTTGTGAGTTGCATTTCCTCACGAAAGCTACCATGCGTTCTGTGATCGAAGGCATGGGAGACTTGGTTCAGCACATCCACACGATCGATCAAACAACGAGCGAGGTTATGGAGCACTTGCGCGATGTGGGGCTTGATTATGTAGTGGACCTCCACAACAATGTGCGTTCCCGATCCGTCAAGCGCTCGTTGAAATTGATTTCGTTTACCGTTGATAAACAAAACGTGGCCAAATGGCTCCTCGTCCGAGGATGGCGTAAACAGCCGATTCCTCACGTTGTAGAGCGCTACATCCACTCATTTTCCGGCGCCTTCGGAGCAAAAACCCCAGACGCCTGGCCTCCACTTTTCACGGAAACGACATGCGCTAGCGCACCCGACGAACCGTTCGCAGTGATCGCCATTGGAGCAACCCACGCAGGCAAGCGATTGAACGGTGTTATCATCGACCAAATACTTCAGCAGGAAACGCGCAAGGTGGTGCTCGTGGGCGGACCGGATGACCGAGAGCAAGGCGAGGCCATTCGAGCGCAACATCCTTTCGTACTTCAATTGGCTGGCACCACAACTCTTGCTGAATCCGCTGCCCTCATGCGCGAAGCAGAACACGTTTATGCTGGGGACACTGGAATGATGCACTTGGCAGCTGCGTTGGGAACAGCGGTCACGTCCTTTTGGGGGTGCACCCGGCCTGGATTGGGTATGGCACCCTGGAAGCCTGCCGAAGGTTCAGAGGTCATCAGCCCTGACGAAACCTTGGGTCCTCGTCCCTGCTCCAAATTGGGCAACCGGTCATGCCGTCACACGCCATCGTGCATGGAACGAACGGCGAGCAAATTTTTAGTCAAACAAGCCTAGTCAAACAAGGCCTTCAATTCGGTGGCATCAGCCGGCTTCATTTTGCCCGCCAACACCAAACGCAACTGACGTCGCCGCAAGGCTCCATCGTATCGCTCGCGTTCCTCGTCGGTCTCCGGAATGACATCAGGCACTGCGATGGGCGCACCCAATTGATCAACCGCCACAAACGTGTACATCGCCTCATTGCACAGCTCCTGCTCGCCCGTCAGATGATCCTCTACGTGCACCCGCATGTAGACCTCCATGGAGCTGTTGAATGTTCGGGTTACCTCCGCCTTGATCGTAACGATATCTCCCAGCTTGATAGGTTTCTTGAATGAAACATTGTTAACAGCCGCCGTCACACAAATCCGTCGGCTGCACCGGTGGGCGCTGATGGCCGCAGAAATGTCCATCCAATTGAGCAAATTTCCTCCCATAAGATTGCCCAACGTATTGGTGTCGTTCGGCATGACAATTCGGGCACTGGAGGCATACGTTTCTTGAGGGCTTCGCTTTTTGACCATGGTCCTGAGTTTGCACAAAGGTCTGAAGGGAATGTGACACCGCCTTACCAACAAATGAAAAAAGCCTCCCCATTGCTGGAGAGGCCTTCCGTTGTGAATCGCAGGTGTCAAATTTTGTCAGGAATTAATTCCCCACCATCAACTTCGTCGTGATGGAACTTCCATTGGCTGACAGAATTTGGATTTGATACAATCCACTCTGCAGCGTGCTGGCTGGAACCTCAATGGTCAAGGCGATGTCTGCAAAGACTTGGCCTTCCCAAAGCGTCATCACCAACATTCCGGAGCTGTTGTACAAATGAACACCCACCTGGTCGTCTGCTGTCGACATGAAAGTCAAGAGCGCGATGTCATTCGCTGGATTCGGCGTGAGTCCCAATAACTTGACCTTGTGGCCTTCACTGGATCCATCATCCTCTCCAATGCCATCGTCTCCAATTGCGTCATCTCCCCAGCCGTTGTCGCTCTCGTCGTTGCCGTCGAGGGTCGGATCAATGGGAGCACATGTCATGCCATTGACATCCACCGTGTACGAGAATGTCGAACTGTTGCCACTGCAATCCGTCACAGTGTATTCTCGCTCAATACCCCATGGCAAGCTGCAATCTATGTCGGCGAAGACATCACCCGTTCCCATAACATCGGCTCCCTCAAAGGTTCCGATGTAATAGAACCAGCCGCTGTAACCATGGTTGGCGTTCTTGTTGTTGGCACCTTGACCAACTTGGAACCCAAAGAATCCATTGGATGGCTGATGAGACAAGGCCAACTCCGATCCTGCGTAATCACCCCAGCCCGTCGCCGTGCTGCTGTTTTGGAGGATGTAGTACATCCACTCGGTGTGATCGCCCAGGCCGCAATCGGATTTGTAACTCTGTGTTCCGGGTTGATCAATCCAATCCTGCCAGTTCAATCCCTCATTCAAATCGATCTCAAACGTCCAACCTGCATTTGGATTTTCCGTAGAAACCACTTCCATGGTAATCTGCCCTGTTCCGTCGACGTAGTTGGTCATAAGACCTCCCGCCAGCGTATAGAACTCATCACCTGGGAAGTTGAAGAGACGCGCTGCGTGCACTGCAAAGTTGTCACAGGTCAAGCCGTCTTCCATGGTAGCCGGTGAATTGGGCAAGCAGTAATTCGCAACATTATCCGCAGGCGCGTATTCACCTACATAGTTCTCGGTCAGCGTCACCGTGGCGTCGGCAGCGCAGTTATCACTCGCCGTGAGGCTCAAAGCATCCGGAATAACAACGGTTCCCCAGATGTCCTCCGCACAGACGACAACAATCCCACCGTCTTCTACACCCTCGGAATCTTCAATCACCGGCGCTGTCGTATCGTTCACAATGATGGTGAACAGATAATCCGCACTGTTGCCGCAGTCATCCGTTGCCGTCAGCGTGACGAGGTGCTCGTAATTACCACAGCCGTCTTCACTGATCACTTCGCGTGACTCTGTAATGCTTGCAGCACTGCATGCATCGGAGGCTGTGGCTGTGTAAGCCGATTCTTCGCACTCATTGGACTGGTCGCCCGGAGTTTGTGTGAATTCCGGCGCTACAGTATCCAAGACGGTAAATGTCGCCGACGTGCTCGTCGCATTGCCACAGGCATCGGTCGCCGTGAACATCACAGTTACCGCATTCGTCGAGCCACAATCCATCACAGTTCCTTGATAATCATTGGACCAAGTCACACCACTGCAGTCGTCTGTCGCTGACGCACCGGCGTTGCTGTCAAGCCAAGCCGTGAGGTCTGCGATGTTGCCAGAACCGTCGCATTCCACCGTGGCATCTGCTGCGGCCATCACTTCTGGAGCCATTGTATCCTCGATCGTGAACGTCGCAGTTGTCGACGTGGCGTTGCCGCAATCGTCCGTCGCTGTGAACGTGACCATTGACGAGCCTGTTGGTCCACAAGCGATGTTCAGTCCATCGAAGTCGTTCGTCCACATCACGCCGCCGCATGCATCCGTCGCTGTCGCGCCGCCGTTGCTGTCAAGCCATGCTGCAAGATCGCCGCTGTTGCCCGCACCGTCGCATTCGACCGTAGCGTCTGCCGCAGCCATTACGTCTGGAGCTGTCGTGTCTTCGATCGTGAACGTCGCAGTTGTCGACGTGGCGTTGCCGCAATCGTCCGTCGCAGTGAAGGTGACCGTCGCTGCGCCTGTAGCGCCGCAATCGTCACTCAACGCGTCGAAGTCGTTCGTCCACATCACGCCGCCGCATGCATCCGTCGCTGTCGCGCCGCCGTTGCTGTCAAGCCATGCTGC
>ERZ651776.1252-NODE-1252-length-31087-cov-5.114834_pt1 | contig 31087 bp, 26 predicted proteins | sample MGYA00514761_ERZ651776 | MGnify/ENA metagenome assembly ERZ651776
GGGTTGGGCTGTTCGCCCATTAAAGTGGCACGCGAGCTGGGTTCAGAACGTCGTGAGACAGTTCGGTCTCTATCTACAGTGGGCGTAAGAAATTTGAGTGGATCTGACTCTAGTACGAGAGGACCGAGTTGGACTGACCGCTGGTGTACCTGTTGTTTCGCCAGAAGCATTGCAGGGTAGCTATGTCGGGAAGGGATAAGCGCTGAAAGCATATAAGCGCGAAACCCACCACAAGATGAGATTTCTTTAAAGGGTCGTGGAAGACTACCACGTTGATAGGCTATAGGTGTAAAGGCAGTAATGTCATAGCCAAGTAGTACTAATAACCCGTAAGCTTATGTACAAGCCCCCTCTAACTCCCCCAAAAGGGAGGACACTTACTCTTATGAGTACTGAGGGGTGCAAACTCTTTAATTTTTATATTGAGTATTGATTTATATAATGACTTATTCTTTTTATTTTCTAGTATGTTACGATATTTATCCCCATCCAGCTTCCCCAAAGGGGAAGAGCTCAAGCACTGGATGACTTACCTCTCCCCTTTGGGGAGATTGAGAGGGGATTAAAACTAAGGTGGTTATAGCGACGGGGCTCACCTCTTCCCATTCCGAACAGAGAAGTTAAGCCCGCCAGCGCCGATGGTACTACAATCGTGGGAGAGTAGGTCGCCGCCTTTTTACGCTGAATTATATTCAGTGTTTGAGACCCGATACATAAAAATGTGTTGGGTCTTTTTTTTATAAGAAATATACGAGAGAGTCACGCTGTAAGCGTGATTAATTCCTATTACTGTTCTAACTGCGTTACACTTGTGATCACAGATAGTCATTTATAGGTCGCCGCCTTTTTACGCTGATTTATATTCAGTGTTTGAGACCCGATACATAAAAATGTGTCGGGTCTTTTTTTTTGGTTATTATTTTATAGATAATAGGCGGGATTGCTCTTACTAGCACATTGCGTTACGTTCAGCGTAGATATCAGCAAGTCGCTGATCTTTTAAGTTAAAATTCTTTCAGTCAAAGCTTAGACCTTGGCTTTATAAAGCTATTAGTATCATCAAGCGATTCCTGGTTTTAATTGTCCTTTATGGAGAAAAACTATATACGAAGTTGGTACTCTTTATTTTGACCCAAAAAGATCGGATCTGAGGATTTTTTCGCGAAAGCGTATATTTTTATACCAAGATATTACAACAGGAGAGCTTAAAGATCTTGCTCTTTTTGTGTTTAAATTTATTAGATGTGTTGTAGGAAAATTTAGGTTTTTTTATGTCATAAAACCATAAAAAATCTATAATTATAATAATATAAATATTATTTTTTGTCGTTTCTAAAAAGATTTTTGTATTAAAAATAAACATTGATATATAACTTATAATCGACTAAGTGTGTTAAAAAGTCGATAAAAAACACATATATGTAAATTATGGCTTTACCGTAGTTTTAATGTGGGAAACTTTCATTACTTTGGCTATCCCAAATCATTATAAAGTATTAGTACTTTATAGCAACAGTGTTTAAAAATGAAATATCCTACGTGTGTAAGAAGTTTTCTTCTTGTCAATTTTTTGTTTTTGCTATCTTCGATATCTTTAGAAGCTTCCACAGAACCCACTACAATTTCAAAGTCAGATGACGTGTATGTTTGCACGGGAGATGTTGTTGATACTTTTCCATATACAGAAAGTTTTGAATCTGGTGGCTATACTTTTACTCAAAACACCGATGATGATGGTGATTGGAGGCGTGATAATAATGGAACGCCATCTAATAATACGGGGCCTGGTGACGCAAGTGATGGGAATTTCTATATGTATACAGAGGCTTCAACTGTTGGAGGAGGCGCTATAGGTTCTAATGCTACAGCAATATTAACTAGTCCTTGTTTTGATTTGACAGCAGTAGGTGGTGCTACTTTTACGTTTGATTATCATATGTATGGTGGTAATATTGGAGATTTAAGTATAGAAGTAAGTAATGATTCTGGTACTAGTTGGACTGTATTACAAATTATATCTGGACAACAGCAAACTTCTGGGAGCGCACCTTGGATAACTTCTTCTTTAAATTTAAATGCTTACATAGGTAGCATGGTTAATGTTCGGTTCGTGGGAACAACAGGAAATGGTTTTGCGAGTGATATGGCGATAGATAATGTTGTAGTTACTGTAACCTCTGTAAATCCTGAGATTAATATTACAGGCTTGTCAAATGATATTGCTAGCGGTGATACTACTCCTTCGGTTTTAGATGGAACAGATTTTGGCGATATACCTGTTGGGCTTTCTACTTCTAGTACATTTGTTATTGAAAATTTAGGAGCTTTAGCATTACTTTTAACTGATCCCAATCCATATATTACGATTTCTGGTACTCACGCGGGTGATTTCAGTATTACTGGGGTTCCGATATCTCCTATAGCTCCTATAAATGGAACGTCCCCTTTTTCTATTGGGTTTACTCCTGGCGCAGTCGGAGATAGATTTGCAACACTCTCTATCGCTAGTAATGACAGTGATGAGAATCCTTATGTTTTTGATATTGTAGGACGTGGTGAAGCTCCCTCGGCAGAGATTAATATTTCGGGATTAGGGAATACTATTAATTCTGGAGATGTGATTCCATCTACTTTTGATGGTACAGATTTTGGATTTACAACGTTAGCGACTCCAGTTTCTAATGATTTTATTATCATTAATTCGGGGCTGATCCCTTTAAACTTAACAGATGTTTCTCCTTATCTGAGTATCACAGGAGCAGGGGCTTCTCAGTTTTCAATAACTACAATTCCTTCTAATACAATTCCTCAAAATGGAGGTACTACACAATTTCAAATTACTTATAATCCTTTATTTATAGGAACGCATACGGCTACGGTATCTATCGCAAATAATGATGCAGATGAAAATCCATTTATATTTGATATTGTAGGTAACGCTGCAGTTGTCTTAGTTCCTGAGATTGAAATTTCAGGAAATGGAACTGTTGTTTTAGATGGAGATTCAACACCAAATACTGTAGATGCTACAGATTATGGGTCTATTTCTTTAGGTACAAAAAAGAATGTTGCTTTTACGATACATAACGTAGGTTCAGGAACTTTAACATTAACTGGCGGAACTCCTTATGTAAGTATTACAGGTCCCAACGCTACACAGTTTTCTGTACAAACGATACCTTCCAATAGTATAAATGCTTCTGACGCTACTATTTTTCAAGTTCAATATAATCCTTTTGATTTGGGAACTCATACAGCGATTGTAACTGTGCAAAATGATGATATTAATGAAGGTAGCTATTCGTATACAATAACAGGAACAGCTACCGAAAATATAAATCCTTTAGATACGCCATATTATGCAAATTTTGATGCGGATAACAATAATTGGGTAGCCTCCAACCCTGGTGGCGAAAGCGTATGGAGATACGGAAGTAATAATGTTGAAGTAGGTACCGAGGGAAACTATTGGTATACGGATGACTATGATAATTATGATTCAAATTCAAATACCTATGTGACAAGTCCCGTGATTGATCTTACGGGATATGATAATCTTACATTTAAAATAGATATTCGTTATGATACGGATGATGATAATGGATTAGACGATGGAATGAATGTAGAGTATTCTAGTGATGGAGGAGCTACTTGGAATTTATTAGGGGCGTATGCAGATCCTCAAGTGGATAACTGGTACAATGCAGATAATGTTGATGCCTTATCAAGTGGAGCCGATGGTTGGGCTGGGTTAAACCAAGATATTGTAAGTGCTACGAAATCTGATTTTACACAAGCCTCTGTTGAGTTGCCAGCAATCTTGGAGAATAATCCTAATGTACGATTTAGAGTGCATTTTGCATCAGATAATAGCCAGAATGATAATGGGGTAAATTTTGATAATGTATTTGTTTTAGGAGATCCTATAGTTTCATCTGATCCAATCACAGGTCCAGCGGGTGTAAATTCTAACTTAAAATTATGGCTTAAAGCAACTGACGGTACTGGAAGTGCAACCAATGCTTCGCAAATTGGCGTATGGGAAGATCAAGCACTTAATAATGATGCTCAACGGGGTGCTAGTGGACAGCAACCTATTTTCTATAATAGTTTCAATGAAAATATTAACTACAATCCCGTGATAGATTTTAGTGATGTGATAGATTCTGAGCTTAAAGGTAAAGGAGGTTATTATACACAAGAATATTGGGTAGTTATGCAAGCCGATGGGAGCATAAGTTCATCGAGCCCAATTAAGGGAGTAATGTCAGGTAGAGTTTCTAGAGATCAGTTTGCTGAAGATGGAACTGGATTATGGATAAATCCAGGATCCCTTAGATTTAATGGCGTAGATAATATTGTAAGCCACATGGTAGGATCTACAAGTTCTTCTATAGTAAGTATAAGTGATGGTAGTTATGGTAGAGCCTACACAAGTGATACAGATAGTTATGATAATGAGCCTATCATCCTAAATATTAAAATGAATAGCTCAGGAGACTCAGCTGAAATATATAAAAACGGTATTCGTATAGATAATTATACAGGAACAACGACAGGCAGTCCTGTCGAGGATTTGCCTTTTATCAATGTAACCAATTCAAATTATGTATTAGGGGTAGGTCGTATTACGATAGGCGGAACTAATTATGATTCTCATTTCAATGGAAAAATGACAGAAATCATTAGTTATGCAAATCCTCTTACTGTTTTTGACCAAGAAAAAATACAGTCTTATTTGGCAATTAAAAATGGGATCACATTACACGATGTGAATAGTACAACCATAACAAGATTAGGGGATCAGAATTATATAAACTCTGATGGAAGTATTATTTGGAATGTTGCTGCTCATACAGGTTATAATTATGATATCGCAGGTATAGGTAGGGATGATGTTTCTGGATTAAATCAAAAACAATCAATGAGTGTAAATCCTAATGCTATCGTTACGATGGGACTTACTGATACGTATGATACAAATAGTGAAAATATTACTTTAAACTCTGATGTTATTACCGACAAAAACTTTTTGATGTGGGGTAATGATAATAAAAGTTTAAACGCGGCGGCATCCATCATTGTCGATTTAAGTAATGATATATCAGGTTTAAATACCATTGTAGATATCACATCAATACAGCGTAGCTGGAAAGTAGTCGAAACAGGAAGTGTAGGTACTGTAGAAGTATCGATTCCAGAAATAGCTTTGAGTGCCACATTAGATCCTCCAGGAAGTTTCTTTATGTTTATTTCAGATACACCAACGTTTAATCCTAGCTCTGAGTATCGAATTATGACCCTCAATGGATTAAATTTAGAAACCACGTATGACTTCAATGGTACAAAGTATGTCACATTTGGATATGCTCCAAATTATGTATTTGATCGTTCAGTTACTTTTAATGGGGTTGCTGATTATATGGATGCAGACGATTCTTTAGATCTCACGGGACCTTTTACCATATCTACTTGGATAAAACATAGTGATGCTGGATATACCATATTATCAAAAAGAGATGCGGCGTTCACAGAAGGATATGCTATAGACATCATAAGCAATAGGCGTGTTAGAGTACGATGGAGAGATGCTGGTGGAGCTATGCAGGAAATACGAACTTTAGTTGCAATTACTAATGATGAATGGCATCAGTTTGCGATCTCTTATGATGGCACAACGGCAAACGTATATATAGATGGTGTTTTAAATAATACAGACACATTAGATCCTCCAGTGGATACTGATCGTCACTTCTTAATTGCTGCCGTAGATGAAAGAGCTCCTACTAATTTTTATGAAGGAACTATAGATGAGTTACGTGTATGGGATAGAGCACTGAGTCAAGATCAGATTCGTTTTATTATGAATCAAGAGATTCAAGAGAATACGAACCTTATGGTAAGAGGAGAGATTGTGCCATCTACTATTTCTAAAAATGAAATTGATGCGATCCCTTGGGAATCTCTGGAAGGATATTTTCCTATGACTACGTTTGCATTCACAAACATTATGGATGCGTCCAATAATAATCTTGTAGCTGCCATTAAAAATTTAAAGACCGTAGATTTTCAGACGGCTCCTCTTCCTTATGTTTCACAAGCAGATGGGGATTGGACAGATGAAGCTACTTGGGAAAATGGTAGCGGATTCCAAGTTCCAAATGCGACATCTATATCAGATTATAATGTGCGTATTGATTGGAATATTGTGCAAATAGCGCACGATGTAACGACACAAGCAAACAACTCAGTACTTGCTTTAGATGTTCAGTCAAATGAATTATCTATTGAAAATGACAGTAAAATAGAAGTATCTCACTATCTCAAATTGGATGGAGTATTAGATCTTGTTGGTGAGTCACAGCTTATACAAACAGAAAATAGTGATCTTGATATAACAAGTACCGGATCTTTAGAAAAGGATCAACAAGGAACTGCAGATACATACTCATATAATATTTGGGCTTCACCAGTAAGTTTGATTAATAATTCTCAAATTAACACAAACCACTCTGTAGGTGCTATCATGAGGGATGGTACAGACCCTAATAATCCAGTTGGAATGAATTTTACGGGTTATCTTAATGGTTCTGCTACCTCTCCGATTACTATTAGTTCTTATTGGATCTTTAAATATGGAAATGGGATTGAACAATTCCAGCACATAGGTTCATCTGGAAGTGTAAGTGTAGGAGAAGGATATACCATGAAAGGACCCGGGTCTGGTGTGATTACTGATCCTCAAAACTATGTATTCGTAGGAAAACCAAACAATAGTACAGATGCACAAGATATCAATATCCCTGCGCTTGCAAATCGAGATTATATCATAGGAAATCCATTCCCATCTGCACTAGATGCAAATGATTTTATAAATGATAATCCACACCTTGATGGTACCTTATATTTCTGGGAACATTACGGAGGAGGAAACCATATCACAGCAGATTATCAAGCTGGATATGCATTATATACACTATCTGGAGGGACTCCTGCGGTAAGTCATCCAGATGTATCTCAAATAGGAGGAGGAACTAAAACTCCAGAGCGCTATATTCCAGTAGGACAAGGATTCTTTGTCGCTGCAGATAGTGATGGGGATATTCACTTTAGTAACACACAACGTAACTTTGTGAGAAAGACAGGTGCTTCTATTTTCTTATTTGGAGAAGAGCAAGAAGGAGAGAACGATCAACAGAATACACCTATTGTAGCACAATTAGATGATTCAGATCTAGATGCGCCAGATACCAGACAGAAATTCAGAATTGGTTTTGACTCTCCAAGTTTATATCACAGACAACTTCTTATAACGGTAGATCCAAATACCACTTTTGGTGTCGATAGAACCTATGATGGAGAAATCGAATTTGGTCCTAGTCAAGATATGACTTGGGATTTGGAAGATAAAAAGTTTATTATACAAGGAGTTCCTAATATTACCGATGTGACAGAGTTTCCTCTCGTGGTGACACTGCCACAAGCAGGTCCTATCACAATAGGGATAGATGCTCTTGAAAATGTTGATACAGAAACAACAACTGTATATTTAAAAGACAGAGTACAGAATACAGTAACTAACTTACTGGAAGGTGATTACCAAACTACCCTTGAAGCTGGAGATCATTACAATCGTTACCTCATTGTGTTTAGAAATGATAGCAACGAAGAAGAGACCACCGAAGAAGAGGAAGAAGAAACTGAAGAAGAAGATTCTGATTGGGAAGATGATAATTCTGACTCGGAAGAGGAAACAGGTTGGGAAGAAGAAGAGGAAGGAGAAACGACAGGTAGTTGGGAAGAAGCAGAAACTTCTGGAACAAGTGAAAATACGGATGATGAAGACAGTGAAGCCTTAAGTGTTGGAGATGAAACGACAAACCATAGCATTATAATAGCATATAGCTCACAACAAAAAATGATTACGATTACAAAAGATAATCTTAACACTATAAATAGGGCAACATTATTCTCTATGCTTGGACAAGTTATACAACAATGGAAACCAGAAACAGGGACAACAACAATTCAATTACCAGTATCTGATATGAGCAAAGGACCTTATATCCTTCGTCTAGAAACCGACATGGGCTTACTTACAGAGAAGCTAATTATTCATTAATTTGACATACACATGACAAAAGAAGTCTCTTTAACAGAGGCTTCTTTGTTTTATAAATCTTCCTCTTCACAGCGTAGGTAGCTTTTATACGCTTTCGCGAAAGCGTGTAAAGAAAATAAAAAACGACACCTCCTATTTAAGACTTATAAAGATAAGTCCCGTAGTTATGTTTTAAATATAAAATCGAATAGTGGTATGTTATAATAGACATATCTTTTAAAAAAAACCGTTGAAATTTGCAAGCTAGATACCTTGTGGACGACGTAAAAGTTAATTTATCTATCTTTGCACCTTAATAAAAATTTATGCGTTCTTCAGTAATAGCTGCTATCAATACAAATTTAAATAATGCCATTTCTCTAATCGATGCTATAGATACTAGTGTGTATAGGGATACTTCTGTGGGACCTTATTACAGCAGTATAGGATCACATATACGACATGCTTTAGATTTCTTTGATTGTATTATAAATGGGATTCAAGAGAATGATATTGATTTGACAGCTCGAAAACGCGATGAAGTTATTTCAACCAATCCAGAAGCGGCAAAAAATCATATCCGAGAGATCCAACAACAACTTGCCTCTTTTATAGATGTAAACACAGATTATCTACTCCATGTAACGGATAATTTAGGGAGTGGAAAGGTAACCATTATGTATACGTTAGAAAGCATTTTGGCACAAGCAAATACACATGCTACACATCATTATGCGATCATAAGTTATATGCTACAGACTTTGCGTGTAGAAGTGGTAATTCCAGGTTTTGGATATAATCCTTCCACGCCAGTACCTAAAAGAGAGGGAATATAAACTACTCATCAAATAACGCGTTCATAAGCGTTTTTATTCCTTTAAAGCCAAAATAAATAGCAGCGATTAAACAGATGATTCCTATTCCAAGTACTGGAATAAAAAGAGGATGATCTTGATTTTTAAAAGAAGAATTTAGAATAAGAGGAGCCGTAATCAATAGGACTAATGTCCCTCCCATAATTTTAATTCCTTTTAAAAGAGTTTCTTTATTTGTGCTCATAATTCTCTATTGCGTTGCGTACACTTCCGTATTTGAGGAGGAGTTCATTAGCTTTATGTTCTTCGATATGCAATGCATCCATCACCATACGTGTGCCGCGTGCAACCAATTTATGATTACTCAATTGCATGTTTACCATTTTATTTCCTTTTACTTTTCCGAGTTGGATCATCGTAGCTGTAGAAATCATATTAAGCACTAATTTTTGTGCAGTTCCAGCTTTCATGCGAGAGCTTCCTGTTACAAATTCGGGTCCTACGATCACTTCGATAGGGTAAGTTGCTGTTTGTGAAAGCGGGCTATTCTGGTTACAGGTAATGCATCCGGTGCCTATATTTTTGGCATTACAGATTTCTAAAGCACCAATTACATAAGGCGTTGTTCCAGATGCTGCGATGCCGATAACAAAGTCGTTTTCAGTGATATCAAATGCTTGTAAATCGTTCCATCCTTGCTCTTTACTATCTTCGGCAAACTCCACAGCCTTACGGATGGCAGGATCTCCACCTGCAATCAATCCAATAACGAGATCGTGAGGAACGCCAAACGTAGGTGGGCACTCTGAGGCATCTACTATACCTAAACGACCACTAGTACCAGCGCCTAAATAAAACAAACGACCTCCCTTTTCTAGCCTTGCAACCACTTGATGAACAAGAGTTTCAATTTGAGGTAAAGCTTTTTCTACAGCAAGTGGTACTGTTTTGTCTTCCCTATTCATATTCGACAATAATGCAGCAACAGACATATTTTCTAAATGGTCGTAATGAGAATCTTGCTCTGTAGTTTTAGTAAATGACACGAGTATGTATTTTAGAGTTCAAAAATAAGGATTAAAGACTTACTTTAAGGAGTATGGCTTAGTACGCTTTCGCGAAAGCGTATATTATATTTTTAAAATAACTTTATATAGCTGGAAAACAAGTATTTGTAATCTATTTGAAATTTTAACGTTTCAAGTTGTTATTCTGTCACACTAATGTTAACTTTGTGTTACGTAGTATATGCATTGTTAGTATGAGTAATCTTATAGAAGTTGTTGATTCTCTAGAATATAGAATTGATACTTTATTAAAGCGACATCAAGCGCTTAAAGAAAGGCTCGAACTTCTAGAGGGAACCATTACATCATTAGATGTTGAGAATAAAAATCTCAAAGAGACTCTGGAAGAAAAGCAAAAAGAGATTCATACACTCAAAGCAGCAAATGCATTACTAGGCAGTAACGATTATAAAAGGGAAACCAAGCTCAAAATAAACACCTTAATTAGAGAGATAGATGCTTGTATGGTATCACTTTCTGAATAAAAGGAAATTTTATGTCTGAAAAGCTTAAAATTAAATTGTCAATAGCCGATCGTGTGTATCCGCTTACTATTCCTGTTCAGCAAGAGGAAGGTTTGCGTAAAGCCGCAAAAGAAATAGATGCCATGATCAAGCAATTTGAGCAAAGTTATGCCGTTAGAGATAAACAGGATGTATTGGCGATGTGTGCCTTGCAATTTGCATCTCAGGCAACCCAAAAAAATATAGATAAAAACTCAAACCAAGAAGAAATTACAAAACGCCTGCAGGTGTTAAGTACTCTTTTGGCTGAGCAATTATAGACGTTCTTTACATACAGCATATTACTGCCTGCATTGGTCTTTTTTTGATAAACTCAACAGATATTTTTTTGTAAAGAGTGAATCTGGATTGTAAAAGCGCGCCGTCTTCGTCACGGATTCTTGATCAGTCCTCTAGCTCTAATCCTTTTATTTAGGAGTTTATACAAAAACCCAACTAATGCAGGCTTTTTTATACCCTAATTTTAGGGTGTAACCAACTCAAAAGGTATGATGATACCTTTAATATTAACCATTGTATTACTCTTTACCAGAAGAGTATCGATATATAAAAAATGTATATGGAAGATAATTTACTCCCATTAATTGTGGGTGTTGTAGCCCTTGTTGTTGGGTTTCTTATTGCAAAATTACTAGAACGTAATAATGCTTCTCAAGTAATTAAAAATGCAAAGAAGAATGCGCAAAGTATTCTTAAAGAAGCAAAGATAGAAGCCGAATCCACAAAGAAAGAAAAGATATTACAAGCAAAGGAAAAATTTATAGAGCTTAAATCTGAACATGAAAAAGTAATTCTTAATCGTGATAAGAAAATATCTGAATCTGAGAAACGAACCAGAGATAAAGAATCTCAGGTGAGTAGTGAGCTTTCGCGAAATAAAAAACTCAATCAGGACTTAGATGCTAAGGTTAAAGATTACGACAACCGTGTTCAGTATCTAGAGAAAAAGCAAACTGAAATTGATAAAATACATCATAGTAAGGTACAGCAATTAGAGGTCATCTCAGGACTCTCTGCCGATGTAGCCAAAGAACAACTCGTAGAGTCGCTTAAAGAGCAAGCAAAGACCGATGCGATGGGGTACATCCAAAGCGCGATGGAAGAAGCTAAAATGACCGCTGAGCAAGAAGCCAGAAAGATTGTCATCAACACCATCCAACGTATAGGAACCGAAGAAGCTGTAGAAAATTGTGTCTCTGTTTTTAATCTTGAAAGTGATGACGTAAAAGGTCGAATCATAGGTAGAGAAGGTCGTAATATACGCGCGATTGAAGCCGCTACAGGCGTAGAGATTATTGTAGATGATACGCCAGATGCTATTATTCTATCTTGTTTTGATAGTGTACGTAGAGAGATTGCTAGATTGTCATTACACAAACTTGTGACAGACGGTCGTATACACCCTGCTCGTATTGAAGAAGTGGTTCGTAAAACGACAAAACAGATAGAACAAGAAATTGTAGAAGTTGGAAAACGTACTGTGATAGATCTTGGTATTCACGGATTGCATCCAGAATTGATTAAGGCGGTAGGAAGAATGAAATACAGATCTTCTTACGGACAAAATTTATTACAACATAGTAGAGAAGTAGCAAAGCTATGTTCTGTCATGGCAGCAGAACTTGGAGTGAATCCAAAACTTGCACGAAGAGCTGGACTATTACACGATATAGGTAAAGTGCCGGATACAGAAACAGAAACGCCTCACGCTATCTTAGGAATGCAGTGGGCAGAAAAACATGGAGAAAAACCAGATGTGTGTAATGCCATTGGTGCTCACCATGATGAGATAGAGATGACAACACTATTATCACCTATCGTACAAGTATGTGATGCCATAAGTGGAGCACGCCCAGGCGCTAGACGTCAGGTATTGGATTCCTACATACAGCGTCTTAAAGATCTTGAAGACATTGCTTTTGGCTTTGGAGGCGTTAAGAAAGCGTACGCAATACAAGCAGGAAGAGAACTTCGTGTGATTGTAGAAAGCGAAAAAGTAAATGATGAAAAAGCAGCATCACTTTCTTTCGAGATTTCTCAGAAAATCCAAACAGATATGACATATCCTGGTCAAGTAAAAGTGACCGTAATACGAGAAACAAGAGCTGTAAATATTGCTAAATAAAAAAGCAGAATTACAGTTTGTATTTTTTTTAATCCTGAATACTTTGTTCTAAAACAAGAAGTATTTAGGATTTTTAGTGTGTGAGAGTTTTGTCACATATTAATTCTAATTTAAAGATGTACTAAGTATCTTTGCAATCTCAAAAAACCAGTATGGATTACGCTGAAAATATATTAGGTACCATAGGTAATACCCCTATGGTAAAAATGAATGTGCTTACCGAAGAACTACCTTGTCTTGTCTTAGCCAAATATGAAACCTTTAACCCAGGCAACTCTGTAAAAGACCGTATGGCGTTACAGATGGTAGAAGATGCAGAGGCAGATGGGCGTCTTCAACCAGGAGGAACCATCATAGAAGGTACTTCGGGGAATACAGGTATGGGATTGGCACTTGCTGCAATAATCAAAGGCTATAAAATGATATGCGTTATATCAGACAAGCAATCTAAAGAAAAAATGGATATCCTACGTGCTGTAGGAAGTGAAGTGATTGTTTGCCCTACCAATGTTGATCCAGATGACCCAAGATCGTATTATTCAACTTCAAAAAGACTGGCTGAAGAAACCCCTAATAGTTGGTATGTAAACCAGTATGATAATCCTTCCAATTGTAAAGCACATTTCAACAGTACAGGACCTGAGATTTGGGAACAAACCGATGGAAAAATAACACATTTTGTAGTAGGTGTAGGAACGGGTGGAACGATATCTGGCGTAGGGAGCTATCTGAAAATGAAAAACCCAAATGTAAAAATATGGGGAGTAGACACCTATGGTTCTGTTTTTAAAAAATATCACGAGACAGGTGTTTTTGACGAAAATGAAATATATCCATACATCACAGAAGGAATAGGAGAAGATATCCTTCCTTTGAACGTAAACTTTAGCCTCATAGATGGGTTCACCAAAGTGACTGATAAAGATGCTGCTGTATACACCAGACGTTTGGCAAAAGAAGAAGGTATGTTCTTAGGGAACTCAGCAGGATCTGCTATAAAAGGGGTACTTCAACTTAAAGAACATTTCAAACCAGACGATGTGGTGGTAGTGTTATTTCACGACCACGGGAGTCGTTATGTGGGTAAAATGTTTAATGACGATTGGATGCGTGAGCGCGGTTTCTTAGATGAAGAAGTAACCGTGGCAGAAGACCTTATCAAAGATCACATCGGTAAGCCATTAATTACCGTAAAAACAGAAGAACTCGTTTCTCATGCGATTGAACGTATGCGTGATTACAAAATATCACAAATTCCAGTAGAGGATACAAGTGGATTTGTAGGAAGTGTAGATGAAGCCGATTTATTCAGAGCCTATATGGAAGATCAAAACATCGCAGATACGCCTATTAAAGACGTCATGGGCGCTCAATACCCTATTGTAACCCGTAAGGCACCTATTGCAGAAGTCTCAAAACTAATTACCAAAGAAAATAATGCAGTATTGGTGGATCTAGGGGATCAAAAATATCACATCATTACAAAGCATGATATCATCAGTGCTATCAAATAAGTTAGGGACATCTATTTTGAACGCATAAAAGAGTAGGTCATTCCCATGCTTAACTCACTAAAATCAGCTTGACCAGCATTTGCTTTGATATTAGCTCCTATAAAATAATTATATGCGGTATTGTTTTCAGTAGATTTTAAATAATACCGCACACCTAATCTACTAGTGATCGCTTTTCTAAGTCTATAACCTCCATTTAATTTTCCTCCGTAGATATAAATTTTTTCAGATCCATTGGGTGTCTCTTGTATGGTACTAAAGGTTTGGCTTAAAAGCCGTTCTACTTCGTAAAAGGGCTTGTGAATGTTATACCCTACATCTGTTATAATTCCGATGTGATTCAAGAGTAATTCTCCATGTAAATACACACCAAAATTTGTAGAATACCGAAAAGGGGCATCTTTGAAATCAGTATAAGACTCTCTTATAAGTTGTTCGTTATTATTTATATAATCATAAAAATGATCATAAAACCGATAATAAACGCCAACACCTACTTTTAATGTATTGTTATATACTTTGGCTCCTAGTAGCGATATGGAATATACATTTTTGTGAGTATTAAATTGATCTGAAAGCACTTGAATACCAAGCCCAACATTGGACTCCAATGCATAATATGAGGATCTAGTGTAAGAAGGCACTTCTTTTTCTTTTGTAATCTCTATTTGTTTTTTATTAGTGTACGCTATACTCGTGCTTAACATAAGCGCATTTAGTCCTATGTTGGGCAATCTTGTATGACCATTAGAATAATGAAAATATCCCATTCCTAGTGTAAAGTCTAGATCTTGATATTGAAATACATTGTACTTAAAGAATAGTTCAAAAGACCAATTTAGATTTGTCGTAATAACATCTAGCTTTCTATCAAAAGGAGGTTTGTTGGACCCACTTATAAATGCAGCACCTATGCCAGAATGTATCTTAAATCTATCATTTTTAAAAGGGCTAAACTCTAGAAAGGGCATAGCTGTAAAGGCATATCCTATATCATGAACTTTTTGAAAATCGATTACCCCAAGGCTTATCCCTATTTTTGGGTATCGTAAACGATATGCCCATTCATGGGGGTTGTGGTCTTGAAAAGTTCCTAGGTGTACAAATAACCCTTTTCCAGTATATGTTTTAAGAAAAGCCTCGCCTACAGGTAAGGAGTAGCCTACTAAATACTCTCCAGAGATAAAGTGCGATGGAATGTGGTTATTTTCTGGTTGTTGTGCATAGGCAAATGAAACCAAGAAAAATAATAAAAATGTAGTTTTCAATATATAATAGTAGGGATATTATAAAGTTTCCAAAAAAAAAGCTATTTTTTGTTAAATACGATCATTTTGTCCTTGTATTTTTTCAAAAATGCAAACCTGTTCTGTGTATGAGGCATTTAAAATTGAACTATATTTATTGATTAGTAACAGATTAACATCAAAATGCTTGTTATAGGAATGCGTGAAGATTTTTTACACTATTTATGGAAATATAAAAAGTTTGCTTTCGCGAAAGCAAAAACAACAACTAATACTGCAATCACCATTACTACATTAGGTCAACATAATCATCTGGCTGGACCTGATTTTTTCAATGCACGCCTCTTTATAGGAGATCAGGAATGGGCAGGAAATGTAGAGATTCATATCAAGTCATCAGATTGGTATGCCCACGGACATGAAACTGATCCTGCCTATGATAACGTAATTCTTCATGTGGTATGGGAGCACGATATAGATATTTATAGAAGTGATAATTCACCACTCCCAACATTACAACTTAAAGACTATGTAGGTGAATCAGCATTGAATAATTATAAAAAACTCTTTGCAAATCAATCTAAGAAATGGATCAATTGTGAAGGAGTACTATCCGATGTACCTGAAGTTATTTGGAAGCATTGGCAAGAACGTTTGTACTTAGAGCGTTTGCAACGTAAAACAGAAACCATACAAGAAATACTAACACAATCTAAGAATGATTGGGAAGGTGTTTTGTTTATGATGTTGATGCGTGCTTTTGGGACTAAAGTTAACGGTCCCTCGTTTCAATCGCTAGCAGGACATATAGATTTTAATGTGATTCGGAAATGTGCGCAAGAACCTTTTCGATTAGAAGCTTTATTGTTAGGCGCTGGTGGATTGCTTCCCGAAGAGAGTGTAGATAGTTATGTATTACAATTACAAGCAGAGTATGAGTTTGTACATCATAAATTTCAGTTAGAAACAAAAGGGATATTACCTGTTCAATTTTTTAAACTACGCCCAGATAATTTTCCTACCATTAGACTCTCGCAACTCGCGATGTTGTATTATACAATCCCAGGACTTTTCCAAAAATTAATGCAGATAGAACAACTTGATGAATTTTATGACATCCTACAAGTCCAAGCTTCGGTCTACTGGGATACCCACTATTCATTTGCCACTTCCCAAAAAAAGAGAGTCAAAAAAATGTCAAAAGCATTTATTGACCTGCTATTAATTAATACCATTATTCCTGTAAAGTTTGCTTACAGTCAGTATACAGGGAAAGACCAAACAGATACTATTTTAGATTTTATCACAGCCCTACAACCCGAAAAAAATAGTATTATAAAAAAATACAACGCCATGCGTCCTAAAGCTGAAAATGCGTTACAGTCACAAGCGCTTATACAATTAAAAACGGAATATTGCTCAGTACATAAATGTTTACAGTGCGCTGTTGGGAATTGGTTAATAGGGAAGTAAGTTGAGGTGTGTAAGAGTTAAGATATTTACTTAAGAACTTCTGTTTTTTTAAGTGATTCAAGATTGCTTTCTAAACTTTCTCAACGCCTCAAACATGTGTCTACATCTCGCTTTATAGGCTGCACTTCCTTTATGGTAATCATCTTCCATAATACGTTTCAGTTCAGGATGGATCCAATCGATTTCTGTACCTAACCAAAATAAGGTAGTCAATGTATATGCCTTTACAGCAACTTTTTGATCTGTAATAATCCAGTCAAATCCAGCTTCAGAAATACGTTCTTTATGTAACGGTTTTAAATGTTTTCGCGTAAGCGAGTCTTTCTTTTTGTAATACGATAATGCAAGGTATTCACATATTTTAGCCACAGGTCGAACTGCTGAATCTTGATGTACCGTATGCATTTTTTCTGTAAACACATCCAGATAGGGAAATAATAGACTAATATCTGTTTTACATACAAATTCTAACAACCATCCCGCTCTATTGGAGATGGGATCATCTACCTGAAATAAAATCTTTAAAACGTATGGCATGAGCGTTGGGTTGCGTATTATCAATTGTGAATAATAGGCGCGTTTTTCCCTACTATGATTTACATAATCAAGTTGCTCATATAATTCTTGATACGTCATACTGTTGTTTGATCTGTTAAAAATAACAAATGTATTTTTAACTCATCAGACAGATGAAATGTATTAGATGTCTAATCCTTCAATAAGTGTATTCACTACTTTCGGTACACCGACGGTAGCTGTTTCTGAATGTATAGTCAGATGAGCTCTTGTGGCTATAGCTGGCTTGGGATCTACAAAATGTATAGAAGCAGTTTGTTTTGCAAAATCTATCAAACTTGCTGCTGGATATACCTGCATAGATGTCCCAATAATCAGGATGTAGTCTGCTTGGCTTACCAGATGCGCAGCAGGCTCTAATAAGGGTACCATTTCTCCAAACCAAACAATATGCGGTCGTAACTGAAAATGATGCTCGCACATATCGCCAACACGTAGGTCCGTTTTCCAATCAAAAATAAGATCCTCATCAAACGTACTTCGTACTTTTAATAGCTCACCGTGTAAATGTAATACGTGAGAACTTCCAGCTCTTTCGTGTAAATCATCTACATTTTGAGTGATCACATGTACATCAAAATAGTCTTCCAGAGTAACCAATGCAGTATGCGCTTTGTTGGGCTGCACCTCTAATAACTGCCGTCTTCGTTGGTTATAAAAATCCAAAACCAACTCCATGTTGTCAGTCCAACCTTGCGGTGATGCTACTTGCATCACATCATGACCTTCCCACAATCCATTAGAATCTCTAAACATTTTTAAACCACTTTCAGCACTAATCCCAGCACCTGTTATAATGACGACTTTCTGTTTTTTCATAAGAATAAAAGTACTGTATCTTTACATCGTAAACAATGTTCATGGATTATAAACTCTTAAATTATTTACAATCATTCTTAACAGAAAGACGTCGCGAACTCTTTGATCGTGTGCTGTCAGAACGCACCAATCATCTAACCGTAGCGGTAGAAGACGTCTATCAATTACACAATACCAGTGCTGTGATACGTAGTTGTGAATCTTTTGGTGTACAAAATCTTCACGTGATCGAAGAGGTAAATGTAAAACGTATAGATAGAGAAATTGCCATGGGCGCTCAAAAATGGGTGGATGTACACAGACATACAAGCACCAAAGCTTGTTTGCAATCTCTAAAAGCAGCCGGTTATCGAATTGTAGCTACCACACCACACCAAAAAGCACATCGCTTAGAAGATTTTGATATCACACAAAAAGCGGCTATTTTCTTTGGAAGAGAAACCCAAGGATTAAGTGCCGATGTCCTAGAAGCCGCCGATGATTTTATCTACATTCCTATGGTAGGTTTTACTGAAAGTTTGAATATCTCAGTTTCTGCGGCGATTACCCTTCAACATATCATGACCCGTCTAAAAGCATCTTCTATTCCTTGGCAATTATCAGATTCAGAGGTGTTTGGGAAGAAGCTTGAATGGACAAAAAAAATGATCAAAGATGTAGATCGTATAGTCGCCCGTTGGGAAGAAGATCAAAAGGCTAGGGGAAGATGAAACGTATTCATATCTAATGATCTATTCTTGTTGATACCGCTTTCGCGAAAGCGAACTCAGAAATTTTTTCATTGAGAATCTATACTATATTTAAAACTGTGTTTTGTAATTATTGACGATAGAATGAGACTTAGCATCAAAATAAATGATCATGACAACACTTACAGAACAACTTAAAGAATTTGCTGATAATAGTGCCAAGAGACATCCAGGAGCTGCCCAGGATATTATGAAAAATGCTATTTCAGTACTAGAGGCCACTAATATTTTAGAAAATGCAATCAAAACAGGAGACTCATTTCCTGATTTTACATTACCAAACGCAAAAGGAGAATATATCACGCTGAGTAACCTTTTGAAAGAAGGTAAAGTAGTACTCACGTTTTACAGAGGAGGTTGGTGTCCTTATTGTAACATAGCTTTAAAGGCATTACAGAATGCACTCCCTGAAATAAAAGAAAAAGGAGCATCACTTGTGGCAATTACTCCAGAAAAACCAGATAATACACTGAGTACACAAGATAAAAATGAATTAGATTTTGAAGTGTTAACTAGTAAGAATAATGAACTAGCACGTTCGTTAGGACTTGTGTATAAATTGCCAGAAGCTTTGGTATCACTGTATACTAAATTTGGAATAGATTTAATAGAAAGTCAAGGAAATTCAGCAAACGAATTACCTATTGCTGCCACCTATATCATTGAACAAAATGGTAAAGTAAGCTATCATTTTTTAGCTGAAGACTATAAGCTTCGAGCAGATCCATTAGCTATTATAGCAGCACTTTAAAGAAGTTTTTATATATGAAAGAGCCTTTTTCAATAGTGAAAAGGCTCTTTTTGTGAGTTGATATTTCTATTTTGTTTAACTTTAATGAAATAACCAACACATAACATCCCTATGATGATTCTTATTTATATAGTCGCTACCATTCTTGTAATTATTATTATCCTAGCTGCTATAGCGCCAAAAACTTATCAGGTAAGCAGGAGCATAGTCATAGACAAGCCAAAAGAAATTGTATTTCCTTATGTAAAGATGGTCAAAAATCAAGATCATTGGTCTCCATGGAAACGAAAAGATCCAGATATGAAACAAACCTATACAGGAACCGACGGCGAAGTAGGGTTTAAAGCAAGTTGGAAAGGAAATAAAGATGTTGGTGAAGGAAGTCAGACCATTACAGCCGTGGTTGAAAATGAGCGTATCGATAATCATTTAATTTTTTTAAAACCTTGGAAATCTGAAAGTGATGGGTATTATACGGTAGAAGATGCTGGTGCTGGTCAAACAAAAGTAGTTTGGGGATTTAAAGGACAAAATAAATTCCCAGCAACCATATTGATGCTTTTTATCAATATGGATAAAGTCGTAGGTAAAGATTTTGAAGAAGGTCTTCAGAATTTAAAAATAATTTTAGAAGCATAACTTATGGAAATGAAGCTAAGTTGGTTTGAAGTTCCAGTAACAAATATGGAACGAGCGATCTTATTTTATGAGGACGTATTTGGAATTAAGATAGATTTGCAAGATTTTACAGGAGTTCTTATGGGATTTTTTCCAAGACCCGATAACGAAGGAGCTTCTTCGGGTTCATTGATTCAATATAAATCGTGTATTCCAAGTGAAGAAGGATCCTTACTCTATTTTAATGCAGCAGATATTACAGCGTGTCTAGAGCGCGTGAGTACTGCCGGAGGTAAGGTATTACAAAATAAAACCCAGATAAGTGAAGAGCACGGCTATATGGCTACTTTTATTGATTCAGAAGGCAATAAAGTAGCATTGCATAGTACACATTGATGACGTTTTCTCTTATAGAAAGGTAGCAGAAAAGAAACAACAAATCAAAAACGACTATCCGTGAGGGACAGTCGTTTTTCTATATTCTAATCTACGGATGTAGATGGGATTATTAATTTCTTTTCTGAAGTACTCGATACTCTTCGTAACACTCACTGATAGCGTCTAGTATTTGAAGGTCATTTGCCGTAACTATAAAATTGTCAGAATAGTTACAATTATTAAGTATGGCATCTATATCATTTTTGTCAATTTGAAGTAAGGCAACTAATGTTTCTCTGTCAAATTTCTTTTCCAGAAGATTACGCACCGTATCATCTTCCTTCATTTTACGCATCTTTTTGAGCTGTTCAGGTTTCTTTCCAAAGATATTGTAAAGCAAATCTGCAGGATTAAAAATAGCGTTTATAACTCTAGATACTGCACCTGGTTGTGATGCTCCTCCTTCATATCCCGTGTTCAATCCAGAAATGCTAAAGCGTGAATTATTATAAATAGGAATACGCTTAGCATCTATTTCTAAATATCCTGTCAGCTGTATTTGTTGCACGAGAACTTCTTCCAGTGCAATTCCTACTTCTGTCATTTTGATTTTTACATTTCCATATTTTACCCAATCTGCACTTACACGTACTTGAAGTGTTTTGTACCCTAAGTATGAGAAAAACAGCGTATCATCTACTTGCGCTTTGATTTCAAATGCACCGTCAGTGTCTGTAATGGCACCTTTTAAATTGGTAAGATTGACAATATTTACATTCTGTAGTGCTTGATCTGTAGACGAACTTAAAACAGCACCATTAATATATCCTTCTTGTAAAGCAGGAACAGAATCGTTTTTTTGCGAAGGCGTTGTGTCTTCTTGAGCAATAACGGTACTTATTACGCTTACTAGTAATAATGTAAATATTAGTCTTCTCATAGCTGGCATAAATTTATGGATTATGTCGTTAAAAACGAATCAAAACAACATTTTTACCATAAATATAACAATTAAAGCCCCAATCCCAATGTGTCATTAACTACGACGTCTTCTCTTTCCTGAAAATGGTGAATTAGAACTACCACTATCGTCAGATCTGCGAGATGATCTTGGTGCTCCACTTTCTGCACGTGCTGGTTTGCGATCTTCTGATGAAGAACGACGTCTTCTTCTTTCTCCTCCTTCAGAACTCCCATAAGAAGGTCTGTCGGAATCATTACGACGAGGTCTACTTTCTGAAGTCTTTCCGTAAGAAGGACGATCATCACTATTGCGACGACGGTCACCGCCACTACGATCTGAGCTACTGCGTCTATCGTCATTGCTTCTTCTATTACTGCGATCTCCACTTTTAAAACCACCGCTACTACGACGCTCTCCGCCACCACTGCGTCTACGCTCTCCGCTACCTCCACGATTGCGGTCACGACCTCCGCCACCTTGTGTTTCTTCTACACTCACGCGACGTCCATTAAGTTCAAAATCTTCAAAGAGTGCAATTACTTTTTCCTTATGTTCTGTATCTGTATTAAAGAAAGAGAAACTGTCTTTGCAATCTACACGGTAAATTCCATCTTGACCAAGACCTGTTTTTTCTTTTAAAAAGTCTTTTAACTTCATCCAGTCAAAATCATCTTTACTACCTATGTTAATGAAATAACGGGTGGTTTCTCCAGACTCTTCTTTAAAAGCTGCAACAGCATTTTGATTGAGATCTTTTGTTTTTTTGTAATAATTAAAGAAACGTGTAAACTCTACAGAAAAAACTTTCTTTATCAATTCTTCTTTTGTCAAGTCTACTAGTACCTCTTCTATTGCAGGGAGGTAGGCATCTATTTCGTGATTAACTTCTGTATTGTGTATTTTGTTTGCAAGATGAAAAAGTTGTACTTGGGTAATTTCCTTTCCATCAGGAATTGTTTTTTGCTCAAACTTCTTCCCTAGAATTTTTTCTAGTTGTTTAATTTTACGCATTTCACTTTTGGTAACCACTACCATAGAAGTTCCACTCTTTCCAGCGCGTCCAGTACGACCTGAACGGTGTGTATAGGTTTCTATTTCATCTGGAAGTTGGTAGTTGATAACGTGTGTTATATCATCTACATCAATACCACGTGCGGCCACATCGGTAGCGACAAGCATTTGGATTTGTCTTCCTCTAAAGCTTTTCATGACTAAGTCACGCTGATTTTGACTTAAATCTCCGTGAAGTGCAGCAGCATTATAGCCATCTTCTATTAATAACTCAGCTACTTTTTGTGTATCTCTTTTGGTACGACAAAAAATCACAGAAAAGATATCAGGATTTGCATCGGCTAGACGCTTTAAGGCTTGATAACGATCGCGGGTATGTACTACGTAAAACTCGTGGGATACATTTTTTGCACCTTCATTTTTTGAACCTACGGTAACCTCTACTGGGTTTGTCATAAATTCTTTAGCAATACGCGATACTTCTTTAGGCATGGTTGCGCTAAAGAGCCATGTAAGTTTATCTTTGGGTGTATCTGCTAGAATCGTAGTGATATCTTCATAGAATCCCATATTTAGCATTTCATCTGCTTCGTCAAGGACACAAAAACTTAGTTTTGTGATATCCACCATACGTCTGCGCATCATATCCTGCATACGTCCTGGAGTAGCAACTACAACCTGAGCTCCTTTTGAGATTTCTCTAGCTTGTTCTTGAATATTGGCACCTCCATATACAGCAACCACACGTACGCCTTTTACATGTTTGGCATATAATTTCATCTCGTTAGTAATCTGTAGACAAAGTTCACGAGTAGGCGCTATAATAAGACCTTGTGTCGTTTTGCTAGTAGCATCAATTTTTTGTAATAAAGGGAAACCGAAAGCAGCTGTTTTTCCTGTTCCTGTTTGAGCAAGTGCTACCATATCTCGATCTTCTTCGAGTAATATAGGAATTGCTTTTTCTTGAATTTCTGATGGAGTTACAAACCCCATGTCGGCGATTGCCTGAAGTAAAGGCTCGTTTAAGCCTAGTTGATCAAATGTCATTTGATATATTTTATACATTAGCGTGCTTTAAGAAGCGCAACGACGTATAAAAACCACTTGCTTCGATCAACACTTGTGTACCGAATATTAACGATACAAACCCCACCCTGGGGTTTTGAAGGTGCAAAAGTACACTTAATTAATGAATTAAAGTTATTAAATCTTACATTTAATATTACCCTAAATCAGCGATGTGATTTATGAATTTTTCGACTGCTTTTCCGCGGTGTCCTATTTTGCCTTTTAAAGCAAGTGCCATCTGGGCAAACGTAGCGTCATAGCCGTCTGGCATAAAAATGGGATCATATCCAAAACCACCATCTCCGTGACGTTCTTTCGTAATTTGACCTTTGCAAATACCTTCAAAGGTGTAGGTTTTATTCGCTTTCGCGAAAGCGATCACCGTCTTAAATTGCGCACTTCTATCCGTTTGAACCGCTAGATTGATCAAAAGTTTGTTCATATTGTCGGTAGCACTTCTTTGCGGACCTGCATATCTAGCAGAATATACACCAGGTGCATTATTTAAAGCAGTTACTTCAAGACCAGTGTCATCTGCAAAACAATCATACCCATAATGTTCTTTTACATAGTTTGCTTTTAAAAGGGCATTACCTTCTATAGTAGGTGCATCTTCGACAATATCTTCTGTGCATCCTATATCTTCAAGGCTTTTTAATTGAATATAGTCAGGGAGGAGTTCTTTAACTTCCTTGAGTTTATGTGGGTTGTTTGTGGCAAAAACAAGTGTCATTTGTATAGCATTAAGTCTAACAAGTAGCTAAGATACATCAGAAACTGACATAGATATATCATGAGGGTATAAAAATCCTGTGTATATTTAGCATGAATTCAAAATCAAAATCCTTGAAGATTCTATTGTAATATCATAAACAGCATACTGAATAATATGCATATTAAATAGCGTAGTATTACTTGATTTTTAAAACAGATACTAACCCCTTTAAAAACAGAGTATGATTAAACTAAGTTTGATCTTATTCTAATAAACCACGCTTTATGGCAACAACTACCGAAACCACAAAAACACCCTCTGAAGAAACGCCAAGCGTACCTTCTAAAGCAGCTACATCAAAAACCAAAGCAGCAACTACATCAAATAAAGATATGACAGCATCTGGTCAACCCTTAGGAATCTCGCAAGATGTGAAAGAAGAAATGAGTCGTGAGATTAATGAAATGCTTTCTTTTGCCGTCTATAATGGTAAAATTATCAATACAGATGTGGTTACTCTTATACAGAACAGTTCTGTAGATAATCTGGTCAATGCACATAATTTGTTGTGTAAGAATATAGCGCCTGCGACACCAAAGTCTATTGCTTATACTCGAAAACTACGAGAAGATTCGCCAGGAAAGACACTTTTTAGCAAGTTGCCTTTAGTCCGAAATCTTGTGATACTGTCGTTGTTTTTTTTGGTAATTTTTATTGTTACAGGTTCTTCTCCAAATGTTAATAATGCGTCGTTAGATCTTGGAGTTATGAATAACCATGGTTTGTCTTTACTGCTTAATTTAGCTTTTTTGTCTTCTATTTCAGGTCTTGGCGTATCTTTTTATATGCTTAGAAATGTAAGTACTTCCGTAAAAAACGGAAACTTAATTCCAGAGGATAGTATCTATTATATTGCGCTTATAGTGTTAGGTGTGATCGCGGGTTTGATCTTGTCAGAAATCCTTAATCTTTACACCAAAGACCCAGAAGATATCAATCTGTTTAACAAAAGTGTGTTGGCTCTTTTGGGTGGTTTCTCATCTGACGCTATATTTACAATTTTACAAGGATTAATAGATCGTCTCAAATCCATATTTGCACCTACAAACTCATAAATTATGATCACAAAAGAAGAATTTCACAAGGTTGTGCCAGATGTAAACTGGCAGTATATAGAGCCGTATTTGGATATTTATGAGGCAATATTAGATCACTATGAGATCAATACATCGTTACGTAAAGCACATTTTCTAGCACAGATTTCTCATGAGAGTGGGAGTTTTAAATTTGTTTCAGAAAATCTAAACTATTCAGCAAAAGCTTTATATGCAGTTTTTAGAAAGTATTTTCCAACAATGGCAGCGGCTGAGGAATATGCAAGACAGCCTGAAAAAATTGCTAATAAAGTGTATGCCAATCGGATGGGGAATGGAGATGAAGCAAGTGGAGACGGCTGGAAGTATAGAGGTCGGGGTTTGATTCAATTAACAGGTAAGGATAATTACACTTCTTTTTCAGCAGCTACGGGACAAGATTTTGTAGCAAATCCAACCTTGGTGACGCAACCAGAATGGGCATTATCTTCTGCGTGTTGGTTTTGGAAGAAAAGAAGAATAAACAGATATGCCGATACTGATGATATTCATATGGTGACCAAACTTATTAATGGTGGATTTAATGGGCTAGAACATAGGCAACACTTTCTTGATGAGTATAAAAGGCTTTATAATATCTAAACTAAAACTACGAATCAACGTCATTTAAAAAGCGTGATACTTAGTTCGACACTATTAATGATGGTGCCTTTTAATTGTATGAAGTTTATTAAAATAGTGTCTTACTATAAGCGCTTTCGCGAAAGCAAAAAAAGAATCAGTACTTTAAAGCATTAAGGCTATAGTATTAATAACGAATGATTCCTATCCTAATTTTTTGTTTTTAAAGAATGTTATTTATCCATCATCCATCATTTATTACACTAAGTTGAAGATCACAAGTGCATAGGCATAAAAGCGTAAGTAGCGTAAGGCACCAAACAACAGGTAATTCGTAAACTTATATTTAATCATACCCGCAGCAATACTAGTCATCGCAAAGGGAATAGGAAGTAATGCCCCTACTGCTATGATAAGACCTCCCCATTTACGAGTATTCTTAATGTGCTTTTTCATTTTTACTTCCAGATAATTATGTACAGCCGGTATTTTGGTAATGGCTTTTCCCATAAAGAAGGATAAAATGCCTCCCAAATAAGACATGGTCGCTAATATTGTAAGACTTATAAATGGTGATGCTGTTTTAGCGCTCCAAGCAATAAATAGTTCTGGGGGAATAATCCCTAAAATAGATTCTGATAATAGAAACGTGAAGATAATTGTAAAGTCAGAATAGTTGTCGATTACATACGTGAGAGCTGTATTGATATCGATCACAAAATAATTGATGAGCAGTAAAATCCCTACAACAATAAGAATGGCGGGGACTGCTTTTTTTAGCGCATCCTTTATAAAACTATAAAAACCAGTATAACTATAATATTGATGCAATAATTGCAGACGGCTTTTTTTTCTAATTTTAGTAGGATTCATATCTAGTTAATGATGCGAAGTTATTTTGAAATACAAAAGTACTATATACTAGACGTATTTTATATTAATAAATTACTAAAATATAGCAGTATTATTTGATAGGACGTGTTTAGGATGCAGATGTTACATAAAAAAATCTATGTATTTTATTTTCTCTTTTAAGATAAAACAAAAATCACTTATTCTTCTCATTTTAATGAAGTAACCAGTTATTATTGTGCTATCAAGTTTAACAGTAAAAATTTTATTTTCTAAAAGCGAAGTGATCTATATTCTAATTTCAAAACTTGCTATCCAAATCCACAATTTTGTGTTGTATCGCATATACTACAAGCCCTGCAATATTCTTAGATTCTGTCTTGAGTAATAAATTATTCCGATGTCCTTCTACCGTACGGGGACTTATAAATAGCGCTTCTGCAATCTCGTTGGTCGTATGTTGCTTACAGATAAGTTCTAGTACTTCTTTCTCTCTTTTGGTAAAATAAGTAGTATCAAAATTAGATTTAAGCTTTTTCTCAGAGGGATTTAAGAGTCCTTCTTGAATAAATTTTAATACTTGTGAATCATAGTAAAATCCTTTTTCATGAACTTCTTTGATCGTTTTGACCATAAGTTTGGGAGTACTATTTTTAGCGAGATAAGCAACGGCACCTATAGAAATCATATTCACTATAAACGGTTTGCTAAAATAACTCGTTAACGCAACAATTTTTATCTCTGGAAACTCTTTATGAATCAGCTTGGTAGCCTCTACACCGTTAAGTTCTGGCATTTTAAGATCGGTAAGGATAATATCGGGTAATAGGTCACTATCCCGAAGTTGGTCCATTAAGTCTTTTCCATCTGTAGCATCAAAAAGGACATCAAATTCTTTTTCTCTACTTAATATGGCACGCAATCCTTGTCTGAAGAGTAACTCATCATCTGCAAGCACTATTTTTATTTGATCACTCATGATTTTTTTGATTGTATGGTAAATATACTTCCTTTGTCTATCTCGCTCTCTACATGTAGATTACATTCTAAAATAGCAGTTCTGCTTTTGATATTCTGTAATCCAATACCCGATTTCTTACTAATTTTAGATACATCAAAACCATTACCGTTGTCTTTACAGATAAGTGTAAAACTGTTTTCATCCTCTTTTTCTAAAACTATTTTCATACGACTCGCATCCCCATGTCGTATAGCATTGTTGATGAGTTCTTGTGCAATTCTAAACACGTGTAAGTCATTGGTTTTGCTTAGAAAATCTAGTTCATCAATATCGTATTTAATTTGTACTTGTTTTGTTTTACTAAAGTCATCAAAGAGTTCTTCTAAGGCTACTTTAAGTCCAAATTTATCTAAAATAGGAGGTAAAAGGTCATGCGCAATTTTACGAGAGCTTTCTAGGGTTGTTGTAGTGATGCCTAAGATGTGTTCTAATGATGATTTTTGCTCTTCGTTTAAGTCGTCATCATCTAGTAATAAGTTAGCGGTAAGACTCACGACATTCAGGCGGGCACTGATGGCATCATGTAAGTCTTGAGCAATACGCTTGCGCTCTTCTTCTTGAGTAGCAATCGTGGCTTGTAAAATCGTTTTTTGGTGCTCTAGTCTAAGTGCTGCTTTTTCTAGTTCTTTTTGAATGATCTTGCGTCTTGAGTAATGGAAAAACAAGAGCAGTCCCGTAGTCAATAAGACTAGGAATATAATGCCATAAGCAAGTGCCGCTATGACTGAGCCTTGATCTTGTATGATGAGAAACTGTTTTTCCATTCTAGTGTAAATAAGATTAAAAAAATTGAGTATAATATTTTAAGAATAAGCCAGATGTTATTTGAATCTTCTTTACTTAACCCTCTTAAAAAGTTACCCAAGAAAAAAATTAAAGTACTGGATGATAAATAAATTAAAATAGCAGCATTTATATATAAAAATTTCCCTTTAGTCGCCAATGAATTATAAAGATGAATAATCGAATAAGTGATTAATGGAAAGGATGTTAAGAATACTTCCAGCAAATTAAAATAGAAAAACCTTAGAGGATATAATAAATATTGAATGGTTAAAATTAATATAACTACTACAAATAAAGTTTTTACATATTTTTTTTGTTTTTTATCTTTAAATAAATTCAAGTAGAAATATGAAAATAAAATAAATTGGAATATCAAATAAAAATTTGATAAATAAAGATTTTCAATTCTATTGTGGTATAAATATTCTAAAGTTAAAGATGTTATAAGATTTAATATTATGTAAATAAAAATTAAGTTGTAAGCCATAACCTTAGAGAACAGATTATGGCTTCTTAAATATAATTCAACATTTACAAATAATAAACCTAGAGTCAAGTATTGGAAGACATTATTTAAATCTGTAATTGTCATTAATGAATTTTATTTATGATATAATGGACTAGTAGGGTCACATTCATTTGGGCAAGGCCTCGTAAAATCATAGATACCACTTCCATTGATGTTAAACCTATTTCCTGGAGGATATGTTACTCTGTTTTTTTCGTCATACATCACATCAATATCTGAACTAGGTACTAATGGATTTGCCATAGTGCCTACAATTAATAGCTTCTCTCCATACCCATTGGCTTTGAACTCTTTAGGGTCTTTGCCGTTACCGTAGTTAGCATAAATAGTCGTGTCAATACCCATATAAGCACGTACGTCTTGATTATTTGACGCAGCTGTATTACCTGTGATATTACCTGTTGTAGGATCTATAGTGATCACGTCCATTTCGGCTAGAGCCGATAGAAGGTCATCTGTAGGGATTAAAAAAGCTTTTGCATGATCAGGATTCAATTTTTGCCATAAATCAGTATCTGCTACAGCATCTTCAAATGAAATTGTTTTAGTACTCATAAGTTTAGAGGTTTTTGGTTAATAAGTCTCCAAGTTCGCTAAAATTGACTGATTAAAAAACATTTTTATTAAAAACACGTGTTTTTACGGGGTGGTTATTCTTAAAGCACTTCTAAGCTACTGTTTTTATAAGAATTCCTTATTAAAATGTAGTAAACTAAAGCGCATAAAAGCAAAGTGTTACTGTCTTTTGAAGTGAATGGTTTCATAGAATATAGGTTTTCACAATTTTTAAAATCAAGTTGTAATTTTCCCGTAAAACTACGTATAGACATCTTCCAATTCTACAGTAGATTTGTATCATTATAATATGAATAAAATATATTCAATCATGAGAGTTATTCGCTATTTTTCTTCACTTAGACTTTTTGTAATTGCCGTTTTTTTAGTGTTATTTATCATAAGTTTCACTGCCTGCAAGCAAACTGTTGATAGTAAAAAAGTGCTAGTAGATACTACAAAAATAGTTGTTGCCAAAAAGAATGTATATCCCGGATATGACAGTACACAAGTAGCGTATTTAGGAGGTCTTTTTGAAAAAGCGATTCTTGATGCACAAAACCCAACGCCTCAAAAAATAAACACAAATCTCATTCCTATAAAAGGTAATGCCAATCTTCTTGATACGCTTATCAATGGAGAACGTTATATACAAGTAGTCTCTTGGAAATCGCATCCCAGCTATTATCCTAATAAAGGAATAGATAGTACGCAAGGATATGATATATGGGTGACATTGGCTCCTATCATAAAAGATAGTTGCAGGAGTTTCTTTAAAACACAAAAAGATCCAGATATGCGTTTGCGTCAATTATTGGGATTACAACCTTTCACTCCTGAAACCTTCTTCTTAGAATTATGGGTGAAACCAGATGATTTATATCGCCCCTGTCCAGATAATGGGACAAGTGATACCGCTTGTGAATTAAATATTCCTATAGACGTCACTGACGAATACCGTGCATGGTTTAATAAGATACGTGCTGTACAGTATAATGATTGTACAGATACAGAATTTAAAGAATATGGATACCCATGGACTCAATTAGGATATACCTATGATTGGAGTCCAGATAATCCATCGCATATAGGACTTTCTGAGTTTGTCATACAT
>ERZ651776.1254-NODE-1254-length-31042-cov-4.682835_pt1 | contig 31042 bp, 29 predicted proteins | sample MGYA00514761_ERZ651776 | MGnify/ENA metagenome assembly ERZ651776
AAGCGTCTGAGGACATAGAATTTTTTAAAGCAAAGTTGTCTCAAATTTAGATACCCCACAACTTTTTGTGTTGAGCCAAAATACCTAACTTTCTGATGATTTTTAATCGAATAGGATGAATAGAAGAACCTTTAACACCAAACTATCCAAAGCCGTCGGTGGTATCGCTTTACTAAGTAATATCCCACTAGCGTGCGCCTTTGAAGCTAACAAGAACAAGAAAAGTCTGGGTATAGCCTTGGTAGGTCTCGGCACCTATAGTACGTATGAGTTAGCTCCTTCCCTTCTAGAAACCAAACACTGTCATCTCGCAGGAATTGTGACAGGAACTCCTGAAAAAGAAAAGATCTGGGCAGAAAAATACAACATCCCAAAAGAGAATATATACAACTATGACACCTTTGATACCATCGCTACCAATGATGCGATAGACATTGTGTATGTCGTATTACCCAACGCCATGCACGCCGATTTTTGTATCCGAGCGGCAAAAGTTGGAAAGCATGTGATTTGTGAAAAACCAATGGCAGTAAGTGTTGCCGAATGTCAGTCTATTATTGACGCTTGCGCGAAAGCTGACGTAAAATTAAGCGTTGGGTACCGATTACATTCAGAACCCTATACGCAAGAAATACAACGCATTGTCAAAGAAAAACCATTTGGAAAGGTACAGTATATCAGTACCGGGGCGGGATATCCTTCTTATGGAAATCCAAACCCTGATCAGTGGCGTCTTAATAAAGCATTATCTGGAGGCGGGGCGTTGATGAATATGGGCGTATATGCCATACAAGGCGCTATTTATGGAACTGGCGAACTCCCAATCTCTGTAACCGCACAAGAATTTAGTACCAAACCAGACTATTTTAAAGATACCGACGAGACAATCACTGCTCAATTTGAATTTCCAAGCGGTGCCATGGGTTCTATATTTACATCCCACAACGCCAAAGCAGATCGACTATATGCCTCTTGCGATAAAGGCTGGTATGAGTTAGATATTGCTTTCTCCTACGGTCCGTTACACGGACGCACCTCCAATGGAAACGAAATCTCATTTCCTCATAAAAGACAACAAGCGTTACAAATGGATGATTTTGCATTGCATATTACTCAAGGACTTCCCAACAAAGCACCTGGTAGTATGGGACTGAGAGATCTCAAAATCGTAGAAACCATTTATCAATCTATTAAAGAAGGCGGCCGTAAAATAGTATTGAGTTTATAACCGCTACTACCATAAATCGCACATGTATAATATGTGTTAGCTTATAGATAAGCTAACACATAGATACAAGATATTAAAATTTAATTTTTGTTTAACCAAATATGTTTTAATCTTAAACAAAATAATGATACTTTTATATCCTCAATGTAGTTTATGAAAATATATACGTTACACACAAAACAAAATCTACCTATCTCTTTAGATCAAGCATGGCAATTGCTTTCTGATCCAAAAAATCTAAAGACCATTACTCCAGATTATATGGGATTTGAGATTTTATCAGGCGCAGATAGACCGATGTATCCAGGACAGATTATTCAATATATTGTGACTCCCGTACTAGGTATAAAAACAAAATGGGTAACAGAAATCACACACGTTCGAGATCATGAGTATTTTGTAGATGAGCAACGTTTTGGTCCTTATGCACTATGGCATCACAAACATTTTATCAAAGAAATTCCTGGCGGTGTAGAGATGGAAGATATTGTAGACTATAAAGTCCCTCTTGGGATTTTAGGACAACTCGCTCATCCTTTTCTTGTTAAGCCTAAACTCAATGAGATTTTTGAATATCGAAAAAAGAAATTAATAGAATTGTTTGGTGAATACAAAGCACCAACCTCATAAATAATAACACAAAAAAATATGTCAAAAAATATACTTTTAATAGGTGGTAGCCATGGGATCGGTTTTGAAATTGCTAGAAAACTACACACAAAATATACCCTCTATGTAGCTTCAAGAACCAATGAAAACTTAGGAAACTTAGAAGTCAACTACATTCCGTATGATGCAGAAAAAGACGAACTAGATTTGAACGCATTACCAGATCACTTGGACGGATTCGTATATTGTCCAGGTACGATCAACTTGAAGCCTTTCAAAATGCTTTCTACAGATACGTTTAGAGATGATATGGAACTTAACTTCTTCAGTATGATCAAGGCGTTACATCAAGTAATGGATCATCTTAAAAAATCAGAACAAGCAAGTATTGTCTTTTTTAGCACCGTTGCTGTAAAAGTAGGAATGCCATTTCATACGAGTGTCGCTGCTGCAAAAGGAGCGATAGAAGGTTTTGCAAAAGCGCTTGCTGCTGAGTATGCCCCAAAGCTGCGTGTTAATGTCATTGCGCCCTCGCTTACAGATACACCGCTTGCAAAACGTCTTTTAAGCAATGATAAGAAAAAAGAAATGATGGATGCCAGACACCCTATGAAACGTGTAGGTACCGTAGAAGATATTTCTAATGTGGCTTCTTTTTTACTGAGTGATGAGAGTAGTTGGATTACAGGTCAGGTATTGGGTGTAGATGGTGGTATGAGTACATTAAATGTAAACTAATATGGCTAAGTACGCTTTCGCGAAAGCGTATAATACCATAAAAACAAGAAGATGTTTATCTTAAAAAATAATGAGATCTTTACGTTGAAATAATTTAGATTTCTATAGTAGAAAAATGAGATTTCCGCCAGAGTTTATGCTGAGCATTATCGAAGTGTGGGAATGAAAATATATGTATGAAAAAAGTAGCTATTTTCTGGTTTAGACGTGACTTACGTTGGTATGATAACGTAGGATTATATGAAGCATTACAAGGAGAGTTTCCTGTACTTCCTATTTTTATTTTTGATAAAGATATTCTTGACAAACTCCCTGAGGACGACGCAAGAGTCACTTTTATTTTTGAGACATTACAAGAAATGCGTAGTGAGATACAAGAAAAGCACAGCAGCTCTCTAGCCATGTATCATGACACTCCTGAAAACGTGTTTGAAAGTCTAGTGGAAGAATATGATATAGCGGCAGTCTTTACAAACCGTGACTATGAACCTTACGCAAAAGAGAGGGATGAGAAGATTGCATCATTTTTGGAGGATAAAGATATTGCCTTTAACACGTTTAAAGATCAAGTAATATTTGAAAAAGAGGAGGTGGTAAAAAATGACGGAGATCCCTATGTGGTGTATACGCCTTATAAAAATAAATGGAAAGAACATTTTGATGCTGATAAAAATCTTACGGTGCATTATTCACACAAAAGCTTGCAAAATCTGATAGAGCATACACGTCTTCCTAATGTAACGTTGAGTGATATGGGCTTTAAAAAGTCTAGTATTGAAGTTCCAGATTATACAGTAACGGAGCATCTTATTGCAAATTATGAAGATACTCGTAATTTTCCTGCTAAAAAGCATGGAACTTCCAGACTAGGACCTCATCTTCGATTTGGTACGGTAAGCGTTCGTAAAATGGTTAAAAAAGCCATCGCAGAAGAGAATGAAGTTTTCTGGAGCGAATTGATATGGCGGGAGTTTTTTATGCAGATCCTTTGGCATTTTCCACATACAAAAGACAAAGCATTTAGAGCCAAATACGACCGTATTGAATGGCGCAACAATGAAGAGGAGTTTGAAAAATGGTGTGAAGGAAATACAGGATATGCGTTTGTAGATGCAGGGATGCGCGAACTCAACAATACAGGTTTTATGCACAATCGCGTACGAATGCTTGTAGCTAGTTTTTTATGTAAACACCTCTTGATCGATTGGCGATGGGGAGAAGCCTATTTCGCTGAAAAGCTACTTGACTATGATATGAGTTCCAACGTTGGTAACTGGCAATGGGCAGCAGGTTCTGGTGTAGATGCTGCTCCGTATTTTAGAATCTTTAACCCTATGACTCAGATTGATAAGTTTGACAAACAAAAAGAATACATCCATAAATGGATTCCCGAACTAGAAGAATCTACCTATCCAGATAAAATAGTTGATCATAAGGAAGCACGAGAACGTTGTTTAAAAGTGTATAAAGAAGCGGTAGGGTAATCATTATTAAGTGAAGTATGGCTATGCCAAATAAATAACTTATGTAACTTTTCCTTATCTTAGAAGCCACTAGTAACACACCGCTTCTATGAAACATGTTTACCTTATCCTATGTGCACTCCTAATTACTTTTGGAGCTACCGCACAAAAACTATCCAAAAACAAAAAAGCCATTATTGCTTCGGTTGAAAAACACGAGCAAGCGCTTATTGAAATTTCAAATAATATCTGGGCACTTGCCGAGACCGCTTTTGAAGAAACCCAATCCAGTAAAATATTGGCAGATTATGCCGAGAAACAAGGCTTTAAAGTAGATCGAGGTGTGGCAGGAATGCCCACGGCTTTTGTCGCTACCTACGGATCTGGAAGTCCTGTCATTAGCGTCTTGGGAGAATTTGATGCCTTGCCAGGTATCTCTCAAAAAGCACAACCGACCAAAGAAGCGCTGAATGATGGTGCTGCTGGACATGGTTGTGGTCATAACCTTTTTGGTGCAGGAAGCCTTGGTGCTGCTATCGCCATTAAAGAACTGATCGAAGCTGGAAAAATAAAAGGGACCGTCAAATTTATGGGAACTCCCTCTGAAGAGAAATTCTTTGGTAAAATATGGATGGTTCGTGAAGGTGTTTGGGACGGCGTAGATGCGAATGTGTCTTGGCATCCATCGGCGGCAACAAAGGCAGATGTACAAAGCTCACTTGCCCTTGTGGATTTTAAAATAGAGTTTTACGGACAAGCAGCTCACGCCAGCGCCGATCCTTGGAATGGTCGTAGTGCTTCAGATGCGTTAGAATTATATACGACTGGAGTCAACTATTACAGAGAGCACGTAAAACCAACCGTGCGTATGCATTATCATATACAAGATGGTGGGCAAGTCGTAAATGTCGTGCCAGATTATGCTCGTTTATGGATGCGTGTACGTGACACCAAACGTGAAGGCATGATGCCTGTCTATGAACGCGTTCAAAAGATGGCAGAAGGTGCTGCAATTATGGCAAATGTAGATTACAAAGTCTCTTTAATTTCTGGTATTTACGAAGTCCTCGTGAATAGAACAGGAAGTGAAGCCATGCAAAAAAACCTAGAATTATTAGGTCCTATTACCTATACTCCAGAAGAAGAAGCTTTTGGAAAAAAGATTCAAGAAGTCACAGGAAAACCACAAGTGGGAATGGATAGTAAAATCAATCCGTTGGAAGATACGAGAGAACATCCTGGTGGCGGAAGTACCGATGTGGGAGATGTGAGTTGGAATGTTCCTAACATCAATTTAGGAGTGACCACCGCACCTAAAGATACCCCTTGGCACTCTTGGGCTGTTGTCGCTTGTGGCGGGATGTCCATCGGTCACAAAGGAATGACGTATGCGAGTAAAGCAATGGGAATGACCATGCTCGATTTATTTGAAAATCCCACCCTTTTACAAGGAGTAAAAGACGAGTATAAAGAGCGTAAAGGCGATACGGTTTATGAAGCCATTGTACCTGCTGGACCACCACCTATCAACGGAAATTAAAAACAAAATTCAGTACTAAAACTATATATAAATCCTATACTATGAAAAGAAAATTATGTTCCCTAGCAGCAATTGTGTTGGTGTCCGCTTTCGCGAAAGCACAAATAACCTTCACAGATGCCACCAACTTACTTGAAAACCAAACCCTCTCTAGCGGCGTTGCTATGGCGGTTACAGATATGAATAATGACAAACTTGATGACATTATTCGAATAGATAATGGCGTAAATCTTCAAATAGAATACCAACAACCCGATGGAAGTTTTGAACGACTCATTATCGGAAATGTGGGAAACCCATGGGGAATGTCAATTGCCGATGTAGATGAAAACGGTTTTAATGATATTATCGTCGGTGGTGCTTACGATGGTGTACGATTTCTAGCAGCTAGTGATGATGGTACCAGCTTTTCCTTAGAAACATTAGGCGGTCCAAATATCTTTGTGCAAAACACCAATTTTGCAGATATTAACAACGATGGCGCTATAGATTTTTTTGCTTGTCATGACGATGGAGTTTCTTCTCCTTATAGAAACAATGGAGCTGGTGACTTTGTTTATGATTTAAGTATGATCAATGCGGTTTCGGCTGGAGATTCTGACAATTCTGGAAACTACGGATCTATTTGGACAGACTATGATAGTGATGGGGATTTAGATCTTTTTATCTCTAAATGTAGATTACAAGCCGCAGGAAATCCTGATGACCCACGTCGCTTAAATGTCTTATACCAAAATGACGGATCAAATAATTTTACAGAAGTAGCCGAAGAGGCTGGTTTACGCCCTAGACGACAAACTTGGTCTACCAACTTTGAAGATATTGATAATGATGGTGATTTTGATGCCGTGATGGTGAATCACGATCTGAGCAGTCAAATTTATGAAAATAATGGTGATGGTACGTTTACAGATATTACGGCAAGTTCTGGAGTCGCTTCTGAGCTCAACTCTTTAGGGCTTGGGATTCAAGTGATGATGGAAGATTTTAATAATGATACGTTTATAGATATCATTTTAACCTCTACAAACCAAAATCATCTACTCTTATTAAATGATGGAGATAATACCTTTACTTCGGTTTCAAATCCATTCGCCACGAGTAATGACGAAATTCAAAGTGCGGCTGTAGGTGATCTTAACAATGACGGTTTTATTGATGTGATTGCTGGATATGCAACAGGATTTAACAATTCTTCTAACGTTGATGATCAGTTATTTATAAATGACGGAAACGACAATAATTGGACTAAGATACATTTAGAAGGTGTTGAGAGTAATGTAAATGGTATCGGAGCTCGTGTAGAAATACAAGGCGCTTGGGGATCTCAAATACGAGAGGTTCGTGCTGGCGAAAGCTACGGAACTCAAAACTCATTAACGTCTCATTTTGGATTAGGAGCCGCAACCAACATAGCAACGATTATTGTTAACTGGCCTTCTGGAATTGTGGATACGATTGAGAATGTAGATAGCAATACAAGTCTTACTATTGTAGAAGGAGAAGGGTTATTAAGTGTAGATAATGTGACGCGTATAGAAGAATTTACGTTATTTCCTAATCCGGCTTCTGCGCAAATTAACTTTACGTTACATCCAGAAGCACAAACGAGTACTATCTTTGTATATGACGTACTAGGAAGACAGGTACTTAGTCAAAATACAAAAGTAACAGGAACACAATCTATAGATATATCAAATCTAAAATCTGGAGTGTATTTTGTTTCTGTTGGCACAACAGTTCAAAAGTTTATTAAAAAATAAATGAAGAAACTATCTATTTTCATCTTGCTCATAAGTGCTGTTTTCACCTCTTATGGGCAAGATAAAAACCCTACCATGAAGTTCTCTATAGATCATTACGCCATTAATGTCACCGACTTACAACGCAGTGTTGATTATTATCAAAACGTCTTTGGGATCAAAGAAATATATAATGGCACGCAACTCGATCATATCAAATGGTTTCGGTTGGGAGAACGTCAAGAACTGCATATTATTAGTGTAGAGGATCTCAAATTAGATATCCCTAAAGGAGTGCATCTGGCATTAACCACAGCAAACCTATCTATGTTTATAGATCACTTGAATAGCTTAAATATTCCTTATTATGATTGGCCAGGGAAAAAGAGTGCTGTTTCTATACGCCCTGACAGTGTAGAACAAGTCTATATTCAAGATCCTGATGGATATTGGATCGAAATAAATGATGGCGAAAAACGATTTTAATATAATCTCTCATGCAACAACAACCTGCTGCAAGTTTTAAAACCTTTTTAAGAACGTTATCCATACTTCATCTTGGGATGATGAGTGGTTTACTAATGCTTTGCATTTTTATATTTGTTTCATCTGAAGAGTCGGGATCGTTGTCGTTTACCCAACAACCATTTGAATTTTTAATTCCAGCATTACTTATTGGAGCAACACTTGTAGGGCGGTTTTTGTTTAAGACAATCCTTCACAAGGATCTTCAAAACAAAACATTACAACAAAAATTAGGCATATATCAAACAGCACATATTATTCGTATTGCTCCTATTGAAGGGATTGGTCTATTTGCTACCGTTACTTATATGACTACTGATAATCTATTTTTCTTAATCATTGCCGCACTAGCCTTAGGAATTCTTTTTACCCTCATCCCAACCAAAGAAAAGATTGAAAATGTGATTCCTATCAATGCGGAAGATCAAGTGTATTTACGGAATCCAGATAAAAGGTTTGAGTCCTAAAAACCTTATCAACAATCTCTCGAATCTAATATGAAATAATGAATAAACCGCTTTCGCGAAAGCGTATACAACCTCCTTAAAATTGATACCTTATACATACTACAAATCAAAAATGGCTACCAACAATAATCGGTAGCCATTTTCTCTATTTAGGTAAGTAAGTTGCTATTTAGAAATAATCAATTTATGGGAAGATGAAGCTTTTCCAGAAACTACATTCACAATATAGATTCCGTTTGCTAAATTCCTCAAATTAACAGGTGTTGTTCCAGCTAGTGTTGTGAAAGTTCGCACTTCCTTTCCAGATCCTATCTCAATAATTGTGATAGTATTTGAGTTCCCTAAAGCTTCTCTAATATCAAGAGTAACCTCTCCTCTAGATGGATTAGGGTATACTAAAACTCCATTTCCGTTTAGAAGGATATCTTCTAGTCCAAGGACTGTCTGAGATTCAAAGGCGCCTATATCACGAATATCATCAAAAACAGCTTGACCAATCTGATCTGCAGATGCATTGTCAGGGTCTCCCGCATTAAATGCTGGAGACTCTTCTAAAAGTGCGTGTGTTAACGTAGTCCCCCCATTATCCTGAAGTGGTCCTACCAGAGGGTCTGCTCCTTCAATGTCATTTGACAGCGGCGTAAAAATACCTTCTGGATCTGAGCCTATAAGATTATAATCTAGGGACGTGATTATTCCTCTAATATCAAAAGGTCCCGAAGGATCCACATTGTTGGCAACTATAGAACTTTTAAGAGATATTCCTGAACCTCCGCCAGAAATCCCGCCATTGAAGTCACTCGCTTCGTTAAATAAAATTGAAGAAGTCGCAATGGTCATAGATCCTGCGTTAAGAATTGCTGCTGAAGCAATGGCAGTATTACTTGATACCGTAGTTCTATTTAGCTCAGATATACCTCCTTCTTCATTATAGATACCACCACCAACTGCGGCGTTATTATTTGTTATAGAAGAAGTCATAATGTTTAAAGTTCCGCCATTATTGAAGATACCTGCCCCTTGTGCAGCTTCATTTGTTTCGATTCTCGAATTTGAGATATCCATAGTTCCTGATCCATTCCATAATCCACCGCCTTCAAGGCTTGCTGTGTTTCCTGAAACTATTCCGCCTACAATCGTACTATTATCACTTCCTGTAATATGTAATCCACCTCCATTTCCAGGGGTAGATCCAGTACTATTACCAGATAAGTCAACATTGGTTAATGCAGTTGTTCCACCTGCTGAAGCAACTTCGATTCCTCCTCCAGCTCTCATCGAACTATTTCCAGAAATCTCAGAATCCGTTACGGAAAGCGTTCCGCTATCATTTAAAATTCCACCACCAGAACCAGAAGCACCATCTGCAACATTATTGGTAATGGTCGCATTTAGAATAGTCAATGTACCTCCATTATTGAAAAGACCACCACCACCTTCATTCGCGGCAGCTCCATTTGCTGTGTTTCCATCTATGGTTGTTCCGTCAATAGTCATGATACCTGAACCATTCCATAATCCACCGCCTTCAAGGCTTGCTGTGTTTCCAGAAACTGTTCCGCCAGTAATCGTACTGTTGTCACTTCCTGTAATATGCAATCCACCTCCATTTCCAGGAGCAGATGCAGTACTATTATTTGTTAAATCTACATTCATTAAAGTAGTTGTACCTCCAGCAGAAGCCACTTCAATTCCTCCTCCAGCTCTCATCGAACTATTTCCAGAAATTTCTGTATCGGTTACGGAAAGAGTTCCGCTATCATTCAAGATTCCTCCCCCAGAACCTGAAGCACCATCTGCAACATTATTAGTAATTGTCGCATTTAGAACCGTTAGTGTCCCTCCATTATTGAAAAGACCTCCACCACCTTCATTAGCGGCTGCTCCACTTGCGGTGTTTCCATCTAAGGTTGTTCCGTCAACCGTCATGGTTCCTACATTATTCCATAATCCACCACCTTCTAAGGCTGCTAGATTTCCAGAGACAGTACCCCCGGTAATAGTTGCACTTGTAGCACCTGATAAGTGAATAGCACCTCCATTTCCAGGATTTGCCATATCTCCTAATCCTATATCAACCCCTGCTGCGTTTCCTGTTAAGGTAACACCTGTAAGAACAAGTGTAGTACCAGAACTATCTTCAATACCTCCTCCTGCTCTACTTGCATAGTTTCCAGAGATCGTAACTCCTGTTGATACCGTTAATGTACCGTCTGTATTATTAAAAATTGCGCCACCTCTACCGCCTGGAGTTGCTCCTATAGCAGTATTAGCTGAAAGTGTTGTAGTCGTATTGACTTCAAGTGTACCTCCATTATTGAAGATACCACCACCACCAGTATTCGATCCGTTGGCGATATTATTTGTGATCATAGTTCCAGAAACAGTCATTGTACCACTTCCATTCCAAAGTCCACCACCTTCAATGGCGGTGTTATTTAGTACGCTTCCTCCTGTAAAGTTCGTATTTCCAGGACCACTTATATGATATGCACCTCCATTACCAGGAACGGCAACATCAATACTGTTTCCCTCTAAAATTACATTTGTAAAAGAATAGGTTTCCCCTGCTGCCGAGCGAACTTCTATTCCTCCTCCAGCTCTATTTGCTGTGTTGTTGCTTATCGTAATTCCGTCTATTGATAAGGTTCCTGGTGTTAAAGAAAAAATACCTCCTCCAGAACCTGCTGTTCCAGTAGCTGTATTATTTGTAACCTCAGATGCACCTGTGACAACAAGACTACCTCCATTATTGAAAATACCTCCGCCGCCATCATCTGCTGCGGCTCCTTGTGCTTCATTACTATCTATCGTTGCATCTGTTATTGTCATCGTACCACTTCCATTCCAAAGCGCTCCACCTTCTCTACTAGCTATATTATTTGTAAATGTGGCGTTTGAGATATTAGAATCTGCTGATCCTGTAATATGAATTGCTCCACCATTTCCAGGGACAGCACCTGTCGTATTTCCATCATAAATTCCGTTTGTGATTGTTAGTGTTTCTGATGAATTTACTTCAATCGCGCCTCCTGCTCTTGCAGCCATGTTGCCTGTAAAGTTACCGCCTGTTACCGAAAGTGTTCCTGCTGTTGCTTGTAAGATAGCTCCACCACTTCCACCATCTGTATTTAATGCTGTATTTGCATTAAAATCAGTTCCGTTGATAACTAGATTTGTAGATTCGCCATAAATAGCACCACCCCCAGCTATACCTGTAGATTCGTTTCCTATAAATTCTGAAGTATTAATTGTAAGCGTTCCTGCATTAATGGCTGCGATAGCGCCTCCATTAAAATCGCTTGATGCGTTTCTAAAAGTAATTCCTGTTATTGTATGAGCTGTCCCATTACTAAATAACATTGATCTAGACGTATCGTTTGCACTTCCATCTATAATGGTTTGTCCAACTCCTGTACCTGTAATCGTAACATCGTCTGTTATACTTAACACTCCAGTTGAAAGATTAATTGTAAAATTCCCTGTGAATGTTACTGTGTTAGGACCAACCGCCATATTAGCGTCTAGTATCGCTTGACGAAGCGAGCCTGGACCACTATCATCGCCATTGGCTACCACAAATTGTCCATAAGACATTGCTGTAACACAGAACGTACAAATCATCAAAAGAAGATTCTTAGTAGTTGTTTTTTTCATAAGTGTATGTTTTAGTTGTTTTTTATTATGAAGTACTATTTATCTATTTTATAGATACTAGTTACCTTACTAAAACACTTACGAAGTATGTAAAGGTTCGGTTTCGTAAAATGAAAAAAATATGCAGATAATTGATAAACAACGCTATAAAAGGCATTCAAACATTCCAAGTAAGGCTGTTTACGCTTTCGCGAAAGCGTACTATTGTATTAAAAAAACAGTATAGTGATACTATTTTCTACCTTTTATAACACTAGCATTTAAGTTAACTGCACATATAGTTATTAGAGTTATATAGTAGGTACGACAAAGACTTTCAATGAAAACATAACTCTTGGAACCATTATCACTTACACAAGAACCTTTTGGGATTTTGATTCCTGTATTATTATTGGTACTACTTAAATAGAAAAGTAATAAGTGTTAGCTATTATTTAATAATCAGTTTTAAAGACTCTATGCTATTTTGAGTGACTACTTTTAAAATATAAAACCCAGAAGATAATCCTTGTACGTTAAATTGAGTAGAAGAACCCTTCATGGAAGCACTTCGTACTTCTTTCCCTGTGGCATCATATAATGTAAGATCTCCTTCTATTGGGTTTTTACTGTTTAAAAAGAAGATTCCATCAGCGTTTACTGGATTAGGAAATAAAGCAAAGTCATTTGTAATAGCCTTTTCTTCGATACCAAGAGCCTCCTGACCTTCAATGATTAATAAAGATGTATTTGCTTCTATATTTTCATAAAAATCTACTTGACCACTTAACCAAGTAACTTCGATAAAATCGATGGTGGTCGCGTCACCCAATCCAAAAAACTCATACGCACTGTTTTGTCCTAAAAATCCTTCACCACAAAGTGTATACTGATATTGCTCCTGACCTCCAGCACTTATACGTATCCAAGAACCGATTCCCATCCGGTTACTCTCTGTACCTTCTAATTTGACTTTTAGCCAATTATTATCTTGTGGCGTTTCATTTTTCCAAACATAAATCTCTTCAAATCCACTATTCATAACAATAATTTCTGGATACCCATCATTATCTACATCGCCTATAGCGTTAGAATAACTAGTACCGTCATCTCCTACAAATCCAGCGGTTTCAGGAATCAAAAAAGTATCATCTCCCTGGTTTTCATAAAAAGCGGCTTCTAGAAAATCACTCTGATCACTTATATTTCCGCTCACATAAAGGTCATGATGTGTATCATTATCTGCATCTAAGAATACCGCTCCCCAGCCTACACTGTCAAAACGAGTTCCGTTTTCTAGGGCAACATTGGTGAAAGTGCCATCCCCATTATTGCGTAAAAATGCATTGCCTACAACGCCATTTTCAGGATCAGTTTCTGGTGGATAAAAATTGGTTACATAAATATCTAACCAACCATCGTTATTGTAATCGTCTATGGTCGTAGACATAGCCCCCATATATAAGTCGGCTCCCGCAGCTACTCCCACACTTTCAAACGTACCATCTCCATTATTTCTGTACAGTAGATTAGGAGTGAAAAATTTATCATTAGCTACATAAATATCCTGAAAACCATCTTTATCATAATCAAAGAAAGCACTACAAAAAGATAAAAAACCAGTAGTATCTAAACCAGCTTCTTCAGTGACATCTGTAAAAGTACCATCGCCATTATTTTTATATAAAAAATTAGCTGTTACTTGGTTAGGGTCTCTAACACTAAGAAATATATCTAAAAAACTATCATTGTTATAATCTCCCCAGGATGCTCCAAAAAATTCTAAAGTGGTTTGTGGAATACCACTACTATCACTCACGTTGGTATATACTCCATCACCATCATTACGATACAGACGACATTTACTATTATCATTTGCTGAGAAAAAATCGGCATCTCCATCATTATCATAATCAACCCAAATCACTTGTTTGGCTCTTGCGCCGCCATTAGAAATTCCTAGATCGTCTTCTACAAAAAAACCTCCTTCATTTCTCAGGAATACGTGGTTATTGTCAAATGAAGAAGCTAGTGTAATATCATCTAAACCATCGCCATTATAATCATAAAAAGAGATACCAGCCCCTAAAACATTTCCTTCGTATACAATATTTGCTCCCAGTGATGAAGATTGGTTTTCAAAAAAAACTTGTCCGTAGGAACTACAAAAGCAGATCAGACTACTAAAAAAGAGTATTAGTTTCTTCATATCGTGGGTTTAAAAAAGGGAAGTTACTAAATTATCTTTGAAATAAGAATAGGCATATTTTTGATTGTTCAACGCACATTTAATTGCTCAAACTCAACAAACTTACTTGCAATTGATTACATAAATTTGACTTGTAAAATGATATATTACAAATTTTATATGAGTGTGTTTTGCTCCTTTATTTCCCCATCAAATCGATTTCTTTCAAGTTCTCTATACGATTGCGTTTTAGGAAATCATCAATAGTTTCAAAATGCTCAATGACGCGTTTTTCTTTAAACTCAAATACTTTTTTAGAAAGACCTTGTAAAAAGGCACGATCGTGGGATACGAGAATTAACGTCCCATCAAAATTTTGCAAAGCTTCTTTCAATACATCTTTTGATTTGATATCAAGATGGTTAGTCGGCTCATCGAGAATGAGTAAATTCACAGGTTCTAATAATAATTTGACCATCGCCAGTCGTGTTTTCTCTCCTCCAGAAAGGACACTGACTTTCTTATCAATGTCATCGCCAGCAAACATAAAACGACCTAAAATATTTTTGATTTGCGTACGTACATCGCCTTTGGCAACTTCATCAACCGTTTGAAAGACGGTAAGGTCGGGATCTAATAATGCTGCTTGGTTTTGCGCAAAGTAGCCGACCTTCACATTATGACCTAATTCGCAACTCCCTTCATACTCAATTTCGCCCATAATGGCTTTAATCATCGTCGATTTTCCTTCTCCATTTCGACCAACGAAGGAGACCTTTTCGCCTCGAGCGATCGACATATTAGCATCTTTAAAAACCACGTGATCATCATATACTTTGGTCAATGCTTCTACTTTTACAGGATAATCTCCCGAGCGCATGGCTGGTGGAAATCGTAACTTTAAAGCTGCGGTATCGATCTCATCAATCTCAATGATTTGTAACTTTTCTAGCATCCGCTCTCGGGAAGAGACTTGGTTTGTTTTGGAATAGGTGCCTTTAAAACGTTCTATAAATGCCCTATTATCAGCAATAAATTTTTGCTGTTCTTGGTAGGCTTTTATCTGATGTACCCGACGGTCTGCACGGAGTTCTAGGTAATGAGAGTAGTTGGCTTTATAATCATAAATACGTCCCATGGTGACTTCAATCGTACGATTGGTGATATTATCAATGAAGGTTTTATCGTGAGAAATCACAATCACGGCTTTTGCTTTATTCAATAAGAAATCTTCTAGCCAAATCACCGATTCAATATCCACGTGGTTGGTAGGTTCATCTAGCAAAATAAGATCTGGTTTTTGAAGCAAGATTTTAGCCAACTCAATTCGCATGCGCCATCCCCCGCTAAACTCACTAGTCGGTCTCGTAAAATCTGTTCGCTTAAATCCTAGTCCGCGAAGTGCTTTTTCGACTTCTTCTTCATAGTTGGTATCTTCGATCGCATAAAATTTCTCACCAAGGTCTGATACTTTGGTAATAATATCCATATAGGCATCCGACTCATAATCGGTACGAGTTTCTAGTTCTTTATTCAACCGATCCATCTCGCCTTTCATTTCAAAAACGTGAGCAAAAGCTTTGGAGGCTTCTTCCATGACGGTACAATCATCATCTGTGAGTAAGTGTTGTGGTAAGTAGGCGATGACCGCATCTTTAGGATAGCGTACGTTTCCTCTAGTCGCTTTCTGAACGCCTGCAATAATCTTCATCATCGTAGATTTACCTGCGCCATTTTTTCCCATCAGGGCAATTTTATCTTGTTCATTAATGGAAAAAGACACATTACTAAACAAGGTATCGCCACTAAATTCTACGGCTAAATTATCTACTGCAATCATGGGTATATTTTAAGGGTGCAAAAATAAGGAAAAAGAATACGATGTATTCACTCACTTCCATCCTTACTTTTTACATAAGAAATTAGAATATGATTTTATAAAAAAGGGGATTAGACTATTTCGAAAAGGACATTTAACTCCTGTAATACAGTTTTTCAACTATACGCTAATCATCTATCTCATAGTACTTTTGGGCTATTATATATATTCATTTAAATAACTAGATTCAACTTTAATTAAAACATTATGAAAATTATTCAATTGACGCTTGTACTATTTCTTTCTTTTACGCTTGGAGGATATGCACAAAAAAAACCAACTAAATCTGCCAATATTGCACTAAGAATATTACTCGCTGAGTATAGTGAGACGACTTCTTTAACTCCTGTAGATACTAAAAAGTTTATTATGTATCTGTCTAAGAAAAATCATAGTACAAAAGGGATGAAGATTAAAAAAGTAAAACAACTTACGTATCTAACCCACAAGAAAGAAAAACGTACGATCTATCTTATTCAAAGAGCAGAAGGAATATCTATTAATGGCTCTTCGTGTCACTTTAATAACGATATTTTTGGTGTTAAGTTTGAAAATCAATGTGATACTTCTGGAGAAGAGTGTGATATTATCACTGATTCATGCCCAGTTTCAGGTGATTGCACTGTCTATTGTGTTGTTTCAAATAGTTGTGATGAAAGTGGGGAGTCCAATCCTAATTGTTGCGACGGCGCTACTTGTGAGGAAGGAGATGGTATTAGACCAAACCCTTCTGATCCATTAGAAACGCTTATGGGATAATCGATCTTTTAAAAAACAATTCAATCATGAGAAGTATACGTGTAAGTGTGCTTCTCATATTTTTTATACATCATTTAGATCTCATTGGTATGCTTTCGCGAAAGCGTACTCTGCTTTAACACCTCCCGTAATCTCTTATCTAGAGGGGAAACTGGTGCGCTTAATTTTCTAAAGTCGGTAAATTTGGTACTGTTTTAAAACTTCACTTCGTTATGTTTTAAAATCACTCAAGTAGCTTGCTTCTCTTTTAAGTTCAAAAATCAGCAATCAAAAATCTCCAATTTTTCACTTAGATATTTGATCTTCCGTGTTCGAAATTTTTAATTTAAAATAGAGTAACACTCTACATTAAAGTACTACTCTATTTTAAGTCTATGCTCTATTTTCTATGTTCTTTATCTTTTGAAGTAGCTATCATTATCATCTGTCTTCAACAAGTTCAGTATGATATTTCGCGAAAGCGTAAAAAACCTACGCCGTTCTAATAATTTTGGCTCCAATGGCGCGAAGGCGTTCATCTATATTTTCATAACCACGATCAATTTGCTCAATGTTATGAATAACAGACGTTCCTTTGGCACTTAATGCCGCTATAAGTAAAGAGATTCCTGCGCGTATGTCTGGAGATACCATAGTGGTTGCTTTCAGCATAGACTTGAAATTATGCCCAATAATGGTAGCGCGATGGGGATCACAAAGGATGATCTTAGCGCCCATGTCTATAAGTTTATCGGTGAAGAATAAACGGCTTTCAAACATTTTTTGATGAACCATCACTTCGCCTTTCGCTTGTGTGGCTACGACCAAAATAATACTCAACAAGTCGGGTGTAAATCCTGGCCAAGGCGCATCGGCAATGGTCATAAAAGAGCCGTCGATATAGCTCTCTATCTGGTAACCATCGGTATGTGAAGGGATGTAAATATCATCGCCTTTACGTTCAAGGGTAATTCCGAGTTTTCTAAAGGTATTAGGAATGACACCTAAGTCGTCCCAACTTACGTTTTTAATAGTGATTTCGCTCTTCGTCATGGCGGCAAGTCCGATCCACGAACCGATCTCAATCATATCGGGTAAGACACGATGTTCACAACCTCCTAAAGCTTCTACACCTTCTATATGAAGCATATTAGAGCCTACGCCTGTAATCTTAGCGCCCATACGATTTAACATCTTACAAAGTTGCTGTAAGTAGGGTTCGCAAGCGGCGTTGTAAATGGTGGTTTTGCCTTTGGCGAGTACGGCAGCCATGACAATATTTGCAGTTCCAGTCACGGATGCTTCATCCAAGAGCATATACGTTCCTGTCAATCCGTTGGGAGCTTCTACGCCATAAAAACGTTCTTCTTTATTGTATCTAAAATCAGCTCCTAATTTGATAAATCCTTGAAAATGGGTATCTAATCTACGGCGACCGATTTTATCACCTCCTGGACGCGGAATATATCCTTTTCCAAAACGAGCTAATAAAGGCCCTACAATCATAATGGAGCCACGTAAGCCACTTCCTTCTACTTTAAAAAGTTCGCTTTCTAGATAGTCTAATTGGAGTTCATCACTTTTAAACGTGTAGGCTCCTTTGCCTAGTTTTTGAATTTTTACACCTAAATTCCCTAAGATATGTATCAGTTTATTGACATCGAGGATATCAGGAATATTAGTAATAGTTACTTTCTCAGGAGTGAGTAAGACTGCACATAAGATTTGTAATGCTTCGTTTTTTGCTCCTTGTGGTTGGATTTCGCCTTTGAGTTGGTGGCCTCCTTCTATTTGAAATGTACCCATGTATTATGTAAAGAAAAGGGGTTAGTAGCGTTTTTTACGCGTGTAGTTACTTTTAGATTTTTTGATCGGGTGATCTGAAGCTTTTGCTTTTTTGGTCGCTCTAATCAGCTTTTCAGAATCACGTAAGGTTTCTTCTTTTTCGCGAAGATTAATTTGTCCTTTGCTCAACTCAAAAAGATGATTAAAAATCACATCATCATCTACGGTATCTTTATTCCAGTTAAGGAAACATTTTTTCATGTGAATGGCAATGGTATACTCCAATGCTTCTCGCATATCTCCTTCTTCCCAACCTACGGCAACATCAATCATACGTTTGATATTATTCCCATAAAATCGGTATTTAGGAAAGTTTTGAGGATACTCTAAAGGCTCTGGACGTTCTGCAAGTTCTTCTCTGGACGGTTTTCCATAAGGAGAATCTACATCCAACGCAAAGTCAGACATAATAAATAACTGATCCCAAAGTTTATGTTGAAAATCAGGTACGTCCCTTAAATGGGGTTGTAAATTTCCCATCACAGCAATAATAGCTTTGGCTACTTTGTTACGCTCATCGCGGTCTTCTATCACGGTAGTTTGGTCTACCATTTTTTGAATATGGCGTCCATATTCTGGAATGATCAAGTGATCTCTCTCTGTATTGTATTCTAATTGATCTATCAATTGTAAAAAATTAAGTGAAGTTTGTCTATGTATATAAACTCTTGCAAAATACTAAAAATTGTGCAAACTCTTGTTGAATTTTATTTTGTGTTTTAAATATGCTTTAAAATTTGGTCTTTGGTCTTTGGTCTTTGGTCTTTGGTCTTTGGTCTTTGGTTGGTAGCTATAAAAAAAATCTATTCTCTTTTCTATATTCTTTTTTCTTTTTTCTTTTTTCTCAGTATCTAGTGACTTGAGTCTCTTTTCTCTTCTCTATATTCTCTTCTCTATATTCTTTTCTCTCTTTTCCTTTATGTCTTAATTCATGATTCCTTTTTTGTAATGAGTATTTTTGCTTTCGCGAAAGCGGAAACCCCACAAACAAAAGCCTAAGCAGGATTTTTCATAACACTCCCAACTTAATTTCTACTAAATTATGTAACAATTATTTGAAAGTTACGTCTATTAATTAGATATTTGTCTAAATACTTAATTACGTGAATACACTATTTAAAGCACTCAATGATGAAACTCGACGGGAGATTCTTAATCTTTTAAAAGAAAAGGATCTGACCGCTGGAGAAATTGCAGCATCCTTTGATATTTCAAAACCCAGTATCTCGCATCATCTTGATTTATTAAAACAAGCTAATCTCGTAAGCAGTGTAAAAAAAGGGCAATATGTCACGTATAGTCTCAATACAACGATTCTCGAAGAAGTCATGCAATGGATTATACATTTAAAAAACTAACCTGTTAATAACCAACATTATGAATCTACGTAAAGAAATTCCGCTTATCATTATTGCTTTATTACCGTTCCTATATTTAGGATACCTGTATGCAGATTTACCAGACACTGTCCCTACGCATTGGAATATAGAAGGTCAAATAGACAATTGGGGATCAAAAAGTATGCTTTGGATCATTCCTTTTATTACTGGTTTTTTAGGCTATGTATTGATGAGCCTTGCGCCTAAAATTGATCCTAAAGGACAAATCAAACAAATGGGTGCCAAGTTTTACCAACTCAAATTTATCATCGTTTTATTTTTAAGTGTATTAGGATTATATATTATATATGCTGTACAACAGCAATCGATGTCGAGTCCTAAAATGATTTTTGTATTAATAGGTGTATTTTTTACGGCTTTAGGAAATTATTTTCCTTCTGTGAAGCCTAATTATTTTATAGGATTACGCACACCTTGGACATTAGAAAGTGCTACGGTCTGGAAAAAAACACATCGACTGGCAGGAAAATTATGGGTCGTTGGCGGCTTGTTGATTATTATGACTTCGCTTTTAATCCCACAGCCACAAAATCTGACTGTTTTTCTTGTGATTACCATGATCATTACCATCATTCCGATTATGTATTCGTATGTGTGGTATAAGCAGGAAAAGAGAGAAGTGCTTTAAAGATTGTAAAATTGTAGTTATCGAAAGTTAGGATTTTTAAACCAGAATTAAAGGATACTTTCTAAATCCTGCTTTCCGATAATTGTCATAATTTCTATGACAGCATCACTACTTAATCTATAATAAATAGTATCAGAACCACAAACACAACGTCTATATCCCACTTTAATATAATCAACCGCTTCAAAAGAGAAAGGGCGTTCTGCAATTATATTAAAGTATTGAAAAAAAGTTTCAAAGTACCTATCGTCTTGTTGTATTCCAAATTTCTTAACGCCATACTGATGAATCCTAATCAAAATCGTCTTTTGCGACATTACTCAATCTATAGTTAGCCATTAAGCAAGGACTTAGATTGCGCTAATAATTGTTTTTTGGTGTCTTGAGTAAAACCGCTCTTTTCAGCGCTGTCTAGTTTAGCAGCTATCTAGTCAATTTGTTTTTGTTGCTTTCTAGCTTGTCGTATCAAGTCGTTTACGAGTTCGCTTTTGCTAGCATATTCTTTACTCTCAACTTGAGCCTTTAGCCATTCATCATTGGGATCCGTAAAGGAGATGCTTTGTCGTGCCATATTCTTTTTGGTGTAAATTTACACCAAATATGCATAAATCATAAAAAAGATGCTATGGGTTAATATAAGCTTACTGTTGTTTTTGTTTATAGTATAGGTTACCAAAAAAAGCCACGGAATAAAATCCCGCAGCTGTTTAATCTGAAGTCTAAAGAAAAGAGCGTTTGTTCTCTTTTCTATAAAATGATCTATTAGGATGGGCACGCCGCCGCAAATGGGCAAGTAGTAGATGGGGAATCAACATAATCAAGACAAGAGCCATCTGGGCACCACTCACAACAAAATCCTCTTGACTTTCCAAAACCGCCTTGAATAGATTTTTGCTCATCTGCATTCAATGGTTGAACACCATCTATATGTAAAATGTTTTTTAACATAGTAATAAAATTTAAAAGTTAATAATACTCTTAATTTAGTAAAAAATAATTAAAAATCAAATAGTTACGGTTAATCCGTAATTCTGATCTATTGTAATATTTGACACTGCGTACAAAATAAATAATGAAGAGAATGTACAATACGGTTATTTTGTTACGTACTAAGATTCCAATGACATGACCTTTTAAATTATTACGTTAATTTAATAAGAAGATATATCATAAAAAACAGCTACAGAATAAAATCTCGTAGCTGCTTTCTATATTTCTAAAATGAGATTACAAAGATATTACCCCTTCTACCTCACCGACTTCTAGATACTTTTCAATTACCGCATCAGGATCTTTCATACGCACGTTAATAGATACACTGGTGTACTTTCCTGTACGTGATTCTTTTCTATTAATGACTGCTCCCGTATGATCAAAAATATCTTCTATTTGTTTGATTTTAGTAGCGTCAGAAGGCACTATAAACTTATATAAATAAGGCGCTGGCCATGTGGAAGTATCGCTTAACTGTTCTTTTAATTTTTTATAAAATGCTGCTGTATTATTATCTGGAGTCATATCCTCTTTTTATCTTGGCAAAGATAAGACAACATATAAATTTGTTGTTCGTCTTGGTTTGCCTAATTTTGTGGAAATTAGTACCATTTTTATGCCAAAAAGCATTTTATTGATAGGGGGACCCTCCACAGGAAAAACAACGCTTATACATCATCTTAAAACCCTTGGATACCCCTGCCTAGAGGAGATCTCGCGAGAGGTAACAAAAAAGGCGAAAAGCGAGGGAATAGATCAGCTTTTTCTTGAAAAACCATTGCTTTTCAGCAAGTTATTGAAAGACGCGAGAATACAACAGCATCAACAAGTGAGTACTTTTGACACCGACTATGTGTTTTTAGACCGAGGAATTCCTGACACTGTGGCATATATGGACTATATAGGACAGACATATACCGATGAGTTTATAAACGATTGTAAAAACTATAGATACGAATTTGTTTTTATCCTCCCGTTATGGAAAGAAATCCATCAAACAGATGCAGAGCGGTATGAAAGCTTTGAGCAAGCACAAGAAATTCAAAAGCATTTGCTAGCTACGTATCACCAGTATGGCTATGCTCCTATTGAGGTGCCTACGGGTGACGTTGCCACGAGAGCATCATTTATTTTAAAAACACTAAAGGGTTGAATCATACCCCAAAAGACATATTAAAAAAATATTGGGGCTACGACTCCTTTAGACCTTTACAAGAAGATAGTATTCAAAGTGTTTTAAACGGCAAAGACACGATTGCTTTATTACCTACTGGTGGAGGCAAATCACTATGTTATCAAATCCCAGCCTTAGCCCAAGAAGGCATCGCTATTGTAGTGTCACCACTTATTGCCTTAATGAAAGACCAAGTTCTGAATCTTCAAGAAAAAGGCATTAAGGCATTAGCCATCACCAGTGGCATCAGATACACTGACTTAGACGCACTGTTGGACAATTGCATTTATGGTAATTATAAACTCTTATACGTATCGCCAGAACGCTTACAGCAAGAACTCGTGATAGAGCGGATCAAACAAATGAATGTTTCGCTCATTGCCGTAGATGAGGCACATTGCATCTCACAATGGGGACATGATTTTAGACCTGCCTATTGTAAAATTGCCCGCTTACGCGAAATAAAACCAAACGCCCCTCTCATTGCGCTCACAGCAACCGCAACACCCAAAGTAGTTCAGGATATTTCTGAAGAATTACAGTTGAACGATCCCTTACTTTGTAAAGGATCTTACCATAGAGAAAACCTGACCTACACCCTTATTCATAGCGCCGATAAAAATTTTCGCCTTGAGCAAATATTAAAAAATACGACTCAAAGTGCTATCATCTATGTACGGAATCGAAAAGCCACAATAGGAACGGCTCAGTTTTTAAAAAGCCGAGGCATCACCGCTACCTTTTATCATGGCGGTATGTCACGAGATGATAGACACAAACATTATAAGGACTGGAGAGATAATAAAACCCAAGTCATGGTCAGCACCAATGCCTTTGGGATGGGCATTGACAAAGCCGATGTAGATACCGTGGTACACCTAGAAATTCCCGATAGTCTTGAAAATTATTTTCAGGAATCAGGACGTGCTGGAAGAAGCGGACAACCGTCACAAGCTGTCCTTATATATAATGAGAACGACATCATCCGACTGAATAATCAGTTTTTGCAGGTCATTCCTACGGTTTCCTTCGTAAAAGAAATCTATAGCCGACTCAATAGTTATTTTCAAATCTCGTATGGCGAAGGTGAAGAAACCAACCACCGATTTAACTTTAGTCATTTCTGTCAGACCTATTCGCTTCCCACTATGCGCACCTATAATGCCTTACTCGCCTTGGATCGAAATAGTGTGATTAGTCTCTCGCAGGAGTTTACCAAAAAAGCCACCGTTACCTTTAATGTTACTGACATCGCGCTGACGTATTACCTGATTAAAAATCCACAATGGGATCCGATTGTAAAAACCATCCTCCGCACGTATGGAGGTATTTTTGAGCAGGTCGTGACCATTAATTATAGTATCATCGCCAATAAATCGGGTAGTTCTATAGATAAGATTCACAACGCATTATTGATGCTTGCCAAAGATGACATTATCACCTACGAGCATCAGAGCTATGATACGGCGCTTACATTTTTGGTGCCTAGAGAAGACGATCGCACCATTCACGTGATTGCTGAGAACATAAAAATACAAGCCAACTACAAAAAGCAACAAATAGAAACGATCAAAAACTATGTAAACAATACAACGGTTTGTAGAACCATTCAACTTCTCACCTATTTTGAAGAAGACATCACAACGCCTTGTGGCAAATGCGATGTCTGTCTAGCGCAGAACTCAAATAGAAAACAACAAGCTTCGGCAGCACAGGCGATTTTAAGTTCGCTTTCGCGAAAGCAACAAACCTCTCGCCAACTTTGTGATTTGGCATATACAGAAACTGAAATTATTACCGCAATACAATTGCTTTTAGACCAGAAAAAGATTACCCTTACTTCAGCAAATACATATACATTATTATGAGAGAGATCCGCATCGTTTTTATGGGCACACCAGACTTTGCCGTTACGATATTAGAAACTTTAGTCACGCAGGGGTATACCGTTGTAGGCGTCATTACAGCTCCTGATCGTCCCGCTGGACGTGGTCAGAAGTTACGCAAGAGCGCTGTCAAAGTATATGCAGAGTCACAAGGATTGACCATCTTACAACCGACCAATCTTAAAAACGAATCGTTCCTGACAGAACTAGAAGCTTTACAAGCCAACCTTCAAATCGTCGTTGCTTTTCGTATTTTACCCGCTGCTGTCTGGAAAATGCCAGCATACGGGACGTTTAATCTCCACGCTTCGCTCCTACCTCAGTATCGCGGTGCGGCACCTATTAATTGGGCGATTATTAATGGAGAGACAGAAACTGGAGTCACGACCTTCTTTATAGACGAAAAAATAGATACAGGCGCTGTCATATTTCAAGAACGTCTCACTATAGGCGAAAACGAAAATGCAGGTAGTCTCCATGACCGTCTAATGCATCTTGGTTCAGGGCTAGTGACCAAGACCGTAGATGCGATTGCAAACAATACTATTACCACACACATCCAACCCCAATCTGGAGATCTAAAAACAGCTTATAAACTCTATCCCGAAAACACAAAAATTGATTGGGAAGCTCCTCTTAAAACGATCCATAATCACATCCGAGGGCTCAGCCCATATCCAGGATCTTGGTGTTACCTCATGAATAATAATAAGGAGGAGCGGGTAAAGATTTATGCCGCTGAAATTTATACTGAGCCAAGTCGAAATACGAAAGCGTACTCAGAAATTGTAGAAGAAAAAGATGAAAATACCGCTTTAGGAACCATCCAAGTAGAAGACGGAAAGCTAAAAGTCACTGCCCTACACGGATACCTTTATATTAATGAAATACAACTTCCAGGAAAGCGAAAAATGGATGTAAAGTCACTTTTAAACGGCTATAATTTTGATGAAAATGTCAAAATGCGCTAAACCCGCACTATCATTGGGCTAACAGAAGACCCCAAAAAGCACCCTCTTTATTAACAATCGCCTTAACTTATCAACAAAATCGGTGATTTCCCTTGCTATTACTTGCATGAGTGGATATTACGTATAAATTTGTTACAGAATTAAACACACAGTTTAACTAACAATAATTAATTAAATTTAACATTATGAACAAATCAGAATTAATTGATGGAATGGCGGAGCACGCAGGAATTACAAAAGCAGCTGCAAAAAAAGCATTAGAGTCTTTTTTAGGTAACGTTGAAGGAACACTTAAAGAAGGAGGACGTGTTTCTCTTGTAGGTTTTGGATCTTGGTCTGTATCTAAGCGTAATGCACGTGAAGGAAGAAACCCTCAAACTGGTAAAACAATCAAAATTGCTGCAAAAAATGTAGTAAAATTTAAAGCGGGTTCTGAGTTAGGAAACGCAGTAAACTAATCACATTTTGATATAGTTATACATCTAGCTTTTTCTGCAAAGAAAAAGACCTAGCTATAATTACTAAAGGGCTCAATGATCCACGGATTATTGAGCCTTTTTAGTATCCCGATATTTAGATACAATAATACGCTTTAGATTATCCCAACTCTAAACAAAAAAAGTAACTTTGCGATAAAGCTATTCATCTCATGAACCCATCTGCCACAGGCTGGATAAAAAAGCATTTGCCTTACTTCTTACAGTTTATGGCATCACATCCTATGGATGAAGACGAAATGTACATACAACTTCGATCTAAAGGGTTTATCTATGGGACCTCCATTAAAACGCTTTGTGATGAAGAGAGCGAACAATTGAAATGGACGGAAGAAGAAAAAACAAAAATCAACTTATTTGATGCGCTTACGTTTACCTATTTTGACTGTATAGAAAATACCAGTAGTACAGATTGTATCAAGAGTATCATTTCTTTTTATAGCGAACTCAATAAAAACCAAGGAGGTCCTCCAATACAAGTAGGTGCTTCTACAGACGCGAATTATAGAATTCTTGAACGGATTATCCAAGAACGCATTCAAACCAATGAGACCCTTTTTAAAAAGAATTTCAGCCACATTATTACCAATGCGTTATTGTTTTTAGATGTATTGAGTTTTGATCATTATCTCATTTCGGGAGAAGATCCGTTGCCTTATGCGATTTGTCTTGAAAAAAATCTTACACAAATTGTTTGGTTAGCCTTAAAGCAAAAAGAAAATAAAGATCATTACAACGAACTTTTGATTAAACTTTTTGAAAGCTCCATTCGATATAACACCACCATAAAAAGTGACAGCCTTACGTTAGAAGATATACAGACTAATGTGGTTTCACAACCGCTGGAACAATTATACTTATTAGATCTATGTGCCTTATCCTTATATGATGATAAACAAATAGATCCGCAGGAAGCCATTTTTATGAACGAAGTCTCACGCATACTGAAGATCCCAGAGACCACTAAAGAAACTTCATTGGAAGCTGTGGCTACCTTTATCTCAGAAAACAAAGAAGACATAGCTTATCTCAATTACAGCAATCCTGTCAAACATTTTTACAATCAGACGACACGGACGGTTTCTACCTTGATATTACGCAATAAGAAGCGTCTTATTAAAGAAATAACACAAAGTAAGGATTTAGTCATCCTCTTAGGAAACTCCACCGTACGCGACCTCTCTGAAGACGAAAAGAAAGTCGTTAAAAATCAGTTGCTCGATATTTGCAAAACCATTCCTTCACTCGCCATTTTCTTATTACCAGGCGGTACGATCTTACTTCCTATTCTCGTAAAATTCATTCCTAAATTATTGCCAAGTGCGTTTAATGAAAATCAGATGGATTGATGGTGAATGATTGTTGGTTTTTGATTTTTGATTTTTGATTTTTGATATGTCTAGAATCTTTTTAAAATAAATTATTTACCTAAATACTATTCTTAAAATAATCACTTAAATTGACAGCGTAATCCTCCTTAAAAAGGATAAGATATCTGGTTCTTTTTTACAGGATAACAACGATAAAAAGAGTTGATATCCCGATCTATTTACGGGATATCGACGACAAAATACATTTTATAACGAGTTCTCTGCAAGCGGAAGAAAAAACTTCAGAAATAATATCAAACTTCTTCTCTGTACTTCACTAAAAGTTTAAGTCGAATTCTTTACTGAAAAAAATTTCTTCAAAAAAGTGTGATTTTTGTAACCATTGTGCGAATAATTAAGAAAAGACGAATACTTCTTAATAAAATCGAACTAAAATGGAATACAAAAATATCAGATTAATTATTGTTGTTGTTACAGCATTTACAATACTCACAACAGGTTGTAACATTTCGATAACCCGAAATTATTATAGTAAAAAACCAAAGACACCAATAAAAATAGACAGCACAACCTATGTTTTAAAGTTAGGTTTTCAAATGCACAAACCGAATGATGCACAAAGATAGAGCAGCAAATTTTCTCGTTATTGTTGAGAACAATAAAGGTATTCTATTTAAAGTGGCAAACTCATATTGTCGGAACACTGAAGACAGAAAAGACCTCGTTCAAGAAATTATTTTGCAGTTGTGGAAATCGTTTGACAACTACAATGAAAAATTTAAAATTTCAACTTGGATATATCGAATTTCATTGAATGTGGCTATTTCATTTTACAGGAAAGAGAACAGTAGGAAACGGATTTCAAACCCGATTATAACAAATATTTTCGATTTTTCCAACACAGAAATATCCGATGAAAAAGAAACCAACTTGGGAATATTGAATCATATAATTTCAGAATTAAATGATTTGAACAAAGCCCTAATTTTGCTATACCTCGAAGAAAAAAGTTACAAGGAAATTTCAGAAATCATCGGAATTACCGAAACAAATGTTGCAACAAAAATTGGCAGAATTAAAAGCAAACTAAAAAAAGAATTCAATCAACTTAAAAATCAATAAAATGGAAAATATAGAACTTATAAATATTTGGAAAGAGCAAAATGTCAAAATAGAAAAAACATTGACGATTAATAAATTGCTTTTAAAAGAGACTATTGGCAGAAAGGCAGAATCTACTTTAAACGGCTTGGTTAAATTAAAAACGGCAGGAATAGTAGCTTTTGTATTTTATCTTCTCATCTTAGGCTACGCCTTGTTTTATGCTATTTCAAATTATTCTTCGGCAAGTAATTATTTTATTGTTTCAGTTTCAGCAATCGCTTTGATAAATATAAAAGGGTTTGCAGACTATATTAAACATCTTGCTTGGACAAAAAATATAAATTACGATGGTAGCATAATGGAAATTCAAAAACAATTATCAAGACTTCAACTTTCCATAATTGACCACGCCAAAATTATGTGTTTGCAATTTCCCTTTTTTACAACATTTTATTTGAGTGACAATTGGTTTCCACAAAACGTAGGATTACCATATATTATCTTTCAAATAATCCTAACAGGTAGTTTTATTTACTTTTCCTTTTGGTTGTATAAAAATCACAAACCCGAAAACTTGAATAAAAAATGGTTTAGAAAGTTAATAGCAGGTTCGGGCGGAAAATCCGTTGAAAAAGCCATTGAATTCTACAGAGAAATAGAAGAATTTGAAAAGGAAAATGGTTGAACAAAAAAAGCCAGCACATAACACCGGTAATCGTTGCACAATCCTATAATTCTGATAAAAACGACTCATTCTACCCCTCTCCCGAAGCTTATTTTATATCATTGGGTATTTAGATCTGATTTTAAAAGCGTTTATATCAAATGTGATGAAGTCATAAGAAATGATTTTGTAACATCTAGATAAAAACTCCATTCCTACGCCACTTCTTACCTTTTTATTGGTAAATTTTAGATACTTCTTTAGATTATAAGCCATCGCACTCATCCCAAATACCTAGACCTTTGATATTGTTAAAAACCGTATGTTACTTTGATGAAAGTTGTGTAGGTTCGGTGTATCTAAAAGCCGTTTAAAACGGTTATAAACGTTTACACTCAAAGTAAACAAAATGATTATATCAAAAAAACCTAGTAAACAATAGGTTCGCATTTAATTACTGAAAAATATATACTAGATTTGTAAAGGAACATATTTACAAAAAATAGTGTAAGTGTTGGATATATAGTAGTTAGCCACCATTTGAAATCACTCTTATGAAGAAAAATTTGACAGTAATTTTAGGAGCAGGATTTTCAGCAAATGCAGGAATGCCAACCGCAAGTACAATAGCCGAAAGATTCAATAGAGATTTGAAAGAAAAATTTCTTTCCGCTTCGTCAAGTGAATGGTTTTGGATTGACGATAAGGATAAAACTTTCATTCATAATGGAAGATTGAATTATGATTATTTAGCTTATTCCTATGTATTTAATGAATTAGTAAAAAGTTATGTTTTAGATAGAGGTAGTTTTATCTATTACGAAGACTTTTATCAATATATCATTGACAATTTCGAGAATCCAGATTGGGTTGAAAATTTATTTGAAATAGCGAAAAAATCACTTCTTGCTGACAAGCCATTTTTTTTAGAAGAGAAAAATAAAGAATATTACGAAAGTTATTTGTTCGCATTCGACAAAAAACAATTTCAAAAGGTTAGTGTTATTCTCAACTACTTAATTGGAGATATTTTAAATGTAATTCCTAAAACAGATGCCGAGTTAATAGAAATATATCAAGGCTTTATTGACTATTTATCTAATTTCGAAAACGTAGATATTTTTACACTTAACCACGACTTACTATTGGAACGAGTTTTAGAACTAAATAAAGTAAAATATTCAAAAGGTTTTAATTCACAAGGCTCACCAATCAGTCATAACGATTTACAAGTACCATATTTCAATAACACCTTTAATGAAAAAATAAAAATTCATAAACTTCACGGCAGTTTAGATTTTTTTCAATTTAAACATTATGCCGATGGCGGAAAATTATTTCTACAACCAACGGGAGAATATGATTATTATATGACTAATAGCTATTCTACGAAACATAATGCAATCCGAATTAATCCAGAAACTAAAGAAATACTACAAGATTACAATTTTGATATAGTACCGAAATTTATAACTGGAACAAGAAAATTAGATACTATCGAGAATGATTTTTTATTCAAACAGTTGTTTCAAAATTTTCAAAAAACAATTGACGAAACAGAAAATTTATTTATATCAGGTTATTCATTCAGCGATGAACATTTGAATGAAAAATTAAAGGCAAAAGCGTTTAATTACATAAATCAAAACCCAAGTAAAGATTATCCATTCGACGGAAATGGTAAGAATGTAAAGAGTCTGAACGAATTAAAAAACGGTGGCTAATCGAGTAGACGGGTGACGGTCAGATAACCGCCACTGCGCCTCTCACACCACCGTACATACGGGTCTCGTATA
>ERZ651776.1255-NODE-1255-length-31022-cov-3.332396_pt1 | contig 31022 bp, 56 predicted proteins | sample MGYA00514761_ERZ651776 | MGnify/ENA metagenome assembly ERZ651776
TTTCATTATTAATCCCTTTTTAAAATCCATTGATGGTGATTTAACACCATTAGTAAAGATATGAACTTTAAATAGATTAGGTCTTGCTAGATTCCCCATATTAGCCTGGAACGCACTGATTGACATTTCTTACTCCTGTTATAAATACTTGTCTATACTGTATTTATAAGAGATATATGAGAAATTTCCCTAGAGTTGGAAAATATAAGGTTAAAAACAAGGAGAAATATGTAGGTGATCTCCAAGAGTGTCACTATCGCTCCAGTTGGGAGCTGAGATACATGAAGTATTTAGATGCTCGTCCAAGTGTATTGGAATGGGGCTCAGAGAATATAGTTATTCCCTACTATAATCCAATAGAAAAGAAAACTAGACGGTATTTTGTGGATTTCTATGTGAAAGTAGTATCAACTAACGGTCAAGTCAAAAAGTATATCATTGAGATTAAACCTCATAGTCAATGCCTACCACCAAAGAAACCTAAGAGAAACACCAATAAGTATAGAAATGCATTGAAAGCCTATGTAAGGAATCAATGTAAGTGGAAAGCTGCAAGGAAATATGCAGAAAAAAGAGATTGGGAATTTATAGTTTTAACAGAAAAAGAACTAGGAATAAAATAAAGGGGGAGTATCACCGAAACGGTTTTCACAAGGTATCTAGTCGCGAGTCTTTGATACCAGCATAATACTGGCGAATCACCAATATAACAAAAGATACTCCCCCTCTATCAATTACTGCTCAGCTAGTTTCTTAAAATACTCTAAAGTATCCTCAGATGTTGATTCGGCTGCAGGTGATGCAACTGGATCAGCAGAACTCTCCTCAATAGTTTCATTGTAATCACTGGTTGTACCAGATGCAGTAACCGTATTGAAACGTGCTTCCAACTCTTGATAACTCTTAAAGTTCTCTGGAGCAAGAATACCTTGAAGTGAATGTTGTTGTTTCCAAACATCCTCTAGCTTAGCATCGTCACCGTCAAACAACGGGGATGGAGAAGCAAACTCTGACTTATCATAATTTGCATAACCTTCCACCTGACGGATTTTAAGTTTAAAGTTAGCACCAGACCAGAAATCAAACGGGTTCATTGGTTCTTCATCTTTAAACTCTGGGTTCATAACACTTTCGATTTTCTCGAAAATCTTCTTACCATATCGAAACAAAAATACTTTACCTTCATTCTGAGCATTTGTTGAATCTTCAAGGACAAGGATATTACTATAGTAACTAAGCTTACGCTTACGGTCACGAGCAATATTCTTATCAGACTCAATACCAGAATTCCACAAAGTAGTATTTGCCTTTGATACAGGGTCATCAGTTCCACTAGGAGCATCAGATCGCGGTGTGGTCAATGAATTCTCAATGTACCATCCACCTGGCCCTTTGAAACCATGTGACCATAAACGAACCCATGGCACATCTTCATTTGTAGGTGCTGGGAGAAAACGAACAACGGCATAACCGTTACCAGTTTTATCACGTTCACACTTCCAAATGCGTTCATCTTCATAAGATGGTTTCTCTGCAAGTTTCTCAACTTGCTTTGTTAATGACTGCAAATTGTTCATTCGGTTGTTCTTTAAATCTTTAAAACTAGACATATGTATTACTCCTTATTTCGTTATATTTCGTAGTATCATTATAAACATTCATCACATACATTACAAAGGTAATTTTGTAACTTGCTTCTTCATCATATTCAAGTCGTTAGCTTCTGCTTCAAGTTTATCTTTGATAGACCTATTTAGAAGTTTTGCGACCATTTCAATCTCACCATCTATATTGTCAGCATACATAATAATAGCTTCCATGTATGGAATCTTCTTATCTCTAACAAGTTCTTCTATGGTAGTATTAACATCTATGCTCATTTGAACTCCTTAATCTTATCACAAATACCAAGTTTCTTTGATTCCTTTGCAGACAACCAAACATCAGTCGCAGGTAACAAATACTCCCTGATTTTCTTTTCAGACATACCAGTACACTTTTTGTAATGGTTCATCATCCGTTCAGAAGTTAGTTCAAATTCTTTTGATTGAGCCATAAGTTCATGTTCCTTACCCCATGCACCCCAACTCCATTGATGAGACATAATAGAAGTATTGGGAGTCAATAGTCTATGACCCTTAGCACCATTGATAAACATCATAAAACCTGCTGATGCGATTTGTCCCAACCCAACTGTATGAACGGGAAACGGACATCCATTCATAACATCAATTACAGCAAACGCAGCATTCAAGTCTCCGCCGGGAGAATTAATTATTATCTGCAAACATTTAGGTCTAGGCCTTTGGAAACTCTTAGTAAGAATAAAAGAGATAAGTTCTTTACAAGTTTCTTGACTTACCTCTTCCATGAAAAGGTATACACCTTTTTCTTCTGGAGTTGCGGGGCCCTTCTTTTCTTTATCAGACATTTTATCCCCCATTGTTAAGTATTATCTATAAGGATCAATGTAAAAAACATGATCCCCTATTGTTGCTACTTTTAACATATTACGATTCCAGTATGGGTCAACATCATTTCTATGATAATGAGTAGCACCATGTAGAAAATCATTAACTTCCCATCGTTCACCGAAGTTTTTAATATGTACTCCAGGCTGTTGTAACATTGCTCTGGCTATTACCTTTGAAACTTTCCATGCAATTCTATCTTTAGGTATATCAGATAGTCCATCACAAAACCATGAAAAGTGACATCTGTGTTTTACTAATTTTCCATTTTTGTAATTAGCTTGTTTTACTACTTTACAAATAGAGTTTGGAAATCTTCTACTCTTCACTCTGTTTATAGTTACAAGCGCAACAGCAATCTGACCCTTAGTAGTTTGATCTCTAGCTTCATAATAAATATTCTTAGCCATGCAAGTAATTTCTTCATTTGAAACTTTCGTAAATCCACTAAGGATTAGAAATGAAAATAATAGTATAAATGTTTTCATAATAAAAAAGAGGGATGGTTGCCCATCCCTCTCGGAGAATTAAAGACTAAACACCCCAATGGGAATTCAGTGCTTTACGACAAGCAAAGACATCCTTTGCTCCACCATCAAGATCACAATCCTTGAAAGCAGTTTCGCCAGTAGCAGGTGAAGTGTAAATCTCTACCCAACGAGGCAGTCCAGTTACGTCTGCTTCAGCTTTGGTGATTTTACGAGCATTCTTCATTCCTACTTTTGGTTGACCAACAATTGTGTTACGCATAAAATAAATCTCCTAAAAATTAAACATCAAATTAGTGATGAGTCATTCATCACTTTAGTATAACCATTATATCATAATGGTCATGGTAATACAAGGAACTATTTGTCCTTGTTTGGAGCGGGAGAAGGGGCTCGAACCCTCAACATCCTGCTTGGCAAGCAGGTACTCTACCATTGAGCTACTCCCGCATGGCTCTGGTATCAGGAATCGAACCTGACAACGGGTGATTAACAGTCACTTGGCACACCTTGCGCCCTTACCAGAATAATAAGAGGTAGTTTTTCTGTTGCTAGGAAAACTACCAAACCCCGCTACTTAGTCAAAGACTATGCAGCAATCGCAATATCGTAATCGTTTGCGTTTGTGATTTGATTGATGTTTTACAAGGCCAACAATCATCCTTGTGCTGTCCTACACATTTCCCTCATCCTGTCGAAACCTAGTCAGCCCCATATTAGGTATTTGGTGGAGCTGGCGGGAATCGAACCCGCGTCCAAAATGTTTCCATGTATAGGATTATACAGCAATTCTAATAATCTCTGCTATCTCATAAATTACAACACCAAGACATACAAGTGTCACTACAAATATAGAAACCTCTACCCATTTACTAGTCATTGAAAAATCCTTCCAAAGCTTGTTTAGGTTTAACTACTTGTTTAGGTTCAACTACTGGAAACTCAGCATAAGGTATATCAGTATTTAGATAATGTTCAACTAATTCCTTTGATATAAAATGATAACCATGTTTATGCATCGGAATACAATCTGGATATGTTTTAGAAATCTCCATAAGGGTTGGATGTTTCATTCCCTCTGCAATTGCTTTTGCAGATGAAGCATTACCAACGAATAGCTTAGAACCTTTTATGATTTGTGCAGTTTCTAAAGCATCCTTTACTACAATCCGTTTTGGTTCAAACTTATACCTATCAACAAATAAATCGTATTCATTATCTAACCCGATAAAACCACAATCATAATCCTTACATAATGTATAATCAAAGTTTCTAAAATCATGTTCTTTAGAACCTTGATTTTTCCAATCATGGTATCTATCTGTAATGTTAATAATAATATCTGCAACGTGTTTTGGTTCTATATTAGTAAGCCATGGTTTTTCATCAGACCAGATTAAAGTATCTCTATGGGTATCTAAGTCAATCTCTACATTCCCATAAGATAAATGTTCTGACTCCAACGACAACTTACTAATCTTTAATGGAAAATGGTGAGCTCGGATACCAGCACATATCAAATGCATATAAGTTAAGTTTCCTCTAAGATATAACTTATACAATGCCTGATAGTTACTGAAATCCAGCTCACAATCATTTCCGTTTGAGGAATACTCAACCCTACCAATGTAAGGTTGAGCTTCTAGTAAAGGTTTGAGGTATTCGCATACCCCTTCCCGTTTGATTTTATAATACTTAGTTCCACCTCTCAAATACACAGCAGGCAAACTATATATTATATCCCCAATCTTTGCTATGTGATACACTCCGTTTAATGTCATAGAAAACCCTCTAAGTTAGGAGTTGTATCCTTTGCAAACCTTCCCACTGCTTTAACCTGTTTTGCAACATTGCCTTTTGTAGCTAACCTACCATCACAATACGCAACGCAACTAAACCTTTCACCCTCTCCATGTATCTCTGTAACCCCATGTAACCTATTGCTATCTGCAATAACGACAGAGTTATCAGGTGCATCTATTGCCACCCTGTATTGAGGAAATGCAAGATAAGCACCTGTATACTCACCCTTCCTAAAACAACACATTGTAGTCAATCCTGCGTTCACATCACCACTATCTATATGAGCTGACATTTTTGTACTCTGTCCAGCATTGTATCGGTTAGCAGATAATGTAGTAAAGATTCCACCACCTACCCGATACTTTGGTTCAATGAAAGACTCAACAAATGTTCTTTGATTCTCATAGATACTTGCATTTGCTTTTTTAAATGCATCTTCATTATACTTTGATATTTCTTGTAGTGCTTCCCATCTATCAGGATTATCTTTAGTCCAGCCAGATGATTCTATTGTACCAGTAAATCTTCCTCTTTTAAATCCTATCATAACAGAATGGATTTCGTTTGCATAAGCAATCAGTCCCCATTCACCATTTTTCATTTTAGTCTTATATGAATTAGGTGATCTTAGTTGATAGTTGATACCTTCAACTAAACCTTTCTCTTCCATTTCCTTACTATCAATGGGCCCACTACAATTTGCTCTCATGGTTGTAGTTTCTGTTATCGACATCAACGTATCTCTTACATTGTCATCGGGATATGCATTTGTAATAACATATGCCAACGGAACATCTGAACCGTCAACAGAGTTTACAGGTTTCATTATCGCTGTATCTTCTGTTACAGTTATTACTTCATCGTAAGAATTTTCATCTAGGAATTTTCCATTCCATTCTGCATACGTTTCATCATAACCATAATCTTTTTTAGTTTTTATGTATTTCATTATAGACCTTTATAACTTTTTCATAAATGCTATCAGCAAGATACTTCATACATAAAGGTGCAACCATCAATCCAATCCTTGCTTGTTTCTCATCTATCGTTCCTGTAAGTTTATAATCCTCTGGCAAACTCATAATACGTTTAGCCTCAGTTGGAGTATACACCCGATATTCATCTGGATGCATATGATTCCCACCCATGAACTTAGGTTGTAATCCTTGTTCAGTCAATGAATGTGCAGCTTGATCCCAAGGTACAATCCTTGACATATAATAAGAATGTTTTTCATCTTCGGGTTTAATAACACCTCTTGCAACTTGTTCTTTAAACCATGGGCCAACTACATTATCACCAATAGACAATACCTTTCCATTGTAGTCAACACCTTTCAATCCTTTACATGGGCCAGAGTTAGGATAATCAGGGTGAGTATCAAACCCATATATCCATTTACCCTTAGAACTATTCTTCATCAACTCTGTAAGTTCCATTGCCTCTTCTTTATTGTTAGGGTCATCTTGTAAATCTTCTATAGCATCTCTAACAGTTGGCTCATGCGTTTCTGGTGATGGAAAAAGAGTACTCATTGTCATAAAGTTTAATCCAACATCTTTTACAACATCGTCCCTAACAGATACCATGAAAACTCTTTCACGTTTTTGTGGCACACCATAATCATGTCCACGCAATACTTTATAGGTTGTATGATATCCAATTGCTTCAGTATCCTTAATCATTCTTTGAAAATGGTCAGCTGCATATTCCATTGTAAGACCTTTGACATTCTCACAAACAATAACCTTTGGCATTGTTTCCTTAGCAATACGAATAACTTCCCAAGTCAAGTCTTCAATGTTTTTTTGTTTCTTACCATAAGCAACTTTCTCTTTATTCCAACCTTTTCTCTTTGAACCTGACATAGAGAATGGAGGGCAGGGTGGGCTTGCATCAAGTAAATCCAACTCACCCTTTTTAAATCCTGCCAACTCCATTATCTGCTGTCCAGTAATATTTTTGATATCATCACAAATATGAGGAGTGTTAGGCCAGTTCTCCATATAGGTATCAACTGCAACCTGCTGGAATTCATTCATAAACAAACAATTTCCACCAGCCAGTTTATACCCTGATGAAGAACCACCACCACCAGCAAAGAATGTGATATAGTTAAACTTCTTCTTATCAGATTCTTTCTTCATATCATCTAATGTATATCTAAAATATCTCACGCTACTTTTTGTCCTTTCAGTTCTTCAAGTTTTGCATGGAGTGCTTCAATAGTACCATCGTTCTGTAAAACAATATCTACATCAGAACCTTCTAAACCATTCTCACTTAAATGGCCACCACCCTCAAAGATACCTCTTGTATCACTATGAAGAAATACAACAAGCCCACCTTGACTTCTAATCCAGAATGCTTCATTAGAAAAACGTACATCAGTAACAACAACTGAACGCTCAGGATTTTTTTTCACAAACATATCAGCACCCTTCACCCATACATTAACATCAATGTTACGAGCAATATCAGTTCCTACCCGTTGATATAAATCTCTTGGTGACATACCCCAAGGCTCTGCTGCTTTCTCTTTGTCTTTGATTTGCTCATCTGTAAGTCCAAACATTATCTTTGTTGCGTCCTTCAAAGGTTGTGCAAAAGAATAACGTAAAAAGTTATAGTTATCTACTAAGTATGCACCAGCAGTATCTTTACCACTTCTTGCCTTACCAGCAAATCCAATCAGTCTTGGAAAAGGTTCATTCATTATAAAGCTCCACTTTAAAATCGTATAAAATAGTATTAACTAATGTTTTCTTGCACATCTCTTTAATCTTTTCCAACTGTTCTTCTTTTGTTGTTTCATCATTCAATGTAATATAAAATGATTGTCCCATCTTCATAGAGATTATTTCATCATAACCTAAATGTAATAAAGCTTTATAAACAACTTCTTCTTCTGTACCTTTTACTCCAGCTCTTAGTAAGGTAGTAACAGTCCATTTCATTTAGATAAATCTTCTCTAATGTATTTTACAATATCCCAAATCTCTTTAGGTTTTAGAAACTTCTGTGCTGCCATACCAGTACCCTTTGAACCATTCTGAATAATCCAAAACATCTGTCCTGCTGAAATATCCTTCATAGTATCAATACAAGTAAAATTTCTAGGTTGTGGTGTAAGTGCTTTACCAAGTACTCCTTTACCATCACCCTTTTTACCATGACACATTTTACAAGCTAAAGGTTTAGCAGTATTATGAAACAAATCCTTTCCATTAATTTTATTTGCTTTAGATGTTCTATCAAGTTTTTGAAATGATGCTGGTGCTTTCTTCGTATTTCTAAATTGTGGACAATCACCAGCATATACTGTACTAGTTATAAACAACATTGTAACTAATGGTAATAGAATTTTCATAACTATCTCCTGTAAAAAGAAAAACCCCTGCCGGAGCAGGGGTCTAACATTACTCTACCTCAACATCAGCTTCATTGATAATGTCAAGTACATCTTGAGAAGTAATTTTCTCGGTTTGAAGAAACTCTTCAGAAGTTAAAGGATAAACAACTTGCTTCATTTCTTTCATTTCTTGCTTAGACATAATATAAATCTCCTTAGTTAATTGTTAGATACATTATAACACATTTTACAAATAATACAAGGAAAAACTTTACTCACCCGTTCTTTGTTTGTAATTCTCGGATTGTTGCGGGTCAACCTTCCTCATTCTTTCAAAAAGTCTATCAATACCTGGCCGTTTCTTATTTGATTGTGGGCTAGGTTCATCAAGTTCCTTTTCTGGTTCTTGTTCCCTTTCTTTTCTATCCGGCATTAGCAGCTCCCATTAATGGTACGGTATTATTCTCTTTTTTAGGTTTCACTATATTGATATCATGTTGTTTAACATTTTTACGTCTTTCATTCCTTTGAAGTCTTTTCTTTTCCATTTTAACCAATCGTTTCCTTCTTACAATTCTCTTATTTTTCATAACGCCTCCTAGTGATTTAAGACTAACCAAACAATTCCAAACGGTGCAAATGCACAAGCTAACATATATGCAGCCATACTTACAGCAACTATAATGCCACCGATAAACCTCAATAGTCCATCCATATATTCGTTCATGTTTAAATCTCCGTTTCTCAATTGTTATGTATATTGTATCAAATATAGGCAGATAAGTCAAGGAAGAAGTGACCTATTTTGAAAATAAATGTTCCTGACCTAAGTTATTGAAAAATAAGGGGTTGTAAGTCATTGAAAACAAAGGACTTTTTGACACCCTAAACGGGCATATAAGGGTTATTTTCCCAAACTAAGGGTCTAGTATAGGTAAATCAGTTAAAGTGGCTTAAATCGTCTTAAATTGTCCTCAAATTCTCGCAATCTCTTCCAAATAGACCTTAATTCGGTTATAGTGGTAAATTGGTATAAAAACACGCCAAATCCTTCATGTACCTTACGAAATGCATTACTCACCTGTACCACAACACCCAATGTTATAAGCTTGGTAAAAAGACCCGGCCCAACCAGTAAATAGGGTACGATGACCATGAATTGATCGTAACTGTTAACCCATACATCGACATATCCATAATGATTAAATAGTCGTTGATAGTTGAACTTAATTCCCGTAAATAGTTCCAGAATGGTTTCAGGCCTTGCATAATTTGATTTATCATCTTCACCGAATACCAGTTCCTTTCTAAATGCAGCTTCAACTTTCTGGTTATTATATTCTAGGCCCGGCAACTTTGCACCGACAAACCATGTAATGATTAAACCACCTACAGAAATAACTAATGCAAACCAAACTAATGAACCACCTTCCATACCGAAAAATGGAATATCGGTTTTAGCACTTAACTCCCACAATACAGGAATAAATGCTATCAATGTCATTATAGAACGAACAATCTGCAATCCAAGATTTTCTATAATCTCTGCAAACTTATGTGTGTCTTCTTGTATCCTTTGTGATGCACCTTCAATATCTTCTGTTACATCTCTCCATTTAGGTAAGTAGTCGAATGTTATAGCTTCTCTCCAACGTAAACCATAAACTCTAGTAAACCAATTTGTAATGGTAGCAATGATAACATAGGGCATTGCTAATATACAAAAGTCATATAGTTTATCATAGAATAAATCTATACCTACTTGTGACCTATCAAAGTATGTTGCTGAGTTCTGCATCAAATCATAGAAACCACCATACCATTCATTAATAGCTACAGTCAAAGATACCTGTAACCATAAAGATGATAATAAAATAAAAAGGCCACCCCAAGACCAGAGTAGCCATTTCCTTGTGCAGAAAAAAGATGTTAACATTATGAATAAGTTTCGTTAGAATATTTTGGAATAGAATCTTCATACCATGATTCCATACCAGGCTTCATGTTAGAACAATCAAGTTTAAGTAAAAATTCTGTTTTTGAATTGTGTGTATTCTTTACTAAGATGTAAGTTTTGTTACAATTAGGACAATCAATTACTATATCGTGGCTATTCTCATCATTTTTCATAGTACACCTTTCAAAAGATATAAATAATAATACTACTCAATTATAGGAGGATCAGTATGAAGTTTCCATATTGGGAAAAAAGTATATTTCCGTCCAGAAAGAGCATACATGGTATCATTCAACCAGCTATCCAATTCAAAGGTGATATGAATGAACTTGAAGATTTCCTAGACCAAATAGCTGCATTTGATCCTACCTTTAATAAGGGAAAATACCTTGATGAAAACTTTGAAACAGAGAAACCCTTAGAGTCTGATATAATACATCTTCCACCCTTTAAGAAATAAATGGAGCCCGCGGAGAGGCTCGAACTCCCCACCTGCTGATTCTTACCACTATAGTTTTCACTACCAACAAAAGTTGTTTGTGGTCTGGACTTTATCTTCATCATATCATTTCTGACTTAGATGGGCGGTGTAAAGTCTCTACACTCGGTATGAACCTAGCACGGTATTGCCATTTTACAGGTTTCACCGTTTTAGCCGCCTCCACTTATTATGTTTCCACAATAAGGTGCAATTTTAAGAAATAACAAATCAGCTGCTCTACCAAATGAGCTACGCGGGCATCTCCATTTATTTATCTATAATAACAAAAAAAATCACATAATACAAGGAAAAGTCAAAAAAGTATTATAAATAACGATATAAGGGGAAGTTCTTACCTTCCCCAAATACCTAAACACAATAACTAATTCGGAGTAGCTATCATGTCTAAGAATACTTATAATACCTGTCCAACTTGTAACAAATCTACTAAAAATCCTAAATTCTGTTCCCGCTCTTGTTCAGCTAAATTTAATAATATTGGGGTAGTTCGTAATGGTAAATCACCAATATCAAAGCCATGTGTTTCATGTGAAACACTTACAACTAATCCAAAATATTGCTCAGAGAAATGTTCAAGTGAACACCGCAGAGCAGAACATTTCAGACTTCAAGAACAAACTAACAATTACAATAAAGCTTATATCCTAAACCATTATGGCAATCAATGCCAAAAATGTGGTATTACTGAATGGAATAATGCACCTATCACTATTGAGCTTGAACATATTGACGGTGATTCCACTAATAACAATTTTGACAATCTAACTTTACTCTGTCCAAATTGCCATTCCCAAACTCCAACTTACAAAGCAAAGAATAAAGGTAACGGCAGACATTTTCGTAGATTACGATATGCCAATGGACAAAGTTATTAAGTGGAGTGAGCGGGGATCGAACCCGCGACCCCCTGCGTGCAAGGCAGGTGCGCTCCCATCTGCGCTACCACCCCATTAAATCTCATCTTCTTCAGCAAACCACTCGGTTTCATATGTACCATGTTCTGATTCATCAAACTCTTCAGCATCATAGTCACCTACCATATCCTGCTCTAACCAATCAATGACCTCTGAATCTTCATTCTTTAACTTATCTTTAACAATATGCTCTCCACCGAATTTCATCAAATCTTTTTCTTCGATTTCATAAACATATCGGCGGTCGCCTCTGTATCTCTCAATCTTTACAATTCTCATAAGTTAGCATTCTTTCTAGCAGGATTTCTAAACAAAGATGTTTCATTTGTCAAAGCATCTAACTCTGGAAACGTATCGTCTGGATGTAACTTATTAGCTCTTGCCAAAAGTTCTTCTTCTGTTTCTACTATATCTTCATTGGGAATACAGCAGTCAACAGGACATACTTCCTGACAAGCTTCTTCTCCATGAAAACCTACACACTCTGTACAAAGTTCTGGGTCAATATAAAAATAATCTAGGTCTTCACCAGAACCATCATCAATAGCAGTATTCGGACATTCGGGTTCACAAACTCCGCAGTTGATACAATCTTCGGTGATTATTGTTGCCATCGTCTTTCCTTTCTTTAATTATCTATTATTGAAACCAAGTAAATACAACAGCATTTCTAATGAGTGCTGTGACTGTAAAGATTCCAGCTAGTATACCCAATTTCTTGTGACATACTTTAATACCAAATATTCTTGGCAGTAACCAAAAATTCATTCCATATGATATTACAAATCCTGTTGCAACATTAACTACTGCAAAATAATATGGAATCATTCGTCAATTTGTGCTTTTTGTACTTTACCAGAAAAATCAATCATACAAGATTTATTCTCTGTGCAATTATCTATCATACTACTACCAGCATCTCTATGTCCGTTACCAGTTCCTTTGATACCACCAAAGGGTAACTGAATCTCAGCACCGATAGTTGATGCATTAACATATACCATCCCTGTCTCAGCTTCATTCAAAAAACGAAATGAAAGGTTAACATCACTAGTATATATTGCACTTGATAAACCATAACCAGTATTGTTTACCATCCAGATTGCTTCGTTAGTATTACTGAATGTAGTGACTGCAACAACTGGCCCAAAGATTTCCTCTTGCATCAATGTGTCGTTGATATCTACATTGTCAAAAATAGTTGGTTCATAAAACCATCCATCAACTTCTTCGTTAGGGTGTTGGTTTTTGAATCCACCACAAATCGGTTCTAGTCCTCTCTGTTTTGCATTGTATACATAATCACTAACTTTATTCAATGCTTTCTCATTAATCAAAGGCCCAACATCTGTATTTGGGTCTAGTCCACAACCAAGTTCCAAGTCTTCAGTCTTTGCTACTAACTTCTTAATGAATTCGTCATGGACATCTTCATGTACCATAACACGACTGCAAGCAGTACATCGCTGTCCAGTAGTACCAAATGCTCCCCATACAACACCATCAACTGCTAAATCAATATCAGCATCTTCCATAACAACGATACCATTTTTACCACCCATCTCAAGTGAATATGGTTTCATAAGTTCTGCACAAGTTGTAGCTACAATCTTACCCGTAGCAGTAGAACCTGTAAAGGAAATCATTTTTACTTTTGGATTTTTGATAAGTGGTAATCCAGCAGTTGGGCCATAACCAGTTACGACATTGAAAACACCAGCTGGTAATCCTGCTTCATGGAATACCTCTGCAAGTTTACAAACAGACCAAGGTGTATCCTCAGCAGGTTTGATAACCATTGTGTTTCCTGCGACTAATGCTGGGAATGCTTTCCAAGATGGAATTGCGATAGGAAAATTCCACGGTGTAATTGCACCAATAACCCCAATCGGTTCTTTCTTGGACATACACCATTTATTTTCCAGTTCGGAAGGAACAACTTCACCTGCCATACGTCTACCCTCACCGGCTGCATAGTATGCCATATCAATTGCTTCTTGAACATCACCCCTAGTTTCTGCAAGAGTTTTTCCCATCTCTTGAGTCATACCCTTTGCAATACATTCTTTATCTCTCAAAAGAATTAGTGCAGCTCTAAACATAATCTCACCACGTTTAGGAGCTGGAGTATTCTTCCACATCTTAAAAGCATTATGTGCAACTTCTACTGCAAAATTAATATCTACTTCATCAGAGTCTTGAAACTCATCACCGTAAGTATTTTTCTTAGCAGGATTAATATTGTTAAATGTATTTCCTTTAGAAGCATCTAACCATACACCATTTATATAATTCTTATATATCATATCACTTACTCCATCTCTAAAGTGAATTCATAAACTTCCTGCCAATTTTTCTTCAACCACTTTTTAAATGCTTTAACATCACCATTAAAATCCCCATCTACGCTGCTACAATCCCATCTTGGACTATCTGGAAATGGTTCATCACCACCTCTATCTTTGTAATGAACAACAATATCAATACTCCAACTTTTTTGTTCACGGACTTCAAAAGTTTCATAACCGCCTTCTTCATTCATTTCTAAAACAGCACTTGTGTATTCTAAAAAATCTAGATAGTTAAAGTCATATAATATAACATCTAATATTTCTTGACCATTCATATCACTTATCTCCCAAATAGCACCCAGCCCAGTAATCACATTCAACAAAGGTTAACTCTGCTGAAACACTAGGGGTATTTTTCTCACTCAAAACATAAAGGTTTGACGGTTGCTCACCAACGCAAATATCTGTTTCAGACTTTGCGATTTTACACTCTGCTAGAGTTTCATATTTTTGGTTGAACTCATACGGGCCGTTATCAAACATCTGTGGTTGAGCAGTATATCCACCCCATACCAATGCTAAAATTCCATAAATTACCGACATAACAAAATCTCCTTAATTAATTATATACACATTATAACAAAAAACTTCCTTTGATACAAGGAAGAAGTTTGGCAGAGAGAGTGGGGATCGAACCCACGGATGCGTTAACATCGCTGGTTTTCAAGACCAGTGCTTTCGACCGCTCAGCCATCTCTCTTTAACTCATTGAAAAGCTTTCTCCGCAGCCACAAGTAGACGTAGCGTTAGGGTTGATAAATTGAAAACCCTTTCCTTGTAATCCATCTTGAAAATCTAAAGCCATACCTTTTAGGTATATCATACTCTTTGCATCCATAAATATTTTATACCCGTCATTCTCAAAAACTGTATCTTTCTCTTCCCCTGATGTAAAATCTAAATCATAGGAAAGTCCAGAACATCCACCACCTTTTACTGCTAATCTTAAACCAATATCACTAGGCAATTCACTAATCAAATACTTCACTTGTGCTGATGCTTTTTCTGTAATAGTAATGAAATCCATAATAGTTCCCTTGCTTTGGATGTGATAGTTACAAAATCCATTCCAGTACTTATTTCACATTTAGCTACTTTGGGTATTTTATTAATCAAATATTGTTCCCGTACTGCTTTTGAATAGACCAAATATTGTTTGGCTACTTGATGTGAAGTAATCTCAAAGTTCATTTTAACTCCTTTACCAAAAAAGTAGAATCAATATAATTTCCCCATATGTATAAACAACATATACTAAAAAACCAAATATTATCCACTTAACCATATTAGCTCCTTGTGATAGCAACTATTTTCTTTATCTGTTTATCTATAACCTCTTTACGATTAGGCCATTTGATGTAAATATCATCTGGATTCTTTTGTAAGTTCTTTAACAAAGGCATAATGATTTTCTCAAGCTTTAATAAATCTTCTTTTCTCTTTTTCTCCAATTCCTCTACTCTACCCGTATCACCTTCTCTTGCTTTCAACAACTCATTGATCTTATCTTCTAATCCAGAAGATACATTAGCTGTTGTTTCTGCTACCTTTGCTTGAACTTTTGTTTCAAAATCTTTTACCTCATCTTCATCAACTGTACTAAATCCAAAATCAAATTCATCGTACTCTTCTAAGTTTATATCTCCACTCATAATGTTCTCCTAATATTGTTGACAAACGCTTGGATACTTTTTCATAATCTCTAACAACTTTCCAATATATGTATCCATCTCTTTAAAAGGTTTTCTGAATACTTGTACCTCAAAGCTATCTCTAACTGCAACCAGTATTACAATCTGCTCTGGTAATGCACCTGTCATTTCAAAGAATGCTGCGGAATAAAAAAAGGCTTGGATGAAATAATCTTCAATCCAATCCTCTCGTTTTGCTTTCCTAGATGTCTTGAAATCTATAACAGATAATACACCGTTATACTCAGCAATACAATCTGCTGTTCCAGCAACTTTTAGAATGTCACTATGTAATGGTGCTTCAATGCATTGAATGTTATCAATGTTTCCCAATAGGAATCTTAGTCTATTGAATACACTAATAGCTTCTTTGTCATCACATTGTAAATCTTCATTGTATAGATAATCTTCACAAAGTCCATGTACCATAGTTCCAAGTGCTGAAGATTCTTTCATAATCCTATTTGCTTCTTGGTATCCTACCTTTTCCTTCCATGCCTCAATTCCCGGCTTTGGTTGTCGGCCAAGAATTGAGGTAATGGATGGATAAGTATTTCCTTCTGGAGTTACATACACCCGACTACCGTTAATCTCTCTACGAACTCCCATTTCAATATCATCACAATCTTCCGAGTGTACGAACTGTTTTTTCATATTATCCTTTCATCTTGTTCATAATGAATGTTAATGAAGTTAATTCTCCATCTCTCAAAATTACAAAATATGCTTTATCGCCTATTTTTTTAGATTTTACTTTTGTAGCTAGAAGTTTCCATTTGATATCAATGAAATCCATCTTTATAATAATATCACCAACTTTTAGAATACCTTCAGCTGGACTTCCTGGCACAACTTCTTGTACATAAGCACCATAACCATATTTAAATAAACCTATCTTATTTTCCAAGTCTAGTTTTTTTACTGGACGGAAAACGATACCCATATATGGTCGAGCAATTCTTTCATCAGTTGGAAGTGCTAACAATTGTTTAACTGTTGACTGAACATAATCTCCATCAATAGCAAAACCAAGTCCAACACTACCTCTGCTATTACCACCAGTTATTATCATAGTATTTATACCGACTACATGACCATGTGAATCTAGTAGTGGGCCACCAGAGTTGCCGGGATTAATAGCTGCATCAGTCTGGATGTATGGTACGAATGGTGCTGACTTAGGTATAAACCTATTCAGTGACGATACGTTACCAAATGTAATACTAAATGATTGTCCCATCGGAGAACCAATAGCAATAACATCTTCACCTAGCTCTGGAGTTTCACCCCATGTTAAAAAATCAAAAACTTTTCCTTCTTCAGCATTATTAATTTTCAACAATGCTATATCAGAGTCTTCATCAAAATTAACTAAATCTGCTTCGTATGTTATATCAGATTGAAAAATAACTATTATTTTTCCACCATCAATAATGTTGTTTATAACGTGTGCATTAGTTAAAACATATCCATCTTCACTAATAACAAAACCAGAACCAATGTGTTGTGGGTCTTGTTTAGGATTCATCCTCTCTTTTGGTTGTCCTTGAGGTTCACGAAACTTAAACCCACCACGTTCTTGTGGTTGCATTCCGGCACTCACATTGCCTCTTTCTGCGTGTATCTCTACTACAGCTGGAAGTACTTTCTTTACAATACTTGTTTTATAAGTGTGGTCAGCATTGACGTTTGTACTTACTCCCAATAACAGAAATGATATAAAAAAACATAATAATGTATTTTTTTTATAGTGCAACATCTTGTGCTCCTTGCGTTTTGTTAAATTTAGTTTTTTGGATTAAATAGTTTTATATGATTCCCTCCGATAATACATGAAAGGTTTCCCTTAGCATAGTTAAAGATAATAGCCCACTGTTTATTTCTTGGATTAATCAGTAATTCCATAGAAAGTAGCATTCTATGTCTGTCATCATTGATGACACCACTTGCAGCTAACCCCAACATATAATCGTTTTCCGCCATATTCTTTACAAATTCTGGTGTATTACAATACAAAAGAATTTCAGATAATGGAACTGTTGTCTCTTGCGGTGTTTCTGTAACTGGTTTATTACCGAGAATAAATAATAAACACAAGCCGATTAATAATAGTTGTTTCATTTTACCTTACCTCAAAATTTGATGCTGGATGATTTTTCTTTATCCGCGTCATTACTTCCGTAAAATCTTTGGTTGGTTTCAATCTACCTTTAGTAGATTCTAACCTCGCCAAGTCTCCTATTCCTGCGGAGCCAACAATACGGATAACATTGCCCGTTTCTTTACAGAACGGACAAGGTTTTGATAAAGGGATATCCATATCAGCAATTGTATGGAATTCTTCATAAAAATGATTACATTTTTGACACTCAAAATCGTATAATGGCATTATATTGATACTCCTAACGGTATTTCAAATTTGTTTAACTTACTTTTCCACTTCATAAATGACCTACCATGATCTGTCTTATTCAATTGCATCCATTGCCACTGATGTATCATCTCGTGGGCTAATGTATAAATGAAATATGATTTGTTTATGAAACGGCTATCTATGGAGAGTTCCCCGAAAACATATTCCCCATGAGTCCAACCAATATGTTCTGCATGGCAATCATGTTTTCTACTTATTGATATATCATAAAAAGGATGTATAATATTATTAAAGATTTCCTCATTCAAAATATTTGTCCATCGTGTTATCAAATGTTTTGATGGTACAAATATTCTATTTTTATCCTTGTTTTCTCTAACGGTTCTAATAACAATATTATCTTTTTTGATATACATGGCTTAACCTAGTTAGTCATGCTTGCAGGCCTTCCACTTCTACTTCGTCTTACGACTGTTGCTTTTTGACCTGTCCCATGAGTTGTTTTAACTGCTGAAAATTCCCGCACAACATTATATAGACAAGTCATAGACATATCCAACATCTTACCTTCAAACATAAATCCATTCCACTTCAATTCAAATATATGATTGCCTTCACCATCTAAAGTTACCTTAATGTATTTTTCTTTAAATGCTTCTATCACTATGGCTTCTTTAGTTACTTTTTTTCTTTTATTTACTTGAATAATAACTTCTGTATTCATGTTTACTAAACTCATTTTTCTACCTTTCTATATAGATCAGGGAAAACCTCAAGCACTAGCTTTTCTGTTAGTCCCTTTACTTTGAGTTTCTTTTTTAACATCTGTATAAAAATAAGTGATTCGTCAGGATGCATTGATTCTAACATCTGAATCAGTAATTCTTTAATTCTTTTTTCTTTTAAATTAACAGACTTTGGATGATCTTTAACAAACATTGAACACTTTGGCATTACAGTAAATAATGATATCTCACTTAACCCAATCGGTGCGTCATCCTTTTTATAAGTAGGTATTTTCTTTGGAACATTCCATACAACTGATGGATCAAATGTTCCTTGTAATACAAATCTAAAAACATTATTGGTTTTATATTGTTCCAATAATTTTTTCTTCTCTGCTCTCGTTTTTGCTTTAGCTATACCCTTCAATAGCTCAGAAATGTAAACTGTCATTTTGTAAAATCTCCTATATGTTCCATTAAGAATTTCAATTTCTTACTAATAAAATAATTCAATAACTGCCCCTGCTTAGGAGTTTTTTCTTTTGCATATTCATCTGTAATAGCATCTGATATTTCTTTAGGGATACAATCAAAATCAATCAACTTTTTATTGCGTTCCCACTTTTCAGACATACCATTTTCACAAAAGTCTTCAGGCTTCTTATCCATCCACGTTTCTACTTTTTTCTTGGATATAGGCCTTTGCCTCACACCTTCCACAATACAGTCATCAGCTGATAATATATTGGGTATTCCATCACCCTTATCACCACGAATTATATGTTCCTTCAAGTATTTATAAGGGTCAGGAACAGTTAACATCTTCTTTTGTATAGGTGAAAACTGCTTAATATTCTTATATTTCTGTAATTGAGTGAAATCTTTGTCACTAGAGATAATAATACTCTTTTCTGGTAGATTTCTAGCCAATACAGCAATAACATCGTCACCTTCAGCATGGGGTACTCTAATCACCTTGTATGGGAAAAACTCATCTATTTCAAGGATAATAGTATTTATAGTCTGGAATAAGTCACTCCAATTCATACCCTCTGATTTTTGCTTTTCACGTTTAATCTTACGATGAGCTTTGTAATACTGATATTCCTGTTTTCTCCAGCTGGAATGCATATCAGTACATATTACCAATTCACCATATTTATCTTTATGTTTTATTCGATAGTTTCTAATACTATTCAGAACTAGATGTCTAATAAAATCCTCAGACGTTCTTTCTTCGTTAGGAATTCTATGGGCTACCATAATACTCCCAACAATTATATTTGAGAAATCTAATAATATCATAGCAACTCCTTCACTGGTTGTATCACCTTTGCTTCTTTAATAGAATCTATACGAAAACTTCTCCAATCATCATTCTCTGTATCCCAAACAGATATGGTATCTGGATTTACTTTTCGGGTAGATGATACCATAGGCTCAGGTAAAACAGATTCATGTAAAGTACATAACATGGTTCGTTCTTCACCATTCACTTTTGTAAAAACTACTTTCATCAAATTACGTTTTAAACCTTCAACCAAGACTTCCCGCTTCTTCGTCATAATCTTTTGCCTCCATATATTCAATAAAACTCACTTCACGTTGATGTTTAAAAATATCCACATTGGAATATTTCTTTAACAAATCTATACCATCTGTATTTTTATAACTCTCTTCATAATGAAACTCTTTAATACCAGATTGCAGAATCAATTTTGCACAATCAACACACGGAGCATAAGTACAAAACATATATGCATCCTGTCCAGATTCAGTAGACTTAGCTAACTTAGTTATTGCATTTGCTTCTGCATGAAGTACTTCTGGTTTTGTCTTGTTATTCTTTTCACAAATATTAGAACCACCAGAAGGCATACCATTGTAACCGATAGAAATAATCCTATCATCCTTTACAATGATACACCCAACCTGTAACCTAGTTGCTGTAGATAGTTTTCCATATACCCTAGCAACTTCTAAGTGTGCGTCTATATATTTACTTTTCATCTTTTTCTTTGAACCAAGTTTCAACATCTATTTGCTCAACAGGACTTTCTGCAGCTTTGTTTTGTTCAAACTCTTCAATCTTTTCTTCTACAGCAGAAAACTCTTTGTTGAATGTTTTCTTAATATACTCTGTACCATCAACAACCATGTCCTTTGAGGTAGCCAAATCTTTTACAAGTATATCTACATTCTCTGGTTTCTGCGTCATCAAAGAAAACAATAGGAAAAATTGAAATACAATAATAATATTCTTAATCATTAGAACGCTCCTAGTAAAATGGTTTGTGCGTTAATCCTACCAGTTACAGGCTGGTCTTTCGTTTTCATCTCTTTCATTTTCTTCTTTAAAGACCGTTTGGTTAATGCACTCAATACATCTTCGGGTTTTCTAGCTGTCTTTTGAATAGATATTTTCTCATCAAACTGTTGAATAGTACAACCCTTAACAGTAAAACCTCTAACACTATTCTCAGCATAATAAACACCTAATCGGTTATACTTGGTATTATACACCCATAACTCACTAGCACCCACAATCTTTTCTGGATTGATACTTACCAATTTAAGGTCAGGATACTCTGCTTGATATTTGAGATTCTTAATCAACTTAGAAGCTGATTTCTGTTTTGTCTTTCTAGGTTTTCTTTGTGCTGATGCGTTCTTAATAATACGGTCAAGATCATCAACGATAATACCAAAGAAATCGGTATATCTTTGCACTTCTTTAGGTTTCAAATTTCCCCATGCTTCTTTGAGATATTCATCTTCACCATTATACAACTCAACCAACGCATTGTATTCATCAAGATAATGATCTTTCAACTTTCGGGCATGAACACTTTTACATCCTTTATCAATAAGGATAGTATAGAAATCATATTTATCTTTATAGTCACTTTCAACAAAATCGTCAACCATACCTTCGATATTAGCAATGAGAGTATAAACCTGCTCACGGATTCTATCTTGTATAGTAACCTTTGGTTTACTTTTTTGCTTTTCTTTTTCCTTTTGTCGTTCTTCCTCAGCCTGTTTCTTTTCATAACCAATAGAAGGGTCTTCCATAACTCCATTGATAATAGGAACAGCTCTTGTGACACCATCTTCACACAACATTAGATCATAACCCATAATATAATACTCCTTATAATAAATGCATTTTTCCCAATCCAAATAATGCAATCAGGATAACAATACTATTCAATAAAATTAAATTCACACTACTTCTTAGATAAGCATTAACAATATGTAAACCAGAACCTACTAACTGAATTAAAAATATAGTGGTAATACAAACATCATCACCATACCACGCCATTAACAAGTAAATCAAAATAAATGCTAATGAACCAAGTGTCTCGCATATTAAACGAAAACGATTATATTTCCAATCAGTAACCAACCATTTTTTCCAAACTTGTAACATAAGATAACCTCTAATTATTTGATACTGTCATTATATAATCTTTTCCCTTAACCATCCATTCTGGCCAAACTGCTTGATTCATCATTTCATATTCTGCATCAGCTTGTTTGTCCATTTCACGATTATATTTTTCTTCATCAGTTCCTTCACCCTCTAAGGAATCTAACCAAGCTTCAAAATCGTGTTTATCGTCTTCGTAATTTTCCCATTCTTCGTCCCAAATGCTCATTTGATTAACTCCGTTTTAAAGTTATTTCTTAATTGTTATATATATTATATCATATTTAGGAAATGAGTCAAGGAAAAAGTGAAGAAATATTGGATTTTAAGCCCTTTGTTTACAAAGACTTACAAAGTTTCTCAAAAAACCCTGTAAACCCTTATAAAACAAGGACTTATAAACCCTTTATTTATGAGGACTTAGGGGGATTCTTCTTTTTTGTGAGAAAATCGAGTAAATCTACCACCCGACAACAGTATCCATGCTCATTATCATACCAAGCGAGGAGCTTGAGAAATCTCTTATTTAGCACGTTTGTAGAAAGGCAATCAATTACAGAAGAATATGTACTACCAATATAGTCCACGGAAACCAGTGGCTCACATGATACATTGATAATACCTTTCATTTTACCTTTTGCTTCTTTTTCAAATACTGCGTGAACATCTTCAACATCTGTATCTGCTGATAACTCTATTGTCATATCTAATAATGAAACATCTGGTACGGGAACTCTGATTGCTTGCCCGTCAAGTTTACCTTCCAGTTCTGGTAAAACTACACCGACATTTTTAGCAGCACCAGTAGTTGTAGGAATCATTGAAATTGTAGCAGCTCTTGCTCTTCGTAAATCAGGATGTGAAGAGTCTAACAATGTTTGTCCCATTGTAAATGAATGGACAGTTGTAATAAATCCTTGTTTGATTCCATATTGTTTTTGTAATACTTTCAACAAAGGTGTCAAACAAGTAGTAGTACAAGAGGATGCTGATACAATATTATTTTCTTGTAACTTGTAATCTGATTCATTTACTCCGTAGATTAATGTAGCATCTACATCTGAAGCTGGTGAACATACAATAACATTCTTTGCACCTGCTTCTATATGTTGAGACAGAGAATGCTTATCGGTAAACTTACCCGTTGAGTCTATAACATAATCAACTTCCAACTCTCCCCAAGGTAATTTTGCTGGAGTGTTTCTATCAAAGTTCGGTATCAAATGACCATCAATGATTAGATTATCTAACTCATATGAAATCTCACCATCAAAGTGACCGTGAATAGAATCATACTTAAATAAGTGAGCTCTAACATCAACCGTAGTTCTTGCGTTAATAGCAACAATGTTATACTTTGAATCTTTAATAAGTGTACGAATTAAATTTCTACCAATCCTACCAAAACCATTAAATGCTATGTTTATCTTTTTCTCTGCCACTCTTCCACCTCATCTCAAGTTCATCTTTATAACAATCAAAAAAATATTTCATATCACATAACCAATATTTTTTATATTTTACACCATGACCTAAAGAATCAATATCCTTTGTATCATACAAAACATATGTTCCTTTTCTGGTAATCTTAATAAACAATAACCATAAATCATTTTCATCTGTTACATCATGTTCCACTTGTTCTATCCAAGTATTTAAGAGAGCTATACTATTATTTGCAATCAATAGATGAAAAGGAAACTCTGCATAGTTCTTACACTCAGCTAAGAAATACGGATAATTTTGTGGTGGCACAATGTCACCTCTGGATAACTTTATCTGCTCCTCAGAAAGTGTCTCCTTTCTGAATTGATTTGAACCACCTATAAATGCACCAGAACCTGGCACTCTGATAAATGATTGATTATACAATTCTGATAGAAACAAACAAACATCTCTCTCCCAACTCTTACCTTTATTCTTGGACTTACTACTCATAGATGAAAGCCATGATCGTCCTGATCGTCATATTCATCATCTTCATCAACATCCCTGATATAAACAGGTGATGCACAAAAAGGACAAAATTTTGGAATCATATCAGGTGTCTCACATTCCATAGCAAATGAATGTCCACACTCAGCACAACCAAATCTCTTTACTATCTCTTCCTCTTCTTCAAATTCATCTTCCATGTTAGCTCCTATTTCAAATCTACGACTTCACACTTATCACCTGTACAAGCGTATTCCTGTGAGCCTCTTGTGTTATCCTCTACCTCATACTTAGACAACTCATCCCAATCAATATCTCCCGGCATCTTATCCATCATTTGCAGATATTCATTTTCTGAACATTCTTGATAAGGAGCTTGTTTGTATGAATGATCTGAATAAGGTAAAAATGAGATTCCAGAAATCATATCAAAGTTTCTAAACACCCATGCACCAACATCAATCCATTCGTCTTCCTTGACAGTAATGGTAACAGACGGTTTATGTTCACACCAATGCTCCTGATATAATTTCCAGAACTCTAATTGCTCTATAGCTGTTTTATCATTTCTACAAATAGCATTGTCTGCTGTCTTAATAGGAAATGAAAATACCCAAGTATGTTCTGGTTTAGTCAAATCAGATTCATGTGGAATACCTTTCTCCACTAGAAACTGACACAACGGGTCTTTCTTATCACCTCTTACAGTTCTAATGTAATGTGGTGAATGCCTTGCGTGAATACCAGACGATGCATCAACTAATTGTGATACAGTACCAGAAGGTTTCACACAAGTAATAGCTGCAGATGGATTAATACCCAACTGTTTTGCAACTTTCTTATTTGTATCTATTGCAATATTTTTTAAATCATTTAACAATCCTGTCAAAGAACCATCAACTCTTGCCTGCCACTTAGGATAACTACCATTTGTATATTGATTATCCATGATACCAGTTAATGATACACCCAACAATGCTTCCTCTTCACAATTTGTTTTCCACTCTTTTGACAAGTAACGGAAATCTGTTAGAGTTGCCTGCCATGTACCAAGTATAGATGCAAGACGAACTTTTTCAAATAATGTTTCTGGTGTATCTTCTGGACGAACAACAACCTCTGTCAAGTTACAAAACTCTTTGTCCCTTAATATAATTTCGGAACAAGGGTTAGTACCAAAATTGTGATTAGAATCTCTACGATCACCAAGTTTCTCAACCTGTTTCTTTGCAGCTTGTCTATTAAATATTCCACGTTCCCCCGATTTCGATGCAATCAACGACTGCCACTCTTTTAGAAAAATACCTACATCTGGTTTCTCTGTATATGCTACAGAGTTATTTGACAATGCACGTTGAGTTTCAGCTAACCACCATTGTCCTGTCTTTGCATTTCTCATTCTTTCATCTGTGAGATTTGACAAAGAAATCAATGCTGACCTACGGACACCACCGACAACAACTATCTCTGCTATCTTACACATGATATCATGGCATTCAATAGATGATAATTTTCTATCTCTTGCATTTTGGAAAATCTCTACTGTAAAACGAAAAAGATTATCCAATGGCTCTTTACCAGAAGAACGTCCACCAAAAGTTTTTAGACGTTCACCAGCTGGTCTAATCTTTGACATATCCCATTTAGGTATCTGTCCAGCATATAACATCTGAATCAATTCTTTATATGCCTTTGCCCAACCAATCTTTGAATCAGCTACATGAATAGTGGTATCTGTATCAAACAACTCTTCTGGCACTTCGGGTAGTTTCTCAACTTCTCTGCGTTCTACAGAAAACCCTACACCAGTTCCACACATTAAAATAAACAAACACTCATCAAATGATCTTGTTTTGTTTACTGCAAGATAAGCACAATTATACCCTGCTACATTATCTCTTTCCAGTGCATCACCAGCTGTCATCAATGACCTCATTGACGGCATGATTTCCATGTTGACTACTGCTTGTTCTAACTCTTTTCTCTGTGCCTTAATACCTTTATGTTCTTCTAAGTGTTTCTCAAAGAAATCAAAATATCTCTTTACTGTTTCATCCCATGTTTCTCTTCGGTTCTCATTATCGAGCCATCGGGCATATCGACTTTTGTGTATAAATTGTTGGTATATATCCATGTTATTTAAACTTCTCCTTTAGTTCTTTCCATTCACGTTTACCTAATCCAAAATCCAAATCTTCTGATTTGCTAAGTTTATCCATATAGCTTAAAATGTTTTGACAAAATCCTGATGATTGTTGCATCAAAGGAAAATTATTAAAAACATATTCTAATACATTTTTTTCCATCCTACTTAAATTTATACTACCTAAACTATAATCCTCAAATGCTTCAGATGCAAGAGGAAAATGAGGCTTTACCATTTCATACATCGGTTTTGCATAATCTTGTATTTCCTGTTGTGCATGACTATCCATACGCAACTTACAAAAATGAAAAAAGTTGTGCAAGTCAATCTTCCAGTAACATTCTGTATAGTTCGATACTGGTAAAACTGTTCTCGCCAACTCTCTTGACAACCCACCATGTTCTAGTGTTTCATTACCAATCAAAACTTTGTATGCAGATACAGCTTTAAAGGTAACACCAGAAATAATTTCTTTATATTTCTGTTTCCAAGAATTAGAAAGTTCTCCGTCCCTACCCTGTTTGTTACTAAGGGATTGAGGTTGAATATATTCTTTATCTGGAATATAACAATCTTCTGACATTACTGAATATCTGCCAGAGTACTCGTTAAGTTTTGCTGTGCGGTGTCTCACAAGTTGTCGCATAACAAAAATAGGAAGTTTCAAATGAAACTTTACTGAAGCCATTTCAAGTGGGCTAGTGTGTTTATGCCTCATTAAATAACGAATGAGATTTCTATTATCGGACACCGCCCGAGTTCCCTTCCCATAGGAAACCCGAGCAGCATCGGCAATATCTCCGTCACTACCCATAATGTCTACTAGTCTAATAAAACCATGCTCGTGTACTTTTTGTTCCTGTATCTCCATCATCTACGTCACTCCCAAATAATGCTATTTTAATGTCTTTATAAGTTTTTCTTCTCTCTGCTAAAACTGGACTACTTGTAAATTTATAATAATCTATCATTGCATCCAAATACTCTTTCACTTCCAAACAATCTTCTACTGGTGTTCTTTTTAACATGACAGCCTCCTCTTAACATTTTCTCCACCGAGAAAGTGCAAAATTGGCTTGCAAACCAGAATAAGTATTAGTATCTATAACATCTATAATTTCATCAGCGGTCATTCCATTTAAAATCATGTCATTGATATCCTTGCCTTTAATACCGTCCGGCCATACACAAACCTTATAACCATTAGTAATAAATTTTTCAATCGAATGTACAATCTCCTTATTGCGTCTTTCATTGTCGAGAACTATGATAGTTTCAAGGTCAAACACATTAAACTTTATACCTGCCATTGCCATACAGTTAGGTAGGAATAGACTATCAAAAGGCCCCTCTACGCAATACTTCTTTCGTCTGTTGTTGATTCGTTCTTGACCATATATTAAATCATCAACTCCTTTCATCTTAATTGTTATATATTTACAAGCATCCTTCGGGTCAAATGACCTTCCTTGAAACCCGATAATATTATTCTTCTTATCAAAGAATGGTATAACTAATCTAGGTGTGTCTCCTTTTAATGTAGGGAATTTATTTGGTGATACCTTATTAGTCCACTTTTTGAATTCAGTGCAAAAATAAAGTTTGCTGAAATATCGCTCTGGTATCAATCTCCTTTCCAAGTATTGCCTTGCCGGGTGATCCTTTTCCAATGAAGATATTGTTTGAAGTCCTTGAAGAACATTATTAAACTCTGGAACAAAATTAAACTTAGAAGTACTAACAGTTGGTTTGACAAGTTTTTTCTCCTTATATTGTTCAGTAACATATTCCCTGTGTAAAGATGGATTTATCTTTTCAAGAAATTTACTGAAGCTCGTTCCAAACTCACAATTATGACATCGGTAAAAATACTTATTCTGCTTTTCGTAAATAAAACCTCTAGCCTTACTCTTATTCTTTTGAGAATCTCCACATATAGGACATCGGAAATTCCACAAACTACTTGTTTTCTGCTTAAACTTTTCTAGTAAACTAGAACACATACTTATGTATTTCACATCAATATAGGCACACATCACAATTCCTTACTCCTCTATTCTATATATACTCCCAAATGTGGTACTTGTCGCATCCTTCCACGAAACATCTTCCTGTCTTACATATCCTTCTTGTGGTATTTTTTCTGTTAAGTATAACTCCATCATCGTCAATAAACCAATAGCAGTTGTATATTCAATAGCTGTCAAATGTCTACCATTGATATCTCTTGGACGAAATACTTTAAAATAAGTTCGATGGTCTTCCATACCTTCACTACCAGCTGATGCAAAAAGTATTACTTCATCATTTCTAGTTTTTGGAATATTACTGAATATCTTTGTCAAATCTATTTGTGGAATATTCATCTCATTAAAAAGAAAATCAACATAATCATGGTGGCCGATTCTTCTTAATGTTTTGTAGTTAAGATTTAGTGAATCATATTTACCATCTATTGATTTAGCAAATGTTCCCAATCCACCAGAAGTATTAAATGCTTCATACTCACTACCATCAAGTGTAAGTTTTTCATAACCAGTAAGAGCATCTACTGTATTGTATTTTCCATTTTCTAATATTTGACAATCACCAATATACTCATTGACTAAACCTTCACCACTCCATGAAGTATAATATCTTAGTTTGTTTGAAGCATTCTGTGATAATGCTCCAACACGAATTTTTACACTTGTGGGATTTTCTATATCTTTGAGTAAGTCATTTGCTACAACCGTAGACATTCCTGGCGCAAGTCCACAATGTGGCATAGTGAATGGTAACTTATTTGATTTAAGGGAATCTATAAACTTATCAAGTGCGTCATCCTCTGACAAATCAAAGTATGGTACACCCAACTCAAAACAAGCTTTGTATAAGTTTATATTTTGATGAAACGGAAGTGCGTTAACGATAAGAGTTTTACCATTAACGAATTGATTGAATTGAGTACAATGACCATCGTAAGTTGGTTTTGTAATATCCAACTTACAATAATCATCATCATTGATGAAAATATTGTGTTTTTCAATCTGATCAGCTATAGATATTTTGTATCCACAGCCGGTACTATTGAGTAGTTGATATATGGTGGAGCCTATATTTCCAGCTCCAACTATTCCGATATGTATATTCTCAGTTTTCATACTATAATGATACCATATATAAAGTTAATAAACAAGGAAGAACTTACCCACCAAATAAGCTGCTAAATACTCCCTTTCCCATTAAAGCACTAATAACCGTGATACCACCAAAAAATATCCATATCCAGCGTTCTGCTTGGCTTATTCTTTTATGAATAGAAGCGTGTTCTGTTGTAGCTTTATCTCTGACACCTTGATGATAAGTCAATTCAGTTTGAATATGCTTATCCAACCTAGCGTGAATCTTAGCAATATCATCTTGCCTTTGCGTATTCTTTAATGTGAAATGTTCTTTTAAAAATTCTTTATCTTTTTCAAGTTCCTTTAATACATATTCTAGGTGTTCAATATCCTTCTGTATTTCTAATATTTGTGCTGCCGACTCTCTTGATTGTTTTTCGTTATCGTCCACCTTCTCGACAATCCTCTAGTTGTTTTACCATTGAATTTTCTGCATTAAATCTATCTTTAATCCAGCGTGGTGTTACTTCGTAATTTCCATTAGGCAACTTTGTCATCTGAGCTTCACCGACAATCCTAACAGAAGGTTTTTGATATGCATTACTAGTACCACATCCAATCAAAACAATTAAACAAAATCCTAACATTACATTTTTCATTATTATCCCTTTCGTCCAGTACTCCCACCCCTAGACCGTTCAGCTAAATATTCAAACATTGAGTCTATACCTTCAACATCAGCATCGGCCAATGAATTATCCATTTCTTTTTTTCGATTCTTGAATTCTTCAAAACTTGCTTTATCAGAATTCTTTTCAATCTTATCCATAATCTTTAACCCAAGACCTAATGCGTTACCAATAAGATTCATCATTTTTATTTCTCCAATTGTGAGTATTTCTTTAAATATACCATATGACCTGTCTTATCATCCTGTACTATGATAGACTGTTTAGGGTTCTTTTTTGCATAGCCATGAATCTTTTTACCATAATCTGATTCTGTATCAATATGCTTATTCCAATGTGCGTGTTTCTTTTTACCATCTTGGCATCTTGAAAAATCATCTTGATTTACTTTAAACACTGGCATACTTGCAAATGTTGAATCAGGTGTAAAATCAGGCATAGGAGTTTGTTCTCCCTCTTCCCTCAATCGTGGCTCTGTCCTGTTGTATTTCTGTGTTACTACTGAAAGATTCTTAGGGTCATTATTTAGTGGATTGTTATCTTTGTGATGTACATCTAACTTATCATTCTTTTTTGCTTTACCTTTTTTCACCATCAGTCTCCTCGCTCTCAAACGAGCTGCGTTCTTTTCACGCTGCTCTGGTTGTGCATGATAATTATCATACTCTTTACGATAGTTACGTTCCATCAATGCTTCTACTGTATCTCTATCCAGTTCCATGATTCTTGAAATTTCTTCAGCAGACTTTCCTTGTTTGATTAGTTTATGCAACCAATCCATATTCTTGCCTTCTTTTTTCAACACTAATTCTTTATCTGGTTTTCTACCAACTTCGTAAGTAGCCTTTAATCGTTTGACAATCTTACTTTTCTTTTTCTTTCTTTTCCAAGTTGTCTTATCGTCACCAGTACCAACTACAGCAGAACCTGTAGCATTTGTTGGTGCATCTTCGTTATTTATTTTTTTCATTCTAAGGTATCCAATAAGTTTGTAAGTGCAAGTGTAAATCTCTGCCTCTCTTCACCCGAAAAACCTTTTATCTTCTGAGCATATCCACCATTGATTAGTTTCTTTAAAACGGGA
>ERZ651776.1256-NODE-1256-length-31003-cov-7.882494_pt1 | contig 31003 bp, 37 predicted proteins | sample MGYA00514761_ERZ651776 | MGnify/ENA metagenome assembly ERZ651776
GCGAGGCGTATGTAATCACCATACTCTCGCAAAGCCTTACGCAAGCGCTGATTAAGATACACCGTGCGTGTTTGCCCACCTTTGCTCTGCTGTGCGCTTAAGATGAACTGTGTGCGAACAGCACCGTCTTCATCAAATATATTGCCCACTGTGAGCGCTGCGATTTCTTTGGCTCGTAGCCCTGCGTAGAAGCTGACCAATATGATGGTTTCATCACGAACTGGATGACGTCTGCTTCGGCAGTAGTGTATAACCCTGCGCAGTTGAGCCGGTGCTGTCAGATTAAACTCGGTTGAAGCGGGCAGGGTGTATTTCTAGCATCCACAAATTGTTCGTCGTCAAATAATTTGGGACACGAGAGCTGTTTGAAGCATGGAGGCTCTGGTCCACTTTGGGTTTGATTATGCAGCTTGCTTTTGATGTTGCAAGCGGCGATTTTTGATTGTCTGTTTTTTGATCTTTTCCCTTTCTCTGATGATGTCTTTGTCTCGTCCGCAGTAGACATCCGCTGGTGTGACGTTGCCCAAACTTTCGTGGTAAAGATGGTTATTGTAATACTCGACGAATGCCTTGATCTGCTGTTCAAGGTCGCCGGGCAGATAATAGTTTTCCAAAAGGACGCGGTTTTTCATGGTTTGGTGCCATCGCTCGATTTTACCCTGAGTTTGGGGATGGAACGGCGCACCGCGCACATGATCCATTTTGTTTTCTTGCAACCAATCAGCCAGATCACCAGAGAAATAGCATGATCCGTTATCGCTGAGCAGACGAGGCTTGTGTCGAACAACCGACCTGTCACAGCCAGACGCCGCTTACGCCAATTCGATGGTATCCGCCACATCTTTAGCGCGCATCGTCGTGCACAGTTTCCTTGAGATGATATAGCGGCTGTAATCGTCCAGGATCGTGGACAGATAATACCAACCCTAACCAATGATTTTGAAGTAGGTAAAATCCGTTTGCCACATTTGGTTGATAGCCGTCGTTTTGTCTTTGAACTCATTCGCGGCTTTAATCACCACATAATCGGGTGCTGTGATCAAATCCGCTTCCTTCAAAATGCGATAAGCAGATGATTCAGATGCAGACCTACTCGGCGATCCCGTGGCCATCCACATATGAAGGTCAACCACATTACACTGTGGTCTGTCGATTTGACCAGTCAGCCGCTCTTATTGAGTGGTTTCAAATCTACGCTTCATAGCTTTGTGCGGTCGAGGTGCTTTGGGGCGTGTTAGACTTCGTCTGACAACACTCTCAAAATCTGATTATTCTCTCTTGATAATAAAGGTCGTATCATAAGGTAGTTGGCTAATGCGCAGGTGACTAGTATTGCCAAATAAAGAGTTACATCGGTTTGCAATAACTTGCTTATCTCCATAAAAAAAAGAACCTTTCGAAATGTGAGGTGTGTCGCTTGTTTGCAGATTAAACACAAGCGCTATCTCCGTTTTTTGCCAACAATCAGAAAGTGTTTGAAAAATATGGTCCTCCCATTCAGAGTATATTTTTGTAGCGCTAAGGTTAAACGCCCCGGAAATAACACAAAAATCTAAGTTTTTGATCGGTCTTGATCCTCTGAAAAATTTTACCCAATTTTGGTGATAATTTCTTTTACAGTAGTCAATCAATTCTTTTGAAATATCGTATCCCGAGTAGTTTATTTTTTCGTCACAATAGTTATTTTCAATATACGGCAGTAATGCGCCGTAGCCACAGCCGATGTCGCCAACAGAAAAGCCTTCCTTATTTCTGTATTTTATCACGTGTTCGAAGATAACGTCGAAGCGCAAGTTTTGCCGTTGAGCGCTAAGCCAATAACTCCCCTCAGGGTTGGCGCCATACTTCTTGAAGCGTTTATTGTATTTAACTTGTAGGTCAGCGTTAAATATTTGTTGAGTATTTAACAAACTTTTCTCCTGCCACATTTTAATGGACGGTCTCATGTTATTTTAACAATATCTGATAGGAATTAAATAAATATATAATATAATGACGGCGGTAGGGATCACCAAACGCATCATCAGCTGGGTTCCACTAAACGACACATAGGAATGTGGTTACGAATGAAAAATATGTTTTTGATTATCCTTCTAATTTTGTTGACTAATTTTGTGACTTTTCGAGTTACTGTAGAGAAAAATTTACACTTAAACAGATCGCACGATGAAATCATTGCTGAAATACAACTTGTAACTAATTGCGAGTTGTCCCACGAGTCGTTTGTAGTAGTCGATTTAGAGACAAGAAAAAATGTGAGTTTTAATTTTAGCAAAGCTTACCTTCGAACAGTTGAAGGTAACCGATTGCAAATCCAGTTGGATCCAAAATTCAGGGATGTAACCTCGGATTTCGAGATGCATCCGGCCCAAAAACAAATGACAATTGAAGTAGATTGCAATATTTCCGACCGATTAAAAAACACATTCGATTCATTAAGAAATACATTCAAAAACTAAATGCGATAAAGGTTGCTTATTGTGTGTGCCCATTAAACGTCTGTATTCATTTGCGAGATGCTAGTTTCTACATACCTGTCAATGTGGCACTGCAAAACGAAAAGTTTATACGACATTTTTTTAGTAAGAAAAACCAAGGATCTCACATTGTTTTACAGCGTTTAACTTCTCTAATTGTGTGTTAACTATTTCAGTCCACTTTTCACTGCCAAAAGCGTTCATAAATGCACCGTCCACCTTTTGTAGCACGCCTGTACAGCTTCCATAACTTCCTGGACTAACTCCGTTTTTTAGTCCATTTGAACAAATGAGTATGGCATTACCTAGCTGGTGATTATTCGCATCTCCATACAATACCGACGCACCAATCACTTGCCGGCCAGTAGTATTCTTCAATTGTAATGAGAGTACGTAGTTTGCGACTGAACCCTTCGAGTTACTGTCGAACTCTAACTGCACATTGCATGGAACGTTGGCGCTAAGCGCTGATGTCGACATAATAGCTAAGTTGAATGGAATTAGCGTTAGAGAGATTATTTTATGTTTCAATTTTCGCATAATTTCACTTCTTGGCTTGTTAATTCTTTGACAAGGTCAATCGATTATTGGAAATACCTGTGTGCATTTCAGATGATCCTTTTATTTTATTAATACATTTTGACCGATAAAACTCAATTGATTTTAAGACTAAAAATCAGCAATATTTTTATTACTTATTCTTTTGAATGCTATCAACAGAGTATTGGTGACTATTTTTGTGCCGGCGTTTACTTGTTGAATGCTGCACCAATTTGATACCTTCGCAGCTAGTACGAAGATTTTGAAATTGGTTTCAGCAACCCTAGAAACAAAAAAGTGAGTTGAACTCGATATGTTACAATAATTTGATAATTTTGAGGTAAACTGAGGTGACATTATGCGAGTTGAACGTGCGACGCTAGGTAAGTCCATTACTGACGGATGGTTGGAATTACGGCTATTAAAAATAGTATATTCTAGCAGTAGAACGTGGGAATATATCTGCGTTTTGAAGTTTAAAAGTTTAAAATTTTTTCCTGGTTATGTCGGTTCTTATGAGCACTATCTGGGTTTAAATCCCGATAAGGCATTCGCTACTTTCTGTGTTAGGACTGGATTTTCGTTGTGTCTAGAACAACAGCATAATATCATGGTTTGGCTTTTAAATTAAATCTAGCTTGTGAGTTGAAAGTTTTATATCAAGGTTCCTGGCCTATACATTTTAGGCCTATTTTTATTGAGAGTGACTGTTGTGGGCTGGCTTTTTTCAAAAATAAACCGGTTGTGTCGTTGGTATTTCTTAATTTGGAGACTTTAGCTAGGCCTATTGTGTTGCTTATTTACAACTTAGCTTGCCACATATGGTATGTCTTTTCTACAATTGTGCAATTTGTTGTTTGCTCACATAAGTTGGTTTTTGGGTGAAATTTTATTGTAGATTTATTGAATTATTTTCGTAGATTCAGGACTATAAAAAAAGAGGGCAGTAAAATGAGCGACAATTCACACACAAATAGTTACTTTTTGTGGCACGCGGCACGTATCTTATTATCTGTGGTAATAATAGGTCTACCGATACTTGGTGCCGTTTATGCGGCATTTACTTTAACGTGAAATTAGCTGAAGAAAAGTAAATTGAGTTGACAAATAGGTCGGTCAAAGAACGAAATTTTACTTATGACTTTGGTAAGTTAGTTTCGTAGGCGTTTTGTGACTGTTAGCGCGATATCGTAGCAAGCTATGATTGTCTCTAGACAATGTAATTGAACTGAAGGGACAAATTTTAGTAGAAATATGGAGCATTCGTAGTATTCTAACTAGAAACTTGATCCACTATTGCATAATGACACCGTCTTTGATCGTAAGGGAATAATTAGCGTTCGCAATTTGATTTTCGTAAGTTAATGTTTATGGGAGCTTCGCTAATGAAATTTTTTGTTATTGCAGCGCATATCTTTTTTTTGACTGTCCAAAATGCGTTTTCACAAAGTTTCGACAAAGGTTTTGCAGCGTATATGTTAGGTAATTATTCCCAGGCTATAATTGAGTGGCGCCATAAAGCCAGTTTAGGAAGTGCGACTGCAATGGCTAATTTAGGCAATATGTATGAGGTTGGAGCCGGTGTTGAACAAGATAAAGTTTTAGCGCATCAGTGGTACAATTTGGCAGCATCAAATGGGGATGTAGTCGCCAGAAAGAATAAACAAAATTTAGAAAAAAATATGACAGAGTTACAAATTTCCAATGCGCGTATTCTGGCAAAAAAATGTATGGTCAGTGGATACTTAGATTGTGACTAATCTACGATTTTTAGCTTGTCTGCGATTTGAGTTTTGACCTACGCACAGCAATTAATTCGCGGTGTAAATGTTTTGAGCTTTGATCTATTCTCGCGTTTTTTCGTATTATTAAACCGGTCGAATTTAATTGTCATCAATATACACTAATTATGACCATGACCGCTGGGGTCCACTGTCTAAGTGGACAAAAGTTGGGTAGCTTCCGACACCGCCTTTAGTGTTGGCTTTAACTATTTTCGTTAGTTGCTGAGCGCTCATACCCGGAACAGAGAAATCTATTGCTTTTCCCAAAATATGCATTGAATTTCGAGCGACCTTATGACTATTTCGTCGCAAGAATTCATTAGTTTCTTTAGATCGGAACCCAGAATGTACGCTTACCTTTAAGGCATTGCTTTTTCCAGAACACAAAGAGCAAATGTTTAAAAAATCATTTAATACTATTGCGTCAAATTCCTTAATTTCATTCGTTCGCCAATCTTTTAGAAAATGATTTAACTTAGAAATTTCCTGGCTACGAAGATGATGGTTTTTGCGAAACTGAAAGGAGACCTCTTCTTTTGTGTTACCGCTTATGAGTTTCAGATTAAGTTTTTTCTCGACTACGATACGCGAAAAATTGTTTGATTTAAGTTGATTAAAATCATCCAGTTCTGGTTCTGGATCATTGTGTAACGCTAGGCCATTGAAATTATTTCTGCTGATAGGATTTTCTTGATTTGAAAATAAGCCAAGACCTTGCCCAAAATCTATAAGTGGCTTAGCCTCCGATAACGCTGGTAAGAGAGCTACTGCAAAGAACGTACGCCGCGATATTTTTTTCTGGACAGTCATCTTGTAAGTCAGCAAAAATCGTACCAATTTTAAATAGACGAATTTACGTTGAGTGGAGCTTTTGATTATCGTTTTTCTAAATCAATGGTCTGCCCCTGAAGGTCGAGGTACATTTTAAGTAAATCACCTTCGTTAATTGTACCTATTAATGTTCCAGTGCTTCTATCAACTATTGGTATTGTTTCACCTATAAAGTTCGCAGCAGTCTCAATCGCTTGTTGTAACGAGGCATCTGATTTTATATTTAATGCCTCTGTATCAGTATATTTTATGATGGCATCACTTGGCTTTGCAAATATCAATGCCTTCAGGTGAAGTTTTCCAATATATTTTCCTTCATGCGTGTTAACATAAGCTTCGTTTACTTGCATTTTTACCATTTCGGCTTTTGCTACGTCTACAATTACTTCAGGCTTGAATTTTAAAACATTCGACGATGTGATCTTTGTAATATTTTCTTCCATTAGTCTTATACCCATACGGCCCTGTGAAAGATCAATACCACGACTTAAAAGTTGCTTGTCGAAAATGGAATGTTCAAATAATTGACCGCTGATCATAGTTGCTGTAACGATCCCAATTGTTGATGCTAATGCCAGACTATACGAGCCTGTGAGCTCTAGTACGATCATGATCATGGATATCGGAGCGCCAATAACGGATCCAGCAACAGCTGCCATCCCGCATATTATAAGTTCGGGCCCCTGAAATGATTGTATACCCATCCAACTTAAGACTGATGTCGCAATGGACCCTGCTGCGGCGCCTACCAATAAAGCGGGCGAAAAAACACCGCCAAAAAAGCCAAATCCCAAGGATAGTGCCGTAGCAATAATTTTTCCGAATAGGATTGCGACTGCCATTAATAATAAAGTACTTCCGGTAGTAAGGTTTATTATTGCAGAAGTACCTAGTCCCATAACCTCAGGATAAAACGTTCCAATTATGCTTAACCCTGTAATGGCTATTAAAAATGATTGGAATTGATTCAAGCCCATTTGCGTTGGAAGTTTTGCAAATGTTAAAATTGTGAACATGAAAAGTATTGCAACAAAGCCAAAGAATGGACCGGCTGCAATTGAAATTAATATCATTGGGCCAACGTCTGTCGCTGAATAAGGTCCCATTATGAATGTTGATGAATTCCATAAATAATTGTGGATCACAATTGCGGTACCGGATGCTAATGCGATCGGCGCCAATGCCTTGAACGAAAAATGGCGTAATATAGCTTCATGAGCAAAGATTATGCCGGTTAAGGGAGCACTGAAACCAGCGGATATTGCGGCAGCAACGCCTCCTCCGAGGACAATATCTGTATTAATACGTAATTTTAGGATTGCTTTAAGCCATGAGCCTAGTGTGGCCCCAAAATGTACTAAAGGCCCATATTGACCAACTGAAGCTCCACCTGCAGCTGAGAAGAATGCCGCTAAAGTGCTGGCAACACCAGATTTTATATCAAGTTCATTGTCTACCCTGTGTGCAGCAAAGATAGTATCTGATGGCCCATGCCATCTGATTACACTGAATTTTGCCTTGATTAAGCTTATTATAAATGCAGCAATACTGAGACTACAGAATAATAAAATAAAACGATTTGCATTATCAAAACGAGTGTTAACAAATTGCTCAATGAAACGAATTCCGGCCCTGAAATGGTGAGCTGCAGTCGCTCCAAAAACACCTAAAAGGATTCCAATTACAATCGAGATAAGCACGAGTTTACAGGTATTCTGCCACATACGATATTCCAACTAATCTCTTCTGAGTTGCGGGTTGTATTAAATACTTGATCTAATCTACATACTTTACTTCTAACAGTTCCAGAATTAACTGACCGTATGACTCGTTTTGTACGGTAGACAGTAGCTCATCATACAGGGCAGTTTGTACTGGGACATCACTTCTAATCAAGTATGAAAGCTTTGTGTGAGATTCGCCGTTTGGTATTATTTTTTGTTGGATTATGAAGTCATGGTTCAAATCTGACATTCTTAAAAATTTTAAACGTATTTTGGCAAAGATGATAGTTTTGCCTGTAAGATTAATTATTGATGGCATGATCCGAAAAGCATTTACGAACCTTGAGATTTTTCTTCTTTCAAGTCTTGGGAGTGCTAAAATTATGTCTGGATTAGGTTCTGATATGTTGGTGCATAAATAAGTTTTTAGCTCGCCTTGTGTACAATTAAATGAAATTTGTTCGTGATTTTGTAGGGTAGAGCTAGCGTCGGCGGGAACAGTAAAAAACCAAAGAAAAATTGTGGTTAAAATACTTGAATATCGTATATTTCTGAAAAAAATCATATCCTATACTTCAATGCTACCATTCTTCTTTATTTTTTTATTGACTGTTGACCAAATATCCTTGGTTTCAACACTGTCAAATTCAAATTTTCGGCCGCTGAGTTTCTTTTCATTCTCTAGCCTAAAGTAAGTCAGCATTGCAGCCATTTGTTGTTCGACTTTTTCTATGTTGGTGATTGCAAACTTGACATCTTTTGCCTCTAAATATTCGTTTTTTAGAGCAGCTTGTAACCTTTGAATTGTATCGGCTTTCACCTGGGAGAGTGACGATCTTGCCGTGTTAGCGAGCACCTTGACTTTTTGCACTGCTATTTCGATGTCCTGATCGCTGGGCTTGGGCGTGTGACATTCTATGACGTTATTGGCAATCGACTTAACTCGAATTTTATGATCTCTCAGCACCTCTTTAACGTGCGGAATATATTCATCTGCGCTGTAACGGACGCTTATTGTGGTATCGGTAGTACGCTCCTTCATGACCTCAACGTAAGTACCAAGTTTGCGAGGTCTGAATTTAATCCAGACAGTAACAGTTTTAAAGATTTGAGAGAAATCATTTAACGAAATGGAGTTTTCTGCATTGTTAACGAATAAGCTCACCACATCGTACATACGCTCTTTTGAACTGTTGATATAGGTGTTTTCGTCTTCTTTGACCCTCAAGACATCGATACTTACCTTGGCTTCTTCATTTTGATTTGTTTCAGACATTTTGAACTCCTGGTATCGCTTAAACGTCGTAATCAGTAATTACTCTAAAAGCGTATATTTTTGACTAATCATTTGGAAGTGAAAAATTATGTTTTGAAATTTTTACTAACGAGTGCATAACACGATTTTTTTAGAGAAAAGATATTCTTAATTTTAGCGAATATGCTAGTCGTCCTGTTTTCATTGCCACTATCATTGTTTGAATTCATTCGAAAGTTCTTGATCGCCTGGAATGTTTGATTTCCCCAGAGGCCGTCGATTTTTCCTGTATAGGAGCCGTAACGTAAGCATTTTTGGACGTTTTTTCTTTCAATGTTGGATAAAGTCGCAAATTTATTCTTAATTTGATCATAAACGGAGCCTAGGTCTTCTGTAGTATCGGGTTGAATTGGATAATCTAAATCTTTATTATCTTTCTGATTTAAATTATTTTCTTTATAATTAAGCGTGTTAACTTCGTTTTGATTTGGTCCATTCTGTAAAATGCCTCCAGAATAGTAGAGTAGCATTGCATCCACATTGGTGTCGTTATTTTGGTAGAGTATTTTTTGGTCTATTCCGTTGTTTTTGCATAGGTTGAAACTTTTTGCGGCTTTCGTGCAGGAAGAATTCGCTTCTGACAACGCTGGAACCAATGCAAAGAATATTGTGGCGCAAAAACGGGTATAACTGTCAAAGAGCATCACAATAGATTCCTCAAAAAAACCTTCTAACCAATTAAGTGCAAATTACGTGCCAAAATTATTTAATTTTCTACATAAATGTTTTGAAAAATTTCTATTGTGTTGTAGGCTGAACCGGGCATTAGTGGATGTCCAGGATATCGCGTGGGATGACTTACACAATGGATGTGATTGCAACAATAAAAATTTTAAATGGTGATTTTGACGATTGGCTAGAATTTTTCAGAAGTTATGAATTATTGCGTCATGAATTTGTCGAAAACGAAATTATAACTCAAATATCGTCATCAATGGCTAAAGTGTCTTTCACGATAATTGATATTGATGGTTTGACCGAACTATCCGGCTCTCAACTACTGCGGGATGGTGAAGAGCGTTTAGGTATCAGCGTCGAAATTAAAGAAAAAACTGAATGAAGAACTAATATAACTAAAAAACAATGTGGCATGTTTTTTGCTCCAATAGGGTTGGAGGGGCGCTATGTTCTATTTACAAATATTTTTACCGGCTGGACTGGTCGTATTTTTGTTTAGTTTTGGTCATATTTTAGTTGAGAATGATTACTCTGGTGTTTATTTTATAGAGCAGTCCGAAGAGCTCATAGAAGAAGAGAATAGTGAAGCGCCAAACACTACAGAAGTGAACTCTGAAAATGCGCCGGGTGATGGTAATCCGGTATTACCCGATAAATATAATTACTTAAAAATAGAAAACGTCTTTACGGGGCGTTTATTAGATACCAAAGAACTGTTTAGTTTTGAATTGGCAATTGCTACATATCAGACCAATGTGACCGCTGATTTTTTTATAAAAGCAATTTATGAGATAGAATCTAAATTAGTTTCTGAAGTTTCCACTATTGCCGTAGATGTTAATCACAATGATTTGGCAACGACTGAGGGGCGGAAGGTACTGACCGACAAAATACTGAAGGAGTTGAATGAATTTTTAGTTGAAGAGGGTTTTAATCCAGATATCCACTACGCTTACATAATAAATTATAATATAATTTAATTTGTGGCACGGAATATGCTCGTATTTGTAAGGGAGGAATTATGATGCAGTTTAACGAAAAAAACACCGCTACACCTATGGAGATGAAATTTGTTATTTCGTGCAGCTATTTTAATAGCTCAGACGAGTTTACGCACAAGTCTGATTTAGTAATTAAATTAGATGAGGCAAGACCTGTAAAACAGGCTTTAGTTACTACTGCGGCGTAGGTTTAATCGTGGTGTTATTTGTTTTTTTTCAGAAATTTGACGAAAAATGCAAGTAAAAAAAACCCGAGGGGTAGTTTCAGTATTTCGAACACAGTTAGCGTATCACGGTAGTATATTAAATTTATAATAGCATTAATTAAAATCGCGAATGCAAGAAGCCAAACAAAAGTTAGCCGGGATCTCTCGCAAAAAGCACATTTTCGCTTCATAACTCTAACCTTTTTCGTAAAAACTTGAAGTACCGAATTAAAAGTGTCTATAATCCAGCTATGCTGAATTTAGATTTATACTTGCCAAATACTTCTGCCACTAAGTTGTTGGACAAACCAACCGTCTCGGGGATTTTGAATGCAAACTCATTCGGTTCGGCAGGGCAGACTATAACACCTGTGCATCGCACAGATAAATCTAAAAGTAATACCGATTATACTTCTAGAATATTCAGTCCTTACCTTACTCCTTCTGCTATTATTGCCGAAAACAGGCAGTTAGCTCAGGGTAGTGTTTCGCCTTTCTACCAACAAAACATAGCAGCAACGAAATATTTTAACATATCCACAACACCCAAACTGAGACCCCATTTACATACCAGCTTGATTGCTTGATGTTAAAATGTCAAACGCATTTACTTCTAAATTTCCCATATCTTTGAGGAAACTGCATGAGACTTGGTTGCTTAGTGACCAGCCATCTGGGCAATTATAAGCCCCACTTTGTTTTGTTCTATAAACAAAAGCTTTGAAATCCCGGTTTATTGATTTTGGTGTATAAAGCCTCTTTTTAATGCTTTGCAAAGGATCTCCCAATAGTGGTGACCAATTCCTAAGCTTTCCATTACCTTTATATACAAATTTTTCGTACTGGTAATTAAGCAGAATTACATCGGCGTTATCAATACCCGCCTCCAACATACTATGCATGAACTCTTCTGCTGTGGTTTTAATATTTTGTGCGTTCTCACCGCTGTAATTGAGTTGTAAAAAAATAGAAACTTTATGTGCTATTGTCTCAATTTCTAAATTTGATTTTATATAGCGGTCGGCAACCACTGCTGACGCTATTGAAAATATAAATTCTGGTGCGAACATTACATTTCCTACCAAGCTATTTGTCTTTCGCAAGTTCCCATGATAGCAAGATTTCTTTTATAAAGAAATGGCATTTTTTTATTTCATGATTATCAATGCTTCCATTTACGCCATTTTCAATAACCTTAATCCGGCAAAATTCGTATAAGCGAAATAAATTAATTGCCAAATCGCCCTGTGATTCAAAATCTAAGCTTTTTTGTAGAAAGTATAAAGTAAGTAACGACGCCTGGAATGCTTTTTGACGTTCCAGTGAATTCGTCGATGTTTGCAACAAGTCCAAACTTTTCTCAAGTTTATTTAAAGCGGTACTTACAACGTGGAATCCAGCATTTTCATCTGACCGTGTTTGGTTTTGTATTTCGGTGTAACTGCTAATAGCTGCGTTTGCGTTCATTATTATCTCCATCTTGGTCTATTTAACGTCGAATTTTTGGAATATGTTAGCTGGTTGTCAAAAATATGACCACCAATCAATTTTAGTGACATACAAGGATTAGTGTGTTTGTAAATTATTGTTTTTTATATATTTAATTTCTTTGGCACGAGACGTGCAATAGTGTGGCGGAGGTTGATGATGACTAATTATTTAATAGATGCTGGGGATGATGACTTTAGTCAAATCATCTGTTGTGCTCTAAATAAAAGAGGCGTGGAGTGGTCTAGTTTGGGTGACGAGGTCTGTACCCAGACGCTCTCCAAAGAGAGGCATTTAATTATTTCAGATACATCCAAAGACTGCGATGTAAATTCTGATAAATTTGAGACATATCTTCGGTTACATAAAATCACAAAAGTGGTTGTGCTTGTGGCGAATTCTGAAACTTTTGATATCAAAGTTAAGCGTAATGGAGCAATTAAGTATTTTCACATGCCCGTGGATTTGTCGGAACTATCGCATGCGAAATCCTTTTATCTAAACCTGTTTTTAGAACAATTCCTGGTCAAACATGTCAACTTACCGTGTGACGATCCTGAAACCGCTGATTTGGTAGCTCTGCTATGTAAGCTTGCCGGTTCGAATGCGAGCGTTCTCATAAATGGTCCCACCGGTACAGGTAAAGAGGTTGTTGCAAAACTTTTGCACGCCAAATCTGCACGAAAAGATGAAGCTTTCATAGCAGTGAATTGTGCTGCAATCCCTGAAAATATGTTGGAATCAATGCTCTTTGGACATGAAAAAGGAGCGTTTACTGGAGCACTGCAATCTAATGTGGGACTTTTTAGGGCAGCACATTCTGGAACTATTTTACTTGATGAAATATCAGAGATGCCTTTGACGCTTCAATCTAAGCTTCTAAGAGTTTTGCAAGAAAAAGTAGTGACACCAGTTGGAAGTACAAAAGAGATTGCAATAGATATCAGAGTTTTGGCTACTACCAATAGAAATATGCAGCAAGAAATTCAAGCAAACAACTTTAGAGAGGACCTATTTTACCGCTTAAACGTTTTCCCTGTTTCAACTTGCGCGCTGAAATCACGACCGCTTGATATACCTGCTATAGCCGCCCACTTATTGACCCGAAATGTTTCTGAAAACGGTACCCCGAAAATTTTATCAACTGAGGCCTTAAATAAACTCGTCCAACACGAATGGCCCGGCAATGTAAGGGAATTAGACAATGTTATTCAGCGCGCAGAAATACTGAGTTGTGCGAACGAAATTGGGCACACCGACATCGTTTTTGATAATGATCTAACCTTTAGGCCAAGAAATACCTTTGAGGCGCTCAATTCAAAGCTTGATGTAAAGGTTGGATGAGGAACGTATAATGAAAATTCAAAGTTCAAATATTACCGCTGTTAACACCAACATGTCATCGGTACAGCAGAAGGCTCAGCTTTCAGCTGAGGCTTTACAGGCAAAATCGGTTGAATCTGGTCCATCTTTTTCTCAAAGAATTTCTGACGGTTTGGATGGAGTTGCACAGGCGCAAAATACTGCTTCACAGCTAGCGCGAGACTATGAACTTGGGACTGAAAATGACTTATCTAAAGTTATGATTAATCAACAAATTTCTTCAGTTGGTTTTCAACTAACGCTCAACATCCGTAATAAAGCGTTAAGCGCTTATAAAGATATCATGAATATGCCGGTATAAGGCGGACAGGGTAAGAATTATGGCAAATACAGATCAAATGGTTAGCATTGAAACTACTGAAGTAGGTTCACGCAACATGCTCACCTCGTCCAAGAATGCTATGGTCAATATTCGTGAGGCTATAGATCAACCTAGTTTTCGACGCGCATTTCCAACAATTTTGGCTGCTCTGACGGCTGTGGCTGCTGCAATAGTATTTGTATCTATGCGTGAACCAAACATGACAACATTGTACGCTTCTGTATCTGACGCGGACAAATCAAAGATTTATGAATCATTAAAAAATATGGGTATGGATGTAGAGCTTGATCCAGCCACAGGTGAGGTTTTAATTCCAACGAATGATTATCATCAAGCCCGAATATCATTAGCCGCTCAAGGTCTTCCAGAATATTCAGCCAGTGGCTTTGAAGACATTGATAATCTGCCACTAGGTGCCTCTCGGTCTGTAGAAACGATGAAGTTGAAAAAAGTACAAGAAAACGAACTTTCAAGATCTATTGCCGAGATTAGTAGCGTACAGGCTGCGCGAGTCCATTTGGCCTTGCCGGAAAAATCTGTATTCATTCGCAATCAAACAACGCCCACCGCTTCTGTATTTATTACTTTAAAAAACGGCCGACAGCTTGATCAAACACAGGTGAGGGCTATTACCAACTTGGTTGCGTCGTCCATTCCAGGAATGGGACAAAGTGGTGTATCGATAATTGATCAATCTGGTCGCTTATTATCTTACTCTCCAGATAATCCGGACGAGATCATGGCTGACAGCCAGCTTGCATATAGGATGAGACTTGAGGGCATTTATCGCTCCAGGATACAAAGCTTGGTGGCGCCAATCGTCGGCGCTTCAAATGTTACCGCGCAAGTAAATTTAGAAATTGATTTTACGCGCCGCGAAACTTCTCAGGAATTAGTTGACCCCAAGGACTCTGCCATCTTGAGTGAACAGAGCTCCTTGAACGTAACAGCAAAAAAAGATGCGGTAGGTATTCCGGGCGCAATTTCTAATCAGCCTCCAGCAGAAAATGAAATCGAGACTGCAGCTGGGCGTGCTAGTAAGGGTGCGGATGGCGAAGTTGAGGGAAATGAATTTGAGACTAAATCTTCAACGGAACTAAAAAATTATGAGGTCAGTCGCAAGTTTGAAACTGTAACAACACCGTCAAATACGATTTCTCGAATTGATGCTGCAGTGTTAGTTAGGGATCGAAAAGTGATCGACCCGGAGACAGGTGAGGTTACATACGAACCTATTTCAGAAAAAATTAAAAATGAAATGGAGCAACTGATTGCTAGTGCTATTGGAATAAAAAGTGAGCGCGGTGATAGCTTAACAATTACCTCGCAGCTGTTTAACGAAGAAATTTATGGTGAGCAAATTAAATGGTATGAAACTACTTGGTTTAAATCAATAATTGAAAAAACTTTAATTGTATTACTACTGGGTTTTGTATCTCTTGGCGTCGTACGGCCAATGCTTTCGAGAATTTTAGTTCCTACTTCAAGCACTAACTCGGTTATGGAGTTATATGCTGAGGCTGAGACAATGGCGGATCTAGCTACGCAACGGGTTGAAAGCACTAAAGCTGTTGAGGTGGACGAAGGAGAAACCCTGGAGGGTATAAAAGCGAAACTGAAGCCTAAAAAACGGAGTGGAATTTCCGCAGACCTACTAGATACGGCTAATACATATGATGATAAAGTTGCCCTAGTACGAATGATTGTGGCCGATGAAGCTGGGCGAGTAGCGAACGTCTTTAAGCAGTTGATGCGGAACGATCTTAATATGCTTTAATAGGAGTGAACGATGGCGGAAGAAGTAACAGACGTCGAAAAATTGGCAGAGCTCTCTGGTACTGAGAAATCTGCCATCCTCATGATGCTTCTTGGTGAAGAGGAAGCGGCGCAAGTTTTGCAAAATTTGACTCCTAGAGAAGTTCAGCACTTGGGCACTGCGATGTATTCTGTGGCTGGTGTTGATCAAAATACCGTGAATATGGTTCTGGATGAATTTCTTGAAACCATTAAAAAGCAAACAGGTTTGGGGTTAGGTGCCGGACGTTACATTGAGAATGTTATGGTTCGTGCGTTGGGTGAAGATAAAGCTCAGTCTGTATTAGGCCGAATTACTCCAGCAAGTTCAGAGTCGGCGATTGATATTTTAGATTGGATGGATGCTCGTGCAATTTCTGAATTGATAATAGATGAGCATCCCCAAATTAAGGCTTTAATTATTTCCTATTTGGATTTTAGTTTAGGAGCAGATGTCCTAACTCTGCTGCCGGACGAAATTCAAGCGGATATTGTTAGGCGCATTGCAACGATTGAAACTGTCGAGCCAGGCGCTGTGAAGGAACTAGAGAGGGTCATGAAAGAAAAATTTGCTGCGAACACCTCTCTTCGCGCATCCAAGATTGGTGGCGTAAAAGCAGCTGCCAAAATTATGAATTTTACTAAGACAGAAATGGAAACACGAATTCTCACTTCCATCAAGAAAGAAGACAAAGACCTTATGGCTGAGATCCAGGATAATATGTTTGTGTTTGAAAACCTCGCAAGTTCTGATGATAGGTCTCTACAAACGCTTTTAAGATCTGTTGATCAAGATGTTTTGATAATTGCGATGAAGGGAGCAGAAGTTGCGCTTCAAGATAAACTTTTGGGCTGTATGTCTACGCGTGCTGCTGCAAATATTCGTGATGAAATGGAAGCGCTTGGTCCTGTTCGATTGACTGAAGTACAAGAGGCACAGAAACAAATTATCAACGTAGCGAGAAAACTATCAGATGATGGCACAATTGTTCTCGCTGGTCGTGGCGGTGAGGAGATGGTTTAATGACCATAGCATCAAATACACCGGATGATAGCGAGAGAGTTTTGAAAAATTCTGACTTAGTGGGTTTGCTTAAAGCGGCTGGCCTTACTGAGTTCCGACTTGATAATATTATTGAGGAGGACGAGGAAAGATTATTCAAATCCAGTAGTCTGTTTGACTTGGTTCGTTCTAATCTTGAAGATGATGGCTCAAAAAAAGATATCCTAAAAGAGGAAAAGCACGCCAATCGTCATAATGGATTATTGGATGATATCGAAAAACGGCAACTTAACGATGGTGTTGATGAACAGGTTTCTGTTGGAGAGGATAACTCTGCAAAGGTTTCAGACATTGCTTTGAATTCAAGTGAAGAAAATGTTGATGAAAATAAATATGAGCAGTATGTGGTTGATGAGGTTGTGCCTGCAAATTCAAGAAAAATAGGGGCTCAAATTTTTGATGACGAAACAGATATCAGTTCTTCTAAAGATACTTTTGCAAACTCAGAATTATCAGGCCAGGTGGAGGGTATCTCTACCCACCTACATTCTCCCGATGAGGATCCGAATTTTGAAAAAGAGATAGAGGAATTAAAAGCAGATTTAACGGACAGGTTAGCCGAAAGGGACGAAGAGCTTTCGAATGCACTTAAGGCAATAATTGGTGCGTCCAATTTCATTGCGCATGAATTAGAAATACAAATATCTGATTTTGTCTTATCGTTGGCGTCTGGGCTCGCTGGTATGAAAATTGATGAAATTCCTGCGCAATTTCACAAAAAAATTTCAGCAACGGCAAAACAAATAGCTGAAAATGCCGATGAAGTAAAAGTATATCTAAATTCTAAAGACTTTGAGGTTATCAACGGATTAAATATTGAAGATGGCTTACAATATAAATTTCATTCAAAAGAAAATTTGAAGCGGGGAGAGTTTGAAGTTTTAAGTTCTAAATCATCGGCACGTGTCTCATTGTTTGATCTGGCGGCTGGAGAGTAATCTAAAATGAGTTGTAATCATGACAGATATAATCCTGATGATCAGAAATCTATCCTGGAAAAGACTTTTCTTGGTGTGAAAAAACGCGTTTCTGTGAGCGAAAATATTCAATTTAGTGGTAAGGTGGTTTCCTTTGATGGGCAGGTGATTGAAAGTAGTCAATTTCCTGCGTCAATAGGCACGGAATGTGTTATAAAATCAAAGTCTGGTACCTTCTCAACGGGAGCTATTGTTGGATTTAGGGATAATAAAAATATAATTTTTCAATATGAAAAATCTCCAGAGATTTTGAGTGGTGATAAAGTCATTGCTTCTCATGGATTGAAGGAAATTGAAGTTGGGCCTAACCTTTTGGGTCGTGTAATTGATGGGTTGGGTCATCCTCTTGATGGGCAAGGTCCAATTGATGCAGAGAAGCGTTACCCAGTAGATGGAAAAATTGTAAATCCATTTGATCGAGGGGAAATTACAGAAATTTTTGATGTTGGAATCAAAAGCATTAATGCCGTTACATCCATTGGCCGTGGGCAAAGGATGGGCATTATAGCCGGCTCTGGCGTTGGTAAGTCGGTCCTTTTGAGTATGATAACTCGAAGTGCAGAAGCGGATGTTATTGTTGTTGGTTTGATTGGAGAGAGAGGAAGAGAGCTAGCTTCTTTTTCCAAAGAAATTACAAGTTCACATTCAAAAGACAAGGTGATTATTGTCGCGGTACCTGCAGACCGATCAGCACTTCTCAGGCTTCAGGGTGCTAAAAGGGCTACGAGCATAGCAGAGTACTTTCGCGACCAGGGTAAAAATGTTTTGCTAATTTTAGACTCTCTTACCCGCGTAGCTCATGCACAAAGAGAAATTGGGTTGTCTTTGGGAGAGCAACCTACGGCTAGAGGATATCCTCCATCTGTTATTTCATTAATACCTGAACTGATTGAGCGAACTGGAGCTGGTATATATTCAGTTGGTTCAATCACGTCTATCTACACCATTCTTGCTGATGGCGATGATACTGTTGCAGACCCAATCGTCGATAATGCTCGGGCGATTTTGGACGGTCATATAGTTTTGTCAAGAAAACTGGCCCAGCAGGGAGTTTATCCAGCAATTGATGTTGGTAATTCTGTGAGTAGATTGATGGATGAGTTGTGTAGTGCAAAACATTTACAAAATGCTCGTAAATTAAGGAAATTGGTATCTATATATCAAGAAAATCAAGATCTTATCTTAATGGGGGGCTACGTCCAAGGTCAGGATGCAGACCTTGATTTGGCAGTCCAATTATGGCCGAAAATCGTTGGCTTTTTGCAACAAAACCAAGCTGAAAATTTTTCATTCGTGCAAACTGAGCGTTTGCTCTCAACGTTATTCGAGTAATTTGTAGCATGGCTAAGTATAAGATTTTTGAACTAATTTACCGACATGGTAAAACTAAAAAATTAAAAACTCAGTTTGAATTGAGTAATATGAACAAAAATATCGAGAAAATTCGTAAACTAGAAACTGATTTAACCTTTAATATCGAGGAGACAGTAGAGACCGGTGTCGTGCAAACTAGTCACCGAGCTTTGATTAATAGTAAACTTCGTGAAAAAATGATTAGCCAAAAGGAAATTGTGGAAAACAAAATTGAATTTCTTATGACTGAAAAAATACATTTGCAAAAATTAGTATCTTCACATGAACGTAAAAATAGAAAAATTTTAGATAAATTGAATGAATTGAACGCAGAAGAGCGTAGAGAAAAGGAATTAAAAGAGTTTGATCGAGATAAACTCTTTCAAAAAAAGTAATTGGTACAAAATTTGCACTTCGTTCTGAGAAGATGTTTGGAGTTTTTCGGATGAGTATTGCTTTCAGTGGTGGTGTTGGGGCAGCCCATAGTGATTTACAATTAGGGTCGAAAAATGCCGCAGATTGGCAGGGAGAGGGTCTTTTTGAAAATTTCTCTATGATGCTAGATTCTCTAAGTGATGAGCAGTCCGAAGGGTTGCATGATAATAAACAGATTAATATCAGCCTTGGTGATCTAAGCGGGAAGCTTGACAGCGAACTGTCACCACAAGCGCTTCTTTCTCAAGTAATTGATAATGATTTTATAAAATTTGACAACACTGTAGAAAGCCTTGTTGAGGAACACGGATTAGACGGACTTATCGGCTATTTAGAAAACGGTGGGAATATTCCAGCTAACCTTGATTTAAGCGCAACAGCCTCGTTTGTCGATTCTAGACTTAATTTGGTTACTAATGATAATGAGCTCCCTAAAAGTTATTCTGGATTCAATTTATCAGCTTTGGAAAAACTCTTAGTTGCGATTGACCTGGCCGAAGGAGAGACAACTAATGCTGAATTGAATGGTGATTCATTTAAAGACTATGAAATCGACCCAGCTCTGAACCAGACTATGCTCGGAGTTGCCATATCATCAGAAGAGCGTTTGAAAGCTTTGACTGATCTACCTCTTGGTGCGGCTTTTCCACCTGAATTGGATAATTCCCAGGACACGGGTTTAAGGGCGTTGACGGATCTACTGCAGGGTGCAGCTGTTCCATCTGAATTGGATAATTCCCAGGACACGGGTTTGAGGGCGTTGACGGTTCTACTGCAGGGTGCAGCTGTTCCACTTGAGCTAGATGTTTCCCAAGCGTCTTCGATATTTTTTGATATCAGAGACTTGAAGGCAAAGTTGCAGGGCGATGATTTAAACAGCACCTTAAAAAATGCTGAAGCAATAGCTTCTGGCGAAATTTTAGTACCACAAGTGGTGCCTATTCAGATTGAGAATACGCAGGTGCGGCCAGAGATTTTTGATAAGTTTATTCCTGTAAAGGTTGATTTGTTGGATGCTCAAGGTGGTTTGGGGGCCTTAGAAGTATACGACTTTAATTTACAAAAAGAAGAATTTTCTTCACAAGGTTTAACTGGTGTTACACGTGCTGTTGAGATCGATCCTAGCGTTGATTCACGATCCAAATTGCTTGTAGTTTTGGCCATACCTGAAAAAACTAATCTAGAAAATTTGCCAGACTTTGTAAGACTCCAAATTAGGTTAGCTAAAGGCAGCTACAGTGGCGTTGTGCAAGATCACCATATGGCCCTACAGCAACCAACGCTAATGCGGGATGCTCCGATCAACAAATTAGATGACACTGTCCAGTCCATTAGGGAGCTCGTTCGAACACTGAGCGAAATGTCGACAGCCTCCTCCCATACCACTCAAATAGTTTTGCAAACTAATCCTGTTGGAAGGGAAGCAGTGAGTTTTGTATCTAATGTTGGGGCAGCTCAGCAAGATAACTTTGCGGAACTGAAATCAACTGTTCTCCAGAATAAGTTTGATGATTTAACTCAAAATAAGTTAATTTTAGATCAGGAAGTCCAACATATTTCTGGGATGGGTGATAGAAAATATGACAAGATGGTCGCCAGTATTTTCGCGATAGAACGTGAAGTAAAATCGTTTTTAGATTCTAAAAATGACAAAATAGTTTTTTTGAATGAAGGATTGGATGAAAATTCAATTGAACTAAAAAATATGTCTAAGCCTTTTAATCCGAGATCTTTTCTTGAAGCCGCAGAGGCTCTGAGAATGACATCTGTTGCAAGGGTACAGTTCGAAGCGCCTACTGGTGCATCGTCCAGAGTGGGTTTGATTTCTGGAGAAAGTATCAACCTAACCACTCCCCCAAATGAAAGACTTAGCTATCAGATTGTGTCTCAAACTGGATCGTTAGCCCGTTCAAGCGGATCAGCGCCAAACCTAACTAATAATATTTCATTGTATGATGCCCAATATGCGTCCAAGGTAAGTATGCTTGTCGTTGACAAAGTTTTGAGTGGAAATGAAAATTTTGAAATTAACCTTGAGCCGAAGAGCTTTGGAAAAATTAAGGTAAATATTTCAATGGAGAAACAGTCAATCGACATTCGAATGTTTGCTGAAACCCAGGCTGCAGCAAGTATTTTACGTGCGAACGAAGAGTCTTTGTTACAAATTACAGGTCAAAATGGTATGAAACTCGTGGGTTTCTCAGTCGGAATGCAAAGCGGCGCTGATCAGCAAAGACAAAATACAAAGCATAGCCAAAACAAGGTTGCAGGTAAAGCAAACAGCGCTCTAGATCGAAACACAACACTAAACACTCAGACCGCTAATTCGTATAGAACACCAACCGGTTTGAACCTGATTGCTTAGGATGAGATAATGGCTGAAGAAGCTCCAAAACGAAAAATAAACTTCACAAAAATTGCCCTGTTTGGATTGGGTCCAATTGTATTACTGGGAATAGGTGTTGGTGCGGGCGCCTTTTTATTCATGCCCACTCAAACGCCAGTTGAACAGGTGGAAGAGCTGATCGAGAAAAAACTTAAGCAAGCAGGGCAATTGCCCAGCGCTGATGGGATTGATGAAGAAAGTCTAGAGCCTCAAAAGGTTTCAAAAGAAACACCCGCGAATGAGACGTTTGTGACAAGTTACTACACTTTTGCAGATAACTTTACGACTAATTTGAATAAATCAAAGCAATTTTTGCAAATTAGTGTTGGTGTATCGACCCAGTATGATGAAACTGTAATTGAAAATGTTGAAAAACACCAAATGGCTCTTCGGTCTGAAGTTCTGGGCGTTATGGGTACTTATTCTGTAGATGATATCGATGGTAAAATTGGTAGGGACAATCTTGCCAATAGCATTAAGGACGCAATCAATGTTAAGTTGGAGGATCTTGAGGGCTTTGGCGGTGTCGAAGGAGTTCACTTCACGTCCTTTGTGCTCCAATAAGAGGCCAAATTTAAATGGTTGGTTCTAGAAAACTTTCAAATGATGAAGTGGAAGCTCTCCTTAGTGGGCTTGATGAAGCTGCTAAGCAGGAAGACGTGCCTGCGGTTTTTGATTCAACTGCGGTTAGAGAATTTGATTTTGGTTCAGAAGATCTTTCGCTTCTTGGCGACTATTACGCACTTAGAATGGTCAACGAAAAGATCTGCAGATTTACACGCTCAGTATTTTTGCCAATGCTGCGAATTATGCCTCGGATCTCCTCTTTTCCGCCGGAAGTGAAGTCGTTTGATGAGTACGTTGCGAGCTGTGATAACTTTGTAAGTGTGACAACTAATAGACTAGACGAGTTGAGGGGTAACTCGCTTTTAGTAGTGCAGTCTTCATTTATCTCTATTTTGACTAACTCATATTATGGTGGTTCAAAAATTAAAGCTTTACACCAAGCTAAAGGAGAATTTACGGCGACCGAGCAGCGCATTATCCAGATAATTACCGATGGAATGAACCGGGCCATGGAAAATGCATGGAAGGACTTGTTTGTTACTAGTTTTGAGCCATTGTCTCGAGAAGAAAATATACAATTCGTTTCGTTTGTTGATGGTGCAGATACTGTAATTGTGTGTTCATTTATGGTGCAAATGCCAGACGCAGAACCAGCAAGTTTTGACGTTTTATATCCATTGCAAACGTTAAAACCGATATCTTCGCAATTAAGATCCCGGGTTCAAAATGAATTTGTACAAGACGATCGCACTTGGAAAGAAAAATTAGAGCAGGCAGTTTTGTCCATAAACTTGCCCTTGTCAGCTGAATTGACTACCAGTAAAGCAAAATTAGGTCGTTTACTGACAAGTAATGTGGGTGATGAGTTTCCTATTTCCATGCCTGAAAACATTACAATAAAGGTATCTGGTGAGCCCGTATACAAAGCAGAAATTGGGAAACTGGGCGCAAATGCTGCTGTTTCAATGACTAAAAGAATTTCACTTAAAAAGGACACAGAAAATGGCTGAAGATATAAAAGACGATGACGGTGATAAAAAACATGTTGGTATCGAAAACTTGAAGGTATTAGAAAATATCGACGTAGAATTGACTGTAGAGGTAGGACGTACTGAAATTACGATCCGTGATTTGCTGAGATTGAATGAAGGTTCGGTTGTTGAACTCGACAGGTTAGCTGGAGACCCTCTAGATATATTGGTAAATAATACTAAGATCGCAAAGGGCGAAGTTGTGATGATTGGAGAGCGGTTTGGTATCCGCTTTGGTGAAATTGTGGATCCGGAGAAAAGAATGGAAAGTATTTAACACTTTTTTATGGACAAAAAAATGACACCTTAAATTTCCTAAATTAACCTTTTGATATAATTATATATTTTTGAAATGGTACCTAATTTGCTTACTCATATTAGGGAGTAGGTAAATGCCATATTTAGACTTGAACAAAATTGCTGTAGTGCTGGTATTTTTAATCATTCTTGTAGTTATACAAGTAGTCGTAAAGCGCTCGAAATACTCCCAATCGAATTTGGATGGACCCAATAACAGAGCAATTAAAATAATTCAAACTGTAGCGGTATCAAAATTTTCGTCAGCCTCGGTTCTAGAGTGTTCTGATTCATCTTTTCTCATCGTTTCGAATAGAAATGGCTCGCCAGCAATAGTTGAATTACCAAAGCTACCGCAAAAAATGCCACCTTCTAAGGCTCAACCGGAGCTTGTAAATTGATGAAACCCTTTTTTCTTAAATTCATCTTCTCTCTCATGTTCAGTTCACTGGCATCATCTGCACTTGGGCAGGATGGTAGCGTGTTAGGTATGCCAGCTTTGACTTCGAGTATTGGCGAAAATGGCGAGGCGACGTATTCTCTGTCTTTACAGATTCTTGTTTTGATGACTGTACTGACTGTTGTTCCGTCAATTGTTTTGGGAATGACTGCGTTTACCCGCGTGATAATAGTTTTATCTATTCTGCGGCAGGCGTTGGGCACCCAACAAACGCCACCAAACCAAGTCCTAATTGCGATAGCGCTTTTCATTACTTTTTATGTCATGAACCCAATTTTTGAGGTGATTTACGAGACTGCGTTGAACCCTTACCTAGAGGGTACAAAATCTGCACAATTAGCTTTGGCCGCTGCCACAGACATTTTAAAGGAATTCATGGTTGCCAATACCCGTTCAGATACTATGAACATGTTTGCTGAGATGGCGGGTGAGGGGCCGTTTGAAAACACTCAGGCCATCCCTCTGTCAATTGTTTTACCGTCATTTATTACATCTGAGTTAAAAACAGCTTTTGAAATTGGTTTTTTAATTTTCTTACCCTTTCTCGTAATCGATATTGTTATTGCATCCATTCTTATGTCGCTAGGCATGATGATGTTGTCGCCGATGTTGATTTCTTTGCCTTTCAAATTGTTGTTGTTTGTATTGGTTGACGGGTGGGCCATGACGATTGGTTCACTTTCATCAACATTTGTTGTGGGCTAGAGATATGGTTTTTGATCAGAATGTTCAGTATCTTAGTATGGCTTTTTGGCAAATTGTTGTAGTTGCTGGCCCTATTTTGCTCGTGGCCTTATCGGTTGGTTTATTCATAGGTTTAATTCAAGCAGCTACGTCTATTAATGAAATGACACTTAGCTTTGTGCCTAAACTTTTCGTCGTTTTAATTGTCATGTCCTTAATGGCTACTTTTACAATTACTCAAATGACTGATTATTTTAGTTATATTTTTGACGAAATATCCAGGAAAGGCCTCTAATTTGTTACCAATAGTTAATGAATTAGGCGCTCTTCCAGGACTGGAGTTGCAAGAGCTTTTTACCTTTTTGGTTTTAATATTGGTAGCGTCGCTCAGAGTTGGTGCCTTCTTGATCTCAGCGCCGTTTTTTGGCACTAGGATGGTACCGCTACAAATTAGAATAGTGTTTTCATTTTGCTTGGGCTTTTGGATATTAGGCACTCTTCAATTTCCGCCGCAAAGTGTATTAGCTAGCCCTAAATTAATTTTGATTGTGATGCAGGAGATATTCATCGGTCTTACAGTCGGCTTAGTTCTCAATATTTGCTTTGCTGCTGTTAGCTTAGCTGGTGAAAAAATTGCTGCAACTTCTGGCTTAGCCTTTGCGTCTCAAGTTGACCCCACTGGCGGTGGTCAGTCTCCGGTAATAAGCCAAATTTTCATGATATTTCTCACAGTAGTATTTTTCTCAATTAATGGGCATTTGATAATTTTAGGTTTGATATATAAAAGCTTTACGCTTTATCCGTTGGGGCAATTATTAAATTACGGTGACTTGATCGCTGCTGGTCTGTCGGCAAGCGATATATTGTTTCGCTCCGCTGCAATCATTCTCTTGCCCATTGTCATCGTCTTGCTGTTTGTGAATGTAGCAATTGGTTTTATTACAAAGTCTGCACCACAGCTTAATCTATTTTCCTTTGGTTTTCCAATGACCCTAATTGGCGCTTTTTTGATCTTATTCTATTCAGTTGATGCCATTTCGTTCGCGTTCAAGGACTTAATTCAGTTAATCATTGACCTTTTGATGTCGTTTCTATTGGAAAAAAATGATGGCTGAAGAAAACAATAGTCAGGAAAAAACGTTAGATCCAACTCAAAAACGTTTGGATAAAGCTAGGGAGGATGGTGACATCCTCTCATCAAAAGAAATGTTTGTCTTCGGTTCAAGTTTTATGGGTTTAATTATTTTATTTTGTTTGGGAATGGTGGCTAAGAACGTTCTTTCGAATTGGGCGTCTTTATTTCGCTTGGATCATCCCGAAAACTTGAGCGTTCTGCGCGTATTTAGCTCTGAGTCCGCATTTGGTCTTATACTTGGTGGAGCAGCTATTTTTGCCCTTCCCTTGTTTGCTACTGTGATACTTACACAATTTGTTGTCGCTGGATCTATTAATTTTTCTACGAAGGCTTTGTCCTTTAAGCCAAGTCGAATTAACCCTTTAAGCGGATTGAAACGGATCTTTTCAGTCAAAGGCCTGGTCGAGCTGATTAAGTCAATAATGAAAATTATATTTTTGATATCAGTGACGGGGGTTATAATTTGGGCGTCTTTGCCAAAATTATTATACTTGAGCAGTTCATCTTTGAGCGATGGCCTGACATTATTTCATCACACTTTGATATCTTTAGTTGGTGGTTTAGTCGTGGTGCTGGCTTTGATTGCATTGGGTGATTTTCTTTGGAGTCGTCATGAGTGGATGAAGAAATTGCGTATGAACCGACAAGATATGAAGGATGAATCAAAAGACAGTGAAGGCTCACCGGAAGTCAAATCGCGAATACGGCGTCTGCAAATGGAAGCTAGTCAAAAAGCGTCTGAGAGGGCTCAGGCAATTGAAAATGTCAGTGATGCTACGGTAATTATTACAAACCCCACTCATTTCGCAGTTGCATTAAAGTATCAGCCAGAAACCCGGGATACGCCTTATATAATTGCGATGGGTAAAGGGCCGATGGCGCTTCGCATTATAGACGAAGCTGACAAGGCGAATATAAGCCGTGTCCGTAGCCCGTTATTGGCTAGAGCTCTCTTTTTCACTGGTGATATTGGCGTGGACGTAGCGGAGGATCTATTCTCAGCAGTTGCCTCCGTTTTAGCTTATGTGCTTCAGTTGGAGCGTGGCACAAACCCAATCTTCGAAGATCCAAATATACCTGCCGATCTTCTGTTTGATGAATTTGGTTCGAAACTTTGAAGTCGAGGAAAGCACTATGGCGCAGCGTAAAAGATCAATGGGAGAATTAATATCTTCAGTAACTTTTTTTGGAGCAGCTATTTGGTTATTCTTTGAAGCTAAATTATTTTTAGAGGGTGGCGACATTCTAAAAGGCGTAATTGTATACGTCGGAGCCTTTTTATCATTACTGGCATCTATGAGGTTCACAATCCAGAGGCTAATACTTAGATTGCGAGATGTAATATGGCCAAAATAACATGTTCTAATTGCATCTACTTTTTTGTAACACATGATAAAAAAAGGCCTTGGGGTTGTAAAAAATTCAATTTCAAGTCGAAATCCCTACCCAGCCAGTCAGTTGTCATAACTACTGGCACAGATTGTGCTTACCATAGTCTGAAATCCAGTGCAGCACTGACCAAAAGGTTTTAATAGATGGCAGCTAAAACAACAGGAAAAGATAATATTCAGGATAGTATTCAAGTAGCATTGGACGCTGCGGATACTGCGGCTGGAGTGACTGAAGAGTTTCATAACCTCAGAGAGCAATTTGAGGTTGTAAATATCCAAGCTAAAAGAATCTATAATTCAGTAATGATTGTTTTTATAAGTTCAATCGTAGCTGGGCTTGTGTCTTTAGGTGCGGCCTCATTGATGTACTATAAGGCCCTCGGGACATTGAAAACTAATTCTAATGTTTCGATCGAAGCATTAGCTATTTTTACTGAGAATGTTGCTAAATTGGATAAATCTATTCAGCTAATTGAATCAAACACTGAAAATCAAGAACTGATTAAATCCACTCTTGTTGACCTCGAGGCAGCTGCGAAGCAATCCATAGATGACATCACAGGTGCTGAAGTGAAATATTCCAAGGCGGTGAAGCTCACCATTCAGGAAGTTCAGGGACTGATACAGCAATTTGCGACGACCACATTGGAGAGTATTGAATCACGAACCCAGCAAACTCAAAGCCAGTTGGCGCAACAGATGTCAAATATGGAGAAATTTTTTGTCCAAGCTGACACTTCAAAAGAGGGTACCGATGAAGTGGGTGATAGTATTGTAACGTACAAACAATTTCAGGCTCTTGAAAATAAAGTTGACCAATTAATTATGTTACAAAAAGATCTGGTCGCCAAAATTTTTGAGATGAATCAAGCAGCGAAGAAAAAGGCGGTTCCAAAAAAAGTGACGCGGAAGCCTGCTCCCAACCCTCTTAAATTCCCATGAGTGAAGAGATAGTCACAGACGATGAGCAGATTGATGATGCTGATGAGGCTAAGGTCAATGAGGCTGATTTGCAGGGTTTTCTGCTCAAGATTGCAGTTGGTGGAATAACTGTTCAAGATTTTGTGAAACGGTTAGAAGAAAATGACATCCTAATCGCGATTGACGGCAAGCCATACTTGGATGGTCCACAGAGATTGAGAAATACTTTTCTGCAGGATCATGATGTAGAATCGAAGTGGCTTTTGACGTTCTATCGTGACGGCGTCGTATTCGATATTCTAATTGATCAACCCATAAAGAGCGCATTTGGATACGCTACTGAAAATGAGACAGATTTTGTTTTAGAAGCTTTCAAAAAGCATACCTTTGGTGAATATCAGCTCTATGAAAACTATGAAGTTTATAGGGATAAAAAAGGGCTATGTGATATTTTAAGTTTCTCTCCAGACCCGTTGGCTTGGATGATCCCACCATTATGGTTGCTTAAGTACAGACTTTTCCCACCACTTGCTGCGGTGGCCGTAGTATATTTAATAACTTTTGTTATTAATATCTACTTGTTCATTGCTACTGCGATAGTTTTAGCAATTTATATTAACCGTGCCCAAAATAACTTGAAGCGTTCATTTACTATGTTTGACGATAAATACCATTACATGACTATTGCTGGCACCAATGAGCAAGAAGTCAATTTGTTGGTCAAAAGAATAGACCCGAAAAACAAGATTAGGTACGAAAAGAACTTCATAAAAAAACGTGTCGAAATTAAAAAAACTATTAATGAAGTAATTGGAGATTGATTTTGGTAAATAATTCAACGCCGACACCGTCGGTACATAGCCAGACTGATCAAAAAAAACTACCCATTAGGGTTGTTTGTGCAACAAAATGTTCAGCATCTGACTTTTTGACCTCAACTCTAACTGGCAGAAGTCTGCATGCGTTTTCTAGCCATAACCCCATTGATCACATTCAGATAGAGATTGCTGATAATAACAGTAGGGGACTATCTTCCGTCTACAATCAAGCAATCGAGGCAGCTACCTCAGACCCCGCGATCCTAGTATTTATTCATGATGACATAATGATAACAGATTTCTTTTGGACAGAACGAGTAAGGTCTGGACTGGAAAACTTTGACGTTGTGGGTCTTGCAGGCTGCCAGGACCGCAAACCATACCAACCAAATTGGTTTTTTTCAGAATACATTTCCCCAGGGCAGTTGATCAAGGGCGATCTTCTGAGAAGTGGTGCTGTGGCGCATGGTGAAGAACCATTTGCTCCTATCAGCAACTTTGGACCAACTTTGGTTGAGTGTAAGCTAATGGACGGTTTGTTTTTAGCTGTAAACAGTGAAACTCTCGTTAGGGCTAACGTTCGATTCGATGATGACTTCAAATTTCATTTTTATGATATGGATTTTTGTCGATCAGTTGAAAAAGCAAATTTGAAAATGGGAACAATTCCATTGTCTGTAGTGCATAAATCAGGAGGTAATTTCGCTACAGTTTCTTGGTCTGCAGCATATCAAAAATATATTGAAAAATGGAATGATTGAAACTCATCTACATTTAGTTCGGGAGGGGACTCAGGACACTCGAGTAGAAATTGTGATTTGTTTCTGTGGGCGTCTTAAATGGCTTAGACCGTCGTGTGTGCTGTGAATTGTCTGCACGTTTCCATTCGTTAAATTTAGACTGTAGATCCAGTTAACTTGATAGCTGAGAAATTGTAAAAACTCTGTTTATCCAAACAGTGTACTTGATCAGCGTTGTAGTTAAAATGCGGTGTGTCACATTTGATGTAGGTATAACTAATCCCAAGATCTTTAACACACGATTGGCATTTAACTCAGAATTTTTACCTCTATGCGTGTTTACTTCGCGAATACGAAATGGGAACTTATCTGATGATGAAGGCCAAATAGGGCGACCGCGCTTGTCCGTCGATGTTTCTCGTGGACATTGTGAGCGTAAACTGTGGTAGAATAATCTGCCTCTGTTTATTGACGTAGACAGATCTTTCCGATGATTTTTTATCGTAGTATCAGAAATTTAAAGTTCACTTGGCTGTTATGTCCTGGTTGCTGCTCTTGACAACGTTTGGTGTGCAATTTGTGCCAGCGTGTGCCTCTGGGCATTCGGATGAGGCCGTTGGCTTCGGAATAGATTAGGCTCTTGCTTCGAAGATTGTGATCCTGTGATAACGCGATAGGCGCGAAACGATTTAGATAGGTTTCAGGTGATAATAGCGGAGAAAATATATAATTTTTAAACGATCTCTGCAGGCATTTGCTTGGCAATATTTTTCAGGATTGATTGGTCGCTTTTCAAATTAGCTTCGCTATAATTTTATATCTGTCAGGCCACCTAAAAAAACTAGTCCTGCTGTCCCCCAAAAAAAACTAGTAAAATCTGACATAATTTTCAAAATTTATTTTTTGGAAAACCTTAAGCCTGCTTAGCATGCTGTATTCTTCGTTCGTCATGAATAGTTGCTCCATCCCAAATCAGGGAATTTATAGGAAGTGTCCTGAGAGACCATATTTGCCTTCAATATATTTAGGCATGAAAATTGCTCTCATTTTTGCGAGCCTAACTAAAATTTGGGAGCATTCGCATGGATGGTACATTGAAAAATCTGACTTTGGTTGAGCTTTTAGCTAGAGGTTCCACTTTGCATGAAGCAGGTGATATTTTATCTGCCGAAGCTGATTACATGCAAATTTTGCAGGACCAG
>ERZ651776.1257-NODE-1257-length-30972-cov-4.906522_pt1 | contig 30972 bp, 19 predicted proteins | sample MGYA00514761_ERZ651776 | MGnify/ENA metagenome assembly ERZ651776
TGCTGCTGCTGCTGCTGCTGCTGCTGCTGCTGCTGCTGCTGCTGCTGCTGCTGCTGCTGCTGCTGCTGCTGCTGCTGGTGCTGCTGCTGCTGCTGCTGCTGCTGCTGCTGCTGCTGCTGCTGCTGCTGCTGGTGAAATCCCCCGCCCCTAATCTGTTGTTGAGGGTTTTGCTGAGGGTACTGAGAGTTTTGTTGATGAAAAGGCGGCCCACCACCTGTCATCCCGGGGTGAAAAAAATTGCCATGACCACCAACAGCCATGTTGCTCATTGCCGTCTGTATCTGCTGCATATTATTGAAAACGTTGTAATTTCCTCCACTTACACAGTTCTGCGGGTAGTGGCGATTCTGATGCCCCTGTCCGTCATTCTGTTGGTCAATCTCATTGCTATTGCTGATTCTGTTGTTGTCATCGCCAGCATTAGTGATATTACGAGCATTAATTATATTATTATCATTGCAGAGGCTACCATTTGTCGAAGTGGCGGTGGTTGCAGCTGTCATTTCGGGCTTATTCTGGTCGTGAACTTGTGGCTGCTGTTGAGCTGGCTGCTGACAGCTCCCATCTACTCTTATCTTCACCATCGTCGTTGCCTCTTTTCTCGCCGCTATTTCTGTTTTTTTCCTCTTCGCCTTTCCTCCGGTAGATCCAATGTTTCTGATGATGTTCCCGTCGACATCCCCTAGAGGTCGCCTCGACTGCTCGATTTGGCCCACATCAGTCGACATTTTGGCTTTGTGTGGAATCTTCAAATAAAACAGGTTGATACAATCTGAAAGTCTTTTTGACCTTTTTCGAATATCTCGTGGTGAGATGTGGATTGTGTCTTCTCCTCGTATAAATAAGTATTTATCCAAGAATTGTTGGTAATTTTAGAGCATTTTCATTCACTTTTTGCAACGGGTGAAAAACGAAAACTAAAAAAAAAAAAGCTCTCCTCCCCCTTGCAAAGTGGTCCCAGAAAACTTACAAGTCGCATAATTTTCGTTGGCGCTGCGGTTTTTTTAGAGTTGTTAAGGGTCTCCGCTTCCCTCTTTACCTTTCAAACTCTCCCTTTAGAGGAGTACGCGCCCTCTTCTCTTGTGAGATCCGCCCCCCCACTTCCCACCCTCCACCCCCTCCTCCCCTCCCCCCCTCTCTATTAGCACCACCTAGCAACGATGATAACCCAACTATCCATAATGAATGCTAAGGGGGACAGCGTCATCGCCCGACAGTATCGTGATGGTGCGAGCAAGAGCGCCTGTGATATCTTCAGGATGAGGGTGCTAGCTGCTAAGGAGGTTGGTGAGTAAAAGCGAAGAAAAATCTGTCCATGCATCTTGACATAGTAGGTTTTTGCGTCGATCTAGACTGTCTCGTACCCTGCCCCCGTAACTCTCTGTCTATAACTCCACCATATGCTAATTTTTCTTTGTTGTCTTTTGTTTGCAGGCACTTCCCCCCCCGTGACAAACATTGATTCGTCATCGTTCCTCTACACTCGGCACCGCAACCTTTACTTTGTCGCCCTCACAAATGCCAATGTGAATCCCGCCCTTGTTTTCGAATTTCTTTTCCAGAAAATTAAGATCCTGAAAGCATACCTCGGGGAAGACTTTGATGAGAGTCACATTCGGAACAACATGACTCTTATTTATGAGCTTTTTGACGAGGTAATGGACTTTGGTTACCCTCAGAATTGTGCTATTGATGTGTTGAAGCTCTTTTTGGGTGAGAAGAAGGGTGTTCAGGAAACCGAGCCGAGCCAGGTGAGTGTAGTCTCAATTCCATCCACATCCACTTTTACTTTTCCTTACAGGTCTTCCAACCTAACCACTAACCAAACTGTCCTAACCACCACCCACACACCACCTTAAATAAAACAATGTCTTTGTGAACAATGTCTTAATCAAATGACCAATTCCAACCATAGCTCACCAGCCAAATTACGGGTGCGATCGACTGGCGTCGTGAGGGTATACGGCACAAGAAGAACGAAGTGTACATTGACGTGCTGGAAAGTGTGAGTTTGCTCCTGTCAAACACTGGTAATATCCTTCGAAATGAGGTTATTGGGCAGGTGATGATGAATACGAAGTTGACAGGGATGCCAGAGTGCAAGTTTGGGTTGAATGATAAGTTGGTTATCGACAAGGAGGCTAAGAACCGCGGTGGGAAGGGTGGGGTAGAAATCGACGATTGTACCTTTCACCGCTGTGTGCGTCTGGGCAAGTTTGATGCGGACAGAACCATTACTTTTGTCCCACCCGATGGGGAGTTTGAGCTGATGCGGTACCGCGTCACAGATAATATCAACCTCCCCTTCAGGATCATTCCAAATGTGCAGGAGAATGGTCAGGAGAGGGTTGGGATCAATGTGAAAGTGGCCAGCAACTTCAGTGATAAGCTTTTTGCCACTCCCTTTGTGTTGAAGATCCCAGTGCCTCCTAATACGGCCAGGGCGAAGATTAGGTGCAGCTTCGGTCGGGCCAAGTATGAGCCTGAGCAGGGGTCGATCATCTGGCGTATTAAGCGGTTCAACGGCGGAGCCGAGTGCGAACTTGCAGCTGATGTGGAGCTCATGCCCCTCGTCAGACCGAAGGTCTGGTCCAGGCCTCCGATCTCTGCAGAGTTCCAGGTGCCCATGTTCACTTCTAGCGGGGTTCACGTGAGATTCCTGAGGGTGTATGATAAGAGCGGCTACTCCACCTCCAGGTGGGTTAGGTATATCACAAAGGCCGGGAGCGATGCATTCTCCATCAGGATCTAGGGGGGCTTCGCAATAATTTAAATAATGACGAAGACATTGTTGCCGATGAATGGTCCCGTTGCTTCTCCAAGAAGTGTCCTGCCCTGCCTGTGCGTTTCTCGCTCAAAATATATATTGCGTTATTCTCCTATTTATCCTTTTCATTTGCGTTTTCTGTTTTTCTTCGATCTTCGATCTCCAATCCGTCCGTGCTCCTCTCCGATTCTCCGATTTTTTATTCTCCGATTTCTGGATTCTTCAGGAGCGAGAGAAAATCTACCTGGTCTCCACTTCTCACCTTGCTTCTCTAAAATATATATTTGTAACCTTTGCTGCGCGCATCTGTAATGATGCTGCATAGACTGATATTAGAAAACGGTGACCTGTAAGTGTCGTCAACTGAACACAACCATTCTCTTCTCTCATCTCCGTATATCTTACCTTCTGAACCTAACCCCGCTAACACCGTCTAATGCCCCTTAACATGACATCACATCCCCGTCTCGCTTTCTTAGTTTGGCATCTAATGCCGAAAATGACCAAATAATGACGACCTCACCGTGGTCATCACAAATATCATCACCTATACTATCACCCTCTTCATCTCAACCCAACAGTTTCCGTCTCCTTGTGGAGGAAGAGCGCCGTGATCTCTCCAGTCAGAATTTTGCCGCGCTTGTTAAGACGCTTAATGACCAGGCACTGCATCTACTGACCTCGTCCCAGTCAACTCCCAAAGAGAAAATTGTAGGGCTCAATGTGATGGACGCTCTCTTGGAAATCCATGATGAGGACATGATTCGTCGGCGGCGAGACTTTGGAAATCTCTTGCGCCAATTCTTGAAAACTCTTCTGAACTCGCAAACTTATAGTCTCCCTCTCCTAAACACCCTCTGTGCCACCCTGGGCCACTTCTCCTCCATCGCATCAACCACTGACATAGAATTTGTTCAAGAGCATTTCCTAAAGCCAGTGGAGGATTGGATGAAAGACGACCGGTACCCAGTGCGTCGAGTAGTGGCAGTGCTGATCATTGATGTGTTGCTGTCTAACGCCCCCGCACTCTTCTACAGCAAGAAAAATCTAACCTTTGACCAGATATGGCAGGCTATTTTCGACACAAAGGAACGTGTAGTTCGAGTTAGGGCAGCGGAAACGCTCGGAACTTTTCTTATGTTTGTGCATCAGAGGGAGCGTACGGATCATTTCTACAGCCGTTCGCTTGAACAGGCAGAGGTGAGCATGCGCGGGGCTTTGTGAATAGCACCAGTATTATTTCAAGGCAAAAATGAAGAATATCACCTGGTATATAACCTTTTCTCACTTAGCCTAACCTATCCCCCGATTCGTCCCGTGAACTCAACTCGAATTCTCTCCTGTCCTCCTGTCCTGCGATTCCATAACTTCTGTGAATTTTTTATTACTTTGTGGTTGAATATAGTCCGGTCTCGCCTCTAATTCCCATGAAAAGATGCACGGTTCGCTCCTCGCCTTATCTCAGCTCATGAAACACCCCGCCGCCCTGAAAAACACCCAGACCTCCCACAAACTCACCCACGCGCTGGCAGACTCCCTGAAAGAACTCATGCGATCAAGGTTTTTAAATTTTGCCAAATGCGTGACCTCCCAAGACGGGAAATTGGCATCTCTGATGACCTCAAAGAAGGATAATAATGCGACGCACGTACGATTGGCCGTTCTCTCCCTCATCCCGGAGCTCGCCGCCTTCGATACCACACACATGCTCAAGCACAAGTCAAACTTTGAGAAATTCTGCTTAATGGATTCCATCACATTTCTGCTCTCCTGCATCAAAAATTCTCAGAGCCAGGACAAAGCCTTCATTTCCCTTGGCAACCTCTGCTCTAAATTAGGCCATAGCATCACCCGTAACCCCCTCTTCAACGAGATCATAAATGCTATTCGGGAGTCTTTCATGGTGATTAATGTCGGAGATTTGAAGACGGAGTCTTCTGCTGCCTTACAAGCCCTGGGTATGATCGTCAAGGTCACGACCTCGAACCCCGTACTTGACGGCAAGATTCAAGAGCGAGACAGCAAGTTCGCGAGCGAGCTCGTCATTCCGTTAGTGGACAGCATGTTCAAGTGTGGCCTATCACATGTGCTGATTGATACGCTCAAGATTATATCCGAGAACGTGGACACAGCGCGCGGTACGATTCAGTCCCGTTTATTTGGAGAGATTGATAAGGTAAGTGAGCACCTCGAAGTTTGTTGGGTCCCCGCTGAAGAATCTTTTTCGCGCAAACCTCTGACACAAAGAACGAAAACACAAACGGGGCATAGATCCTGCGCTCGCATACCGGAATGGATACGCACCAGATGCACGGAACAAACTCACAGACTGCAAGGCGGCCTTCTGTCCATAGCTACACGAGATCGCACAGTAGCAGCCTCTTCAGCAAGCCCGTGGAGTTGCTGAGCTTGTCCCACCTGACCTCCTCCTCTTCCTCCTCCTCTTCCCGGAATCATCACGACCCCCGCAAGGCGTCCTCATCTAATGTGCTACCCTCCACCGACAACGCCGACGCCCACGAAGTTACTCTCGTTACGCTCGCTCTCCAAACTTTGCACACCTTTGATTTTTACAAGAATCATCCTCAGGGTGCATTTCAGGTTCTTTCCTTGGTCCGTGAGTGTGTAATTTATTGCCTCGACGACGAGGTGCGATCTATACGAAAGACAGCTACCATCACTTGTTGTAGAATCTGTCACCGCAGCCTAACTGACGAGCAGCTACTGAACACAAATCAACTCAAGAATGACCTTTCTACCGACACGGTGATCCTCGACGTCCTGGAGCGCCTTCTAATGGTTGGAGTCGCGGATGAAATGGAGGCAATCCGCGAATCTGTCTTTAAGTCGATAACTCCCCGTCTCGACAAGTTCGTGGCACAGTGTGACAATCTTACTTGCCTCCTGGAGGCAATCAATGACGAGTCTGTTTTGGTCTGCAGTGCAGCCATGTCCGTAATTGCCCGCCTTGCGTATCACTCCCCAAATGTGATCATGCCACAACTGCGGAAAATTCTCGTTCAGCTAGTACGTCAGCTACAACAAAATGAAGATGGCAGGCTCCGTGAAGACTCCGTCATTCTTCTCACTGAACTCATCAAGGGAGCGAACATACTTCTTAAGCCGTACATAGAGACGATCCGGGATCCACTGATTGCGCAACTGGACTTTCCTGATGTTGATGCGGTGGCTGTAGCCGCCCTCGGTGAGCTCTCTCTCGTCTCAAGTGAGCATGTCGCCCCCTACCAGAATGTACTCCTCGACAAGATAGTTGCCCTGATTGATGAGAAAGGGGGCAAAAAAACCATGATGGCCCTCAAAGCGTTAGGCCAGATTGTTTCTACAACAGGCTGTGTGATTTCCCCGTACCTCTCCCACCCTAAGCTGCTCGACGGTCTCATAAACATTATTCAGTCCCCATCCTCTCCTCACAACGTTAAACTGCGATGTGAGGCAACCCGCGCTTTTGGCATTCTTGGCGTTGCAGAACCTGCGAAATTAAAGAAGATGAAGGCCAAGTTGGGCCACGGTGGAGGGGTTGAGTACGAGAATGTCAAACTGGCTTTGCAGCAGGAGATAGAGGATCAAAGCGATTCCACCGTGGATCCCGACGCTCACCAACACAATCTTACAAGGCAAAGCAATAAGTGGTCGTCATCGCAACATAATCACCATCAAAATCACCCAGAAGCCTATACTCACGCAACCCACGCGCACCACCTGGTCGCGTACCACCAACCAAACAGTGTGGTCCATATTCCTTATGAAAATACCCACGCTGCCACCAATAACTTTATGAACAACAACAACAATAACAACAACAACAACAACAACAACAACAACAATTACATTCGGATTGGCACACCGAACAATCCTCTCGCATCTCCCTTGACCCTCCAGCAGTACTACCCAGCGGTTACGATTAATGCGCTGGTAAACATTTTGCGAGACCCGATGCTCGGTTCTCATCATATCGCCACGGTCCACATCGCTTCTCACGTGATTGACTGCCTTCCCGCCAACTCGCTTCCTCTCCTTCCTGAATTGGTGGGCTGTTGCATCGTTGGAATTAAGGACTGTGACGATTCGAACAGCGGGGAGCTCAGAATCGAGTTGTTTGAGCTTTTGAGACACCTAATTGAATCCGAGCAGGAGCAAATCCAGCCCCACTTAACTGGCATAGTTGAGTTTTTGGATAATTTTTGGTTCCAAAATGTGAACAGGACGGATGATAATGAATCCCTTGAGGAAGTATTGTCCGTAATAAAATCCATCCAAGCCGCTACTCCTGACCAAGTCTTCAATGGCTTGCTTCCCTCCCTCTTACCTCCCATCCTTTCAGTGTTAAAGGAACACTTTGAGCTGACATCACGTCTGATGATTGTTTTGGATACACTTGCCCAGATCAACGGCGAGGCGTTAGGGGAGTTTCTCCGAGACGTCGTGCCTGTTTTAATTAGAATCCTTGAGAAATCAGACGATGTGGAGATGAAAATTCGACGAAAATGCCTAGTCGTCCTCATGCAAATCACGAAGTCGTCCTACATGGAGCTCTTTGCATCCCGGATCATTCACGTGCTCGTGCGTGTTTTGTCGCGCTCAGATGACGGTGACTTACAATCGACTGCCATGAAGTGTCTGTGCTGTATGGTCTGTAGGCTCGGGAAAAAATTTATTCCCCACGTTCTTCCGGTCAGAACGGCGCTCCATCAGAAGATGCACCAGAACAATAGCACAAGCGAGCTGGACTATGAGTATCACAGTTTGGTGATGAAAGCCCTAAAGAATGAAACGGTCTACACAGAGCCGACTTTTGACGAGGAGGAGGACGGCAGAAAAGATCTCTCGAAGCTCGGCAAAGTGAAGGGTAGGAAGAGGACAACGCTAGGATTCAACGGCAAAACTAGCATGGGGAAGAGCGGGAGCATCCACCAGGGCGTGCTGATGGGAATCAAAAACAAGCAGCTGCGCAAGGACCGAATCATTGATGTCAATGGGATCAGTGATTTAAAGGCTGCCTGGGATGTGACCGGCCGGACTACCCCCGGGGACTGGATCGAGTGGATGAGGCGTTTTTCCCTGGAGCTCCTCCGACAGTCGCCCTCCCCCATTCTCTACGCCTGCAAAAATTTAGCCCAGGTCTACCAACCTCTTGCTCATGAGCTGATCAATGCGTCGTTCATGTCCGTTTGGGTTCACCTAAATCCCGGTGAAGTCGACATATTCAAAATTTCTGAAAACGCGAGCAAACTTGTCGAGGCAATGGGCAACGCAATCGAAGCTCCAAATATGCCGCAGGAGATCCTGCAGGATTTGCTCAATCTTATTGAGTTTGTCGAGCTTCATGACAAGAAGATTCCGATGGATATCGTCAAGATGGGAGAGCAAAGTAGAAAGGCGCACGCTCTAGCCAAGTGTTTGCGTTGCAAAGAGGTGGAGTTCGCGATGCGGCCAAATAGCACTTGCATCGAGGCGCTCATCGCTGTGAATAATCAGCTTGGTTTGGATGCGGCAGCCAAAGGAATCCTGAACAATATTGCGAAGCACCATGGCGATATTCAGGTGGTACCGAGCTGGCAAGAGAAGTTGGGCCAGTGGGACGAAGCGCTGAGCCTGTACCAACAGCAGCACGGAGAAATTGATACGAAACTTACTTTTTCAGCGAAAGACATGTCGTCATCTGAAAAAGCAAAGCTGAGGCACGATCTTTTCGAGAACAAACTTGGGGAGATGAGGTGCCTGTCTGCGTTAGACGACCACGAGAAGGTCAGCAAACAAGCAAAAAAATTGCTTGACGAGCTCAAAGAGTTCCGGAGTGACGAAAAAGGTAGCGGGCGGGTCGAAGGAAGTGGTACTGCCACCATTGCAAACAGGAAAAATAGTAACAATAACAGCAATGGAAGTGAGGAAAACAACAACACTTCTAGCGAAGAAGATAAGTACGAAAATTGGGCCAGCGATATTGAGACCCTCGGCGCCAAGGCCTCGTGGGTGATGGGCGACTGGAGCAGCCTGGAGCGCTACATGAGCAGCGGGCGAGTGAATTCTGACGAGAGTAACGCTGAACCGGATGATGTGACGGCTTTCTTCGATACAGTCCTCGCATTGCGGGAAGGTAACTTCGACAAGGCGCAGGACCACATAGACAAGGCGAGAGAAAACATCGTTCCTGTACTGTCTTCCATGCTGGGGGACTTCAGTTACAGCAGGGCGCACCGCTGCATGGTCACTGTACAGCATCTCAGCGAATTGGAAGAGATCATTCAACACAAGAAGCTTGCCACCAATTTGGCGGCTGCCAGTGGGGATATAGGGATGCAACAAACCGAGATAAAAAATTCATTAGAGGGATTAAGGAACAAGTGGGACAAGAGGCTGGAGTGGGTGCCTCCTGATGCTGAACTGTGGAGGCAAATACTGACGCTACGCAGTTTGGTACTGAAGCCTGAGGAGGATCTTGATGCGTGGCTAAAGTACGAGAAGCTTTGCAGAAGAAGTGGGAAACTTAGTCTTTGCCACAGCGCACTGAAGCGCCTCGGGGCCCAAGGAATTCTTGAGAAATATGACCCTCACTTTTTGCGCTCAATTACCAGCAGCTTGGGGAGCTTCAGCGCGGGGGAAGTCGAGTTGAATAGCGAAGATGAGGAGGAAGAGGATCTCATCGACCGAACGTCAATTATGGGCATGAACCCTATGTACTCGCCCCTCCAAAAGCTCAAAAAGTTCGTCAGCACTGGGTTGAGCGGTGCGCCGGCCAGCTCATCAGCCATGTTTACCAGTGGAAATAGCTCGACCAGCAGCAATGTCCACATGAGCAGCAAAATTGCCGGCGCAAACCCTCGTGTCATGTATAGTATTTTCAAATACATGTGGGCTTGCGGCCACAAAAAAGACGCCTTGGCTGGCTTGCAACATTATTGCGATGATTTGAGGAGCAAGTATGAAAGCAGCTTGGCCAATCGCCAACGTCAGAGCAGGTGCAGCAGTACGGCAAGCGCGAGCTTCCGGCTTACCAATAGTTTGCAGAGCAACAACAGAAAGCTCTTGGGAAGGTGTATGCTCAAGGTGGGGAAGTGGAAGTTGTTGATGGCTCAGGAGAAGAAGACACAGGTCGATTTCAAGGAGATCATCAAGCTGCAGAGGGATGCTGCTGAAATTCGACCAAATTACTACAAGGCCTGGCACAGTTGGGCGCTGATGAATTATCAGATGATGAACCAGAACATGATTCTCAACGAGAATAAGATTAGCGGAGTTGGGGGAGGGGGTGGAGGGGAAGGGAGCGGGGAAGGGGGAGGTGAAGGAAGCAGTAGTGGTATTGGTGAAGATAACGGAAACAAGGAGGCGAATAGCATCTTTGTGGTGGACGCGGCAAAGGGTTTCTTCCGGAGTTTAAATCTTGGACAGACTCGCCCTATCGCAGACAAGTTGCAGGACACCCTTCGTCTCCTAACTGTCTGGTTCAATAACGGGGAGCGTGAAGATCTGAATGCGGAGATGGAACGGGGACTTAATAGCTTGAGTGTTGACACCTGGTTGTTCGTGATTCCCCAGCTCATTGCCAGGATCCACACCAAGTTTCCAAAAGTGAACAAATTGCTGAAGGAACTTCTCGCGAGGGTGGGGAAGCAGCACCCTCAGGCCCTTATCTATCCCGTGACAGTCGTGTCGAAGACAAGTAGTAAAAATAGGGAGAAAGCGGCCAATGAAATTATTAAGAGTATGCGAGTGCACAACGGGAGCTTGGTAGATGAGGCCAACCTGGTCTCTCAAGAGATCATCAGGCTGGCCATCACTTGGCACGAGGCCTGGCATGAAGGATTAGAGGAGGCTAGTCGACTATTCTTTGGAGAGAATGATATCGATGGGATGATGCAGATTTTGGATCAGCTTCACAAGCAGGTGGACGAAGCCAATATCGTGAAGAGCGGAAACAATGGGGAAAACAAGACGGTGAGGAGCGTCGCCTTCCAACATTGCTATGGGAGGGACATCATGGAGGCAAGTGAGTGGCTGAATAGCTACAAGAAAGATAAGCGACTTGGGGACCTACATCAGGCCTGGAACTTGTATTACTTCATCTTTAAAAAGATCACCAAGCAGCTGAGCAACCTGGACAAGATTGAGCTTCAGCACGTCAGCCCTCGCCTCCTTAAGGCGTCAAACTTGCAGCTTGCCGTCCCAGGGACGTATAAAGCACACACGGAGATTATTCGGATCAGCAGCTTTGCCCCGAATATGGACGTCATCGTGAGCAAACAGAGGCCACGGAAGATGACTATCGTGGGAAGTGACGGAGTTGACCACCCGTTTTTGCTCAAGGGCCACGAGGACCTGAGGCAAGACGAAAGGGTTATGCAACTTTTCAAGCTCATCAATGCCCTTTTGGCGCAGGATAGGAGGAGCGCAAAGAACTCTATCATGAGCATACAAAGGTATGCCGTCATGCCGCTGAGCAACAATAGCGGGGTCATCGGTTGGGTGCCTGAGTGCGATACTTTACACTCGCTGGTGAAGCAGTACAGAGAACCCCGGAACATAAGACTCAACTGCGAGCACAAACTTATTCAGAGCGCTGCACCAAATTACGATAGTTTGCCCCTTCTAAACAAGGTGGAAATCTTCGAGATGGCTAGGAGCAAGACTAAGGGTGACGATCTTGCCAAAATGCAGTTTTTGAGAAGCCAGAACAGCGAGGTTTGGCTCAGCAGGAGAACCAACTACACCAGGAGTGTTGCCATCACCAGCATAGCAGGCTACATCTTGGGGCTCGGAGATAGGCACCCCAATAACTTGATGATCGACAGACGGAGCGGTAAGGTCGTCCACATCGACTTTGGAGACTGTTGGGAGGTCTGCCAGACCAGGAACAAATTTCCGGAGAGCGTCCCCTTCAGGCTTACGCGGATGATGGTTAAGGCTATGGAAGTGACCGGGATCGAGGGGAGCTACAGAAGTGACTGTGAGGTCGTCATGAGAATTCTTCGGGACAATAGGGACAGCCTAACAGCGATGCTCGAGGCGTTTGTGCACGATCCCCTCATCAGCTGGAGGCTCTTGGCAGAGAACAATGTTGAGTTCGAAGGGGGGGACGGAGAAAGGGGTGGAGAAGGTGGCGACGACGATGACGATGATGATGACGACGATGATGACGACGATGACGATGAAGATGACGACGTCATTCAAGTCGTTAAGGCCGGGTCTGAGGAAGAAGAGAAGAGAAGTAGCACCAACGAAGACAAAAAAGTGGCCAGGAGGTTGAGCGCGAAAAAGAAGAAGGACAGAAGAGGGAGTGCGATGAGCCTAGTCAGCCTGTTTAGCCTAGGAGGAGGGGGGGATACGGAGTCTGGAGAAGAAGAGACTGGGGCGGCTGAGGAGGTCCAGCTCAACAGCAAGGCCATCGAAGTAAAAAACAGAATTGAGGAGAAGCTCACAGGGTTCGACTTTGGTGGGAAGGTCAGCCTTGGAGTTGAGGAGCAGGTTGACAAACTCATAAAAGCGGCGACTAATGTCGAGCACCTCGCTGTTCTCTTTGCCGGATGGAGCGCGTGGTGGTGAAAAAAATGCTTTGTGAAAGTGTGAAATACCTATTGTGCTAACAAAAACGAAGAAACTTCTGCTAGATACAAAGACGTGGGCCTTCGTTAATTTCGCTTTACTTTTTCTAGGTGCTTTTTCATCCTTTTGCTTCTTCGTCCCCTCACAGGCCAAATGCAGCGAGTCTTTCCTTGCTGAGACCCGTCTTGGCCTCAATCTCTCCAATGCCCTTGGCCTTCCGCTTCCTCTTCTTCTCCCTCTTTTTTCTATTCTTCTCGTCGTCGTTACCGTCGTTCTCTCCGCCATTTTTCTGCAAAGTGGCCGGTGTGGTCGTTTCTTTGGGCTGGTCTTGTTGCTGCTGCTGCTGGGATGCCTGAAGAGCGATGAGTGCCTTCTCCTCCTTGGATTTCTTGACTCCCTTCTTCTTCCTCTTTTTCTTGACGGTTTCCGTCTCCGTATCTGCGGCGACGGCGCCAAGATCATGGTCTTGTGGGACTCCTTCAGCCTCTGCGGTTTTAGCTTTTGAGACGTCACCTTTCGGGACGTCGGCTTTTGGGATGTTGGCTCTTGAAACGCCATCTTCTAACACGCCAGCTTCTTTCTCCCCCTCGCCCTCCTTCTCCCCCTTGGGCTTCTTTTTCTGCCTCCTCTTCTTCTTCTTGGGTTCCTGTGCCACCTCCTCTTGTTGCTCATTGACGGACTCCTTAGAGATTCCGCCTCCATTTTCCTCGATGAGTTCCTTCTCCTGTTTCTTGAGCATCTCCCTGAACTTCCTTCTCTTGTTCCCCCCGACCTTGAACTCTTCTCGTTCCCTGTACGGCACCATTTTCTTCAGGCTGACATATCCGCTGAGGTCGGAGTCTTTGGCAAGTAAGATCTCGCGGGCAGATAGACCGTAGTCGTTTGCCTCGACCTTGCGGTACTTGAAACGGGTGGGAAGATCCCCGATCATGTCCTCGTAGTCGAGGGAGTAAAGGGAGTCGAGGATTTCGTTTGTCTTGCGATTGATTTCGGACAAGCGAAGATTTTTTTCTTCGCCGTCTTCACCGTCGTCGTTGTCGTCGTTTTCGTCGTCGTCGTCGTCGTCGTTGCCGACAGTGCCGTCTTTGCCATCGTCATAATCATCGCCATCGTAATCCTGTTCCTCCTCGTTCTGCTGATCATACTGATATCCCGTGTCGTCAAGTTCGTCCCCAATGATATCTTGGGGTTTGAGCTGCTGGTCGTCTTCGTCGGCCTCGTAGTAATCTTCCCCGTAGGCCGAGTGCATCGCGGAGTCAAACTCGTCCGGATCGAAATCTGACTCCAGGAGACGTTTCATCGTTGCCTCGTCGAACCCTAATTTGGAGGAGGAGGCCTTGGAGCTTTTTACCTTCTTTGAGCTCTTCTCCTTCTTGGAGCTTTGTTCCTCGTAGTATTCGCCGTCGTATTCGCCGTCGTATCCGCCGAAGTCTTCTTGACCAGCACTCCCGCCAGCAATCTCCTGGACCATCCGCATTTGCTCCCTGAGTTCCTCCCTCTTTTCATTCTTGAGACGTTTGAGTTCCTCCTCTTTCCTCAATCGGTCCAACTTTTTCTTCTCCCTTCTTTTTTCCCTTTGGAGCTTACGACGCTCATCAGGACGACGCAGGGACGCGTCCGGGCCGCCGGCCGCTGAAGACGATCCTGTGCCACGAGCGTATGACACTATGGCACCAGATCCTTCCTCCTCAAAACGGAAGTTGTATTTACTCTCAAATCGATCAGCCCGCTCAAGCTCCTCCTCGTCTGACTCGTACCCGGGGTGTCCGTCTTTGGTGCCCTTTTCGTCGTCATCGCCGTCGTCGTCAGACGAGAACTCTCCACCGAACTCTTTACCGTCGACGTCGACCCATTTCCTATCCTTCATAAAATCGCGTAGGAAGGCGTCAGGATCTTGAATTTCCCCCCTTGGATCGACAGTTGTCTGGGTTTGTTGTTTCTGTTTATCGTTGAGACGATCGTACTCTTCTTGTATTGATTTTGTGATTTGGTCGTCTGCGGTTGACGAGGTCTTGGATTTCTTTTTGAGGAGTAAATCGTCATCAGAATCAGGATCAGAATCAGAATCATCGCCATTGATAAATTCCTGGCGAATCGCTTTCTGTTCGTCATCGTAAGCGAGTCTGTGTGTCGGTAGCGCCCTTTCGCCCCTGCCATTGTGCGCGCTCGACGAGTATTCATCGTCATCGGATTGATCGCCATTCTTCTTCATGTCTTCAAGGACTTCCTGTCGGACCACATCTTTGTAGTACATCTTCCTGTCTTTCTTTGATTTTTCCTTCGTCGAGGGGGTAGACGAGTCGTCGTCATTCTCGGAGACACCATCTTCGTTAAAAAAATTCTCCCTCTTGTCGTATATCTTTGGATCCTTGCTCCTAATCGCGTTGATTGTTTTGAGAATTTTAAGGTCCACTTGATCAGTAAGAAGATGAGCGTCATCATCAGAAGACGATGACGAAGATGATTCGTCCCCGTCCGATTCGTCTTCGTCCCCTGCGGTTCCAAAACCCATGGAACGAGCGGAACGGAGACTCTGGGCACGCTTGGATGATTGGTATGACTTGGCATACTTTTTGTTCACTGTCAACTTAGTGACTTTGGAGTCAGAAGGGGTTGATGAGGCTGAAGAGGAGTCAGAATCCGATTCAGAACCAGAGGAGGAGAGGAGGGAAATTTTTGATTTGGAGGACATTCTTTAGGGACACAAAAGGGCCAAGAAGGAACAAAAACCAGAGCGATGGCTGCGGGAGAGCGTGGTGACAATGGAGAAGCTTTTTTGTGTATGTGTATTGTCAGTGTCAGAAATATTCGCAGACTGCGGTAGAGCGACAGCAAGTTAGATAAAATGAGCGGAAAATGAGGCCTTGGATTTCGATGGTGGTCGCACCTCACCCAGCCGTTCTATTTTTAGTTGACTTCGCTCTTCTTTTTCTAATATTACGTGAAAATCGCGACCCCTGACTTTTTGGAACCATAAGGAGGTTTTAAGAAGCGTGCCTACACCTTTTCACCCAAAGCAAGGGCCAAATCCAAAATTGAAAAAAAGAACGCTCCCTTTCTGTGGAAGGTGTTTGACGGATACTTACGACATAAAAGGAAGGCTTTGGTCAATTTTCCTCACACTATTGTACCTTTGATCTGACGATGAGTGCCGTACTTGATGACAGTATTAAGGTTGATGATGTTGAGCTTACGACGGTAAATTCACCACAGGGAGCAGCAGATGATGACAGCCCCAGCGTAGATTCAGGGGATGATGTTGTGCTGGACGATCCTAACCTACCGGAGATGCAGTGCGAGGAGGTTGACATGGACGACGAGATGATGGACCCAATGGAATGGACTGTGAGGAAAATTCTTCCCATACCCAAAAAGTATTTCTGGGAGGGTGGGGGAGAGAACGAGGAAAAGCTTTCGTTTCGGACAAAGTTGTGGCATAGAGGAGTGGCAATTATGGGAAGAGGACTCAGGTGGGCAGAATTTGCGGGGGAGGTACTGAGCAATGTATTTGGCATTAACAGCAGTAGGTATCAATATGTCATGGATGGAATGAGTGAGGAGGACTGGGAGAGGGCGCGAAGGGTGAATGAGGAGAGAAATAGAGAGTGGGAGATTTATAATGCCGAGAAGGAAGTGGCTGGGGAAGTGGGGGTCGACCCCAAAGCAATATAGCTATTATTTGTTAGTGATAGTGAAGTTGAGAAAATGAATTAAAGAAAGGACAAGACCAATTCTGTGTTACAATTGCAAATATGAAAAAAGAACCCGAATCCACTGTAAATAAATCTACCACTTCCATCGAATCTACAGATTTCATTTATATAATTTTTGTTGAACGGGAGAGAAAGCAAAGTTTTCGGGAACCAAAAAGTGTTGCTTGCTCATCTCTCTCCGCACAAAGCTGTTGGTCTTCTCTACGGTATGGAAGGGTTCAATAACCTTGTCGATCCCGACCGTCTTGTTTTTGTGATCAATGTTAAGTATTCCGATGTGGGCCCCAGTCGCCTTCGCCAGGTGGTAGTATCCAGTCCTCCACTTCTCAATTCTCTTCCTTGTACCCTCAGGCGAGATTATGACACAGAAGTCCCTGCCCTTGACATCCTTGGCAAGGGAGCCCACGAGGTCCCTGCTCTTCTCTCTATCGACTACGGTGATGATATCCCCACCAAGGAAGTTAATCGTCCAGTTCTCTTTCTTGGATAGGCCTTTACGGACGGAATGGGAGCACATGCTGTAGAGGTAGAGGGGGGCTATGATGTTGTCAAGGGTGGAGGTCTGGGGAAAGACGAGGACAAGCCTAGAGGCAGAAGGGGAAGTGGGGCACGGCGAGAAGGACCACCCCGAGAGGGACATATAGCGCCGGAGGATGAACATTGAGAGTGCACGTCGCCAGAGGGGGTCTTTCGTGGGTGCCGCCAACCCCCAGGAGGGCTGTCCTTTGAAGTAGAAGACGGTGGGAACGATTATTAAAAAAAAGATAGATATTAAAGAAGGCGGAGGAATCAGCGATAGCGTTTCCATGGTAAAATTACAGAGGAATTGGAAGAGGAATTGAGTGTGACGAGCAATACATGTTGTTTGTAAAATTTGGGTTTTTTTTCAGTTCAAGTTTCAAATTTGCCAGACTGATCCTAATTTCCTTGCCTTTCAAGAAAACTAATTCGTTCGATCGCTTTCGATCCATTCATTCTGTTCTGGTGACATTTAAAATACGATAATGACCCAATGGGATGATGACGGTTACGATGAGGAGTCTACTTCCTCATCTGTCTTAAGTCACTCTGGGACAGTGATGGGTTTCGGTTTTTGGTCCTTGGTCGTTATGCTCTCTGTCTGGTTTATCTTGGCTCTCTACCAGTCGGTATTTGGCAAATCGAAGACAGCGGAGGAGATGACAAGAGAGTACCTTCGAGATACCAACGCGGAGGAGGGTACTAGTGAAACTGTCGTATCGAAGCTGTCAAACACCGTCGGCTCTATCTTCTCCTTTGCCACTGGTGGCATACAGGGTTCCAAGGCGATTGAGCAGGAAAAGATTTACAACATCGGGCTCAGCTGCATCCCTTTCAATGCTCCTGAAGTAAGTGAAGAGTCAAGAGAACGGCCCTCGCAATTAAATTTATTTAACTAAAAGAAACAAACCCCGCGATAAAATACTCCCCCCGTCCCCTGTTGCTGGATCTGCTAACACCTTTTTTTTAAATTAAAAACGTAGGCACGAATGGCTGCCGGCATGGCCTTTGATGAAGTCTCTGGTGCTGTCTTTCTGTATGGCGGCTTTGATGAGGATACATTCCGGTCCGACTTTCACTTTTACAACTCGGGGACGTACGACTGGGCAGAAGTTCCGGCGGAGATAGGGGGAACTCCGGGAAAGCGGGTTCACGTCAGGTTTGAATGCGTAGGACAGGTCCTAGTTATGTTTGGGGGGAGCACTGAAGGGACAACCTGCAGCGACGATCTGTTTGCGCTTGACACCCGAGTGGAACCTCTGGAGTGGATAAAAATTGAGGGTGCAGATGGTGCTAAAAGTGATGCCATGGCGTCGAAACCTACTCCGAAGGGACGTTACGGCCACGCCATGTGCAGCTACAAAAATAAGTTAGTTGTCTTTGGGGGATTTGGAGAGAACGATACCTATCTAAATGATATGTGGATTCTGGATGTAAATGAGCTCCTGAAGGGCAATTTGGATTGGATATACGGTGAGTACGTACAATGACTGTAGGGAATTTTTCCGTCCCATTTTTGTCTCAATTTGGGGGGGGGGCGCTTTGTGTCAAATGTGCGTTGAGCTTTCAAAAAACACAAAAAACAGTGCTGCAGCTCACTCAATTACCCCTCAACACACCAAACAGTAAATCCGGGAGGAGACTACTGGCCCCGCGGTCGCGATAGCCACTGTATTACGACTGTTGGCGACTTGTTGGTCTTGTTTGGGGGCTACGATGGCGTTAGTCAGCGTATCATCCCCAAGGGTGAGATAGAGATTTATGATTTCACAAAAAAAGAGTGGAGGTGCGAAGTCGTCTGTGGTCCTGAGCCCACTCCAGGTGCGGGAAACGCCATTCATACTCTGGGAGACACCCAAAAGGTGGTAGTAATTACCTCCAATAGTGCAGGGATCTTCAATCAGATGGATGTGCTGGATTTGAAACAAAAACCGATGACTTGGTCGCGGGTCAAGTTTGATTGGCATGGTGACTGGACAATGATCCCGGGGCAGAGGGACTTTTTTTCGAGCGTTTTTGATTCGACAGAAGGCCGTATGTATGTTTTTGGCGGGAGGGGGGGTGGAGATGAAGGGATTCTGCACAACACACTGATATGTGCTAACTTTGCGGATCACATGGATTTTCCTGAACCCGAAATCGACGAGGACCAAGAGAATGCATATGAAGAGAAGGAAGAGGGTGAACTTTCGAATAATGATCCTCAGAGGATGGACATGAAGCAGGCAAGACACGTCCTCCCTGGCGCTGACAGAATGTTTAAGAGCAAAAACGCTTGAAATGAAGATTTGCATCAGCAAGTTCAAACTGCATTTTTTTACTAAACCCTAGAGTCAGGGCAATTCTTCTCCTTCTTCTTCCTGTTTGAAATTTGTCTGGCTGGGAAGAGAGGAAACACTGACCCCAGGTTCAATTACAGGCTTGGCCTCAGCCAAACTATGCTTATTAAGATCAACCATCTCGAAAAGAGCTTGCCCGTTGCCGACGTCGGCCGAGCCCATACTACTCAGGGAGTTTTGAGCAGGAACACTTTGCACGGGGTTGGCGCTGGCAAATCCTCCTCCTCCTCCTCCTCCTCCTCCTCCCCCTCCCCCTTCTCCTCCTCCTCTTTCTCCTCTCACTTCACCACCGCCACTTTCAAATTCTCTGGGAGATACCATCGCAGAGCGCATACCCAACCCTCCTTCTGCTACCCTCTTCGCAGTTTTTTTGGCGAACTTACCACCGTTGTCGAACAACGTAAGCAGCGCAGGGAAGAATACAAGCGCGAAAAAAAGGCTGCATATCGTATTAATGGCGATGATGATGCCCATCTTATAAAAAAAGACGATGGTGCACAACAGCAAGAAGATACAGCTGCCGAAAGTGGTGATGGCCGCTCCCAAGACGCTATTCCCAATTATCGCCAAGGCTTCCCTCGCCTTCAGATGGGCACTCTCGGCTTTGCTATGCATGAATGCGTGGGCAATGTGTAAACAATAATCACAACTCATGCCTACAAAAATTGTGATACTCAACGCTTCCATCGCCCCCAAACTCCAGTTCATCACCACGACCATGTACCATAGTAAGGTCAGCACGATGAAAAATATACAGCAAGTAGTCATCGTGGCTATGTACAAACTTTTCGTGAACAAGACGATGGCCACGAAAGCGCTCATATTACTGATAGCCCAGGCAGTTATAGTGCTGCGAATAAGCATGAGCTCAGTCGTGACCCTCACCCACAAGAAGCTCGCCATCTCCCCCTTCCCTAAAGCTGCCGGCGCCTCGTCATTCAGCTCTCTCAAAAACTCGGCCCAATTGATCTGCAGAAGTTCAGCTTGGGTTGCCTGAACACCCTCATCGATGGTCGTATCAACTCCTATCCGCACCCATTTGACATCCCCCGTGACTTGGTCCATACCAATATAATCTTTGTGCTTGTAGGTACGTATCACGGGCCTCCCTAGCAGACTGTCATCTCTGACAAAACCATTTTTGAAAAAATCAGTCAAATTAGCGATCAGAGACGCTTTAGGCACTGGCAAAGTGGTGGTGCCGCTAGCATTCAGCCAGCGGTCAAGAAGCTCGAAGGTGCAGTACCAATCACTCCCATCCTCAAATACCTTTAGATTCGTTGTTGCTCGGAATTTCTTGCAGACATCTCTCAAAAAAATCTGAACACCAGGATCTCCGATGTCGAAATTCTCGTCGTAGATCGGCGACCCGCTGCTGAAATCTTCGGTAATAAGTGACCTGTCAATACCTTTGATGCCCCAGTACACGTCGACAGCTATATCTGTGGCTTTCTCGACAGTCTCAATATACTGGCACTGCGCTCCAGTATATCCAGGGTAGCACTGGCAAATTTCATTTGTGCCCGTATCGGTAGGGTTCTCGATGCACATTCCGTGATAGCTGCAGTATCTGTTGTTGCAAGTCATGGAAGTGGGCGAGACTGAAGGCGCAGCCGAGGGTAGATTTGTTGATGGTGCAGCCGAGGGAAGGTGAGTCGTGGGTGCACTCGACGGAGCTGCCGAGGGAGCACCGCTAGGGGCGGCACTCGGTAAGTTGCTTGGAAAATATGATGGCAGCGCGCTTGGTGCCTCTGTCGGTTCTAGTGACGGTTGCGACGACGGAGCCAATGTAGGGGACCCGCTTGGAGCTTTCGACGGGGTGCTCGAGGGTGCCGCACTGGGCATCTTCGAAGGTGGCAAAGACGGCGCAAAGCTCGGCGCCCCAGTGGGTGACAAACTCGGGGCCACTGTCGGCATGCTGCTAGGTGACTCTGAAGGAAGCTCAGTGGGCGGTGATGAGGGCGCGGCTGAGGGGAAATCTGCACATGTTCCGTCCGAGTCGCAAGCTAATGAGATACAGTCTAAGCCTGTATTACAATCTTGGCCAAATTCGCACTGTGGGCAATAATCCCCGCCACAGTCAATGTCACTCTCCCCGTCTGCCGCGTCTTTAACACCATTCGTACAGCTTGCCTCGCTTGGCGCAGAGCTCGGGAATATAGTGGGTCCAACGGTAGGAACTCTTGAAGGAGGTGTGCTCGGAGCAGCCGAAGGAGATCGCGACGGGTGGGAAGACGGAACTGTGGTTGGTACCTCGGATGGTAACAAACTAGGTAGCTCGCTAGGCACACTGCTCGGCAAGCGAGTTGGTGCCCAACTTGGAGCCGCGCTCGGGAACAGTGAGGGTGAGGCACTTGGGGCATCGATACATACACCATCTATGCATGCGAAACTCTGGCAATCGCCGTAGATAGAGCAGGCCTCCCCCTCGAGACATCTAGGGCACATTTGACCACCGCAATCGACATCCGTCTCAAACCCATTCTTTACGCCATCAGTGCAATCTCCTGCCGAGGGGACATTAGTCGGAGCAACGCTGGGGGGGAGGCTAGGAAGGTTGCTGGGAACCTCCGAAGGGGCGTTGGAAATCGTTGGACTGGACGAGGGAGACAGCGATGGCGATGTAGTGGGAACAGCAGAAGGCAAGGTGCTTGGTGCTAATGATGGTGACGTGCTAGGCATCAGCGAAGGTGAAATGCTCGGTTGCAGGCTTGGACCGAAGCTCGGCTGTTGTTCTTATGTTAGAAAATATTCGCACGCGATTCCCCGTTCCCCCCGTTGGCTATTCTCACCTCGTTGGATGGGACGTTAGTCGGTCCCACGCTTGGTTTACTGCTCGGCATGTTTGTCGGTCCCACACTTGGCATATTACTCGGGACATTCGTCGGTGAAATACTCGGAAAGTGCGTGCTAGGTGCACTAGAAGGAGCTAAAGAGGGCGATACACTTGGAAATGCCGATGGAGCACTGCCGCAAGTGCCCCCATCGCAGTTCTGCGTCTTACAATCTTGCCACACGGAGCAAAACTCATTCTCGGCACATGCAGGACAGTCACTTCCACCACAATCTACGTCGGTTTCGTCCACATCCTTGAGATAATTTGTGCAGTGTGGCTGAGTCGGTGAAACACTCGGGACCTCACTAGGCGCTGCACTCGGCGACGAACTCGGGGCTTCTGTTGGCTCCTCACTGGGCGAAGAGGAAGGCATGCTAGTGGGTTGAGTCGAGGGGGCTATGGAAGGAGCTTCAGTCGGCTCTCCAGAAGGTGAACTCGACGGGCTCACACTCGGCTTCGCACTTGGTATATTCGTCGAGGGGGCGTCCGATGGTACACCAGTTGGTAAGATGCTGGGTGCGTTGCTCGGTATGCCGGTGGGAATAACACTCGGCGCATTAGTTGGCTCTCCCGACGGCGGTAAAGATGGAACTCCAGTTGGTGTTTCGCTTGGTGCTCCGCTTGGATTCATGGTTGGCGGAGAACTAGGTACAGAAGTGGGGTTTTGAGTCGGTTGAGAGCTAGGCGCTCCAGAAGGTGATAAACTTGGAGAGCTAGTCGATGGCATAAAGCTTGGAGGAGAGCTGGGCGAAGCAGTGCTGACAGAAATATCAGTTCTGAACGACAGTGCCTCTGCTGCCACCCCGCTGTCCGCTAAGTGAAAGATAAACTCTTCTTGGCACGACGCACTTTCTTCGCAGGCACTGGTCGGTTTTAGAGTGACTGTTAGTTTCGAGCTGCCCCCACCGCGAACGGTTCCACTATAACTCGACAGTTCTATCCAATTTGGCAAGGAAGTGGCATCATTCTCGAAAAAAGTGTTTCCCCCAAATTTATCAATGTAGTAGAGGTAGTAGTTCAGGGTGACCTCACCGGTGTTCGTCAAAGCAATCTCCACAATGTCATCATCGTCATCGTAATCTATGATGCCTCCTCCCTTAATAATTGTCGAACTCGCCTCAATATTACCAACAACAAGTGAAACGCTGATATCTTGGCTACAATCAGTCCCACTCCAGTCTGTGTAACATATGCATTTTCCAGTCATACCATTGCAAGCTCCGTTTCCAGCGCACGCCTGTCCATCAAGTACAGGGCAAAAAGCGGTCAGATCGCTGCCACCCCCGCTGCCACCTGTTCCACTGCCGCCTTCGCTGTCCATGACTCCCCATGCAACAGCGTCGGCAGAATCAATATCAATTGTACTACTTGCGACGTAGTCGCTATTGACTATTTCGAGCATGCCCAGATTATGAGACTCGGGGAAGAAGGAGGGCGGTTTGTCCGCCGGCAAGAGAAATAAGAATGCACTGACAGCGCACAGAATGACCAATATACAAACTAAAACCACAATAAAATGCCGCATTTTGTAGACAAAGGGCGCCCAAGTATTGTGGAAGAACATGTCCATCCATGACCAACCGTCTTCGGCTGTCAGCCGATTATCTTCCCTGGAGTAGTCAACCCCGAATGAAGACATGGACGCACTAAATGAGTCTCTCATTGACCCCAGCAACCTGCCCGCGGTATTTTCTTTCCTCATAACTCGTGGAGGCCCTGGTCTACTCGGTGGCAGTCCAATTGGTAACGGGGGGACTAAGATGCCTTCGCCGCCCCCCAGAGGGACGTCTGCGATCGTAGGATTTGTCGGCGAAGCTTTCGAGGGCAGTTTGCTGTCGTCTTTTTCTGAATCGTCTTTTTTGGATTCATCCTTTTTGTAGTCGCCTGTCCCATTACTGTTTTCGATCGGAGAGAGTGAGGCAGTAGGCAGCTGATTGTATGGTACTATGGATGCACTGTTTGAAACTACTGGATTTAGCGGAGCAGCCTCCTCATCGAAAGTATTATCAACGTCAGCAGACCCTCCCTTCCTTTCCCTATCTTCTCCTTCAGACGATTTCTTGACGATACTTCCGTTCATGCTTTTGCCTTTTTTGAAATTCTTCCTCAATTTATTGATGCCAGCTTTTTTCTTACGCCTTTTTCTGAAAAAGCAGCTGCACCATTTGTCCTCGCAGATGGTGATGCTGGGGAAGTAGGTCAGCACAATGATGAAATTCACAACCACAACCAGTCCCATGAATATACCGAATTCTCTAATGACAGGTAAACTTGATACCCAGTTGGCAAAGAATGACGCCGCCGTGGATACGCTTGTGACAAGCATCGCCGACCCGGCCCTCCTGTAAGTTAGAGCCGTCCTCAGAGGAATATCGTCCTCGATATCAGGGTGCTCGTTTGCGACAACTTCGTACGTGTCGAAGAAAACAAACACGTCATCCGCACCAATGCCCATAATTACAAACAGGGACAAAAAGTTCAGAATGCTCATGTGCTCGATGTTTAAAACGCTCGTATAGATAAACATTGTGATAGGAAGGCTTGCAAGCACTCCCAGCATCCCCATGACACTAACGATGATTGACCTGGTGTGGAGCCAAACAAACACTAGGACCGTTAAGAAACTAAAGGTAGCGAATGTGCTGTCATTCAATACTGCGGTGTCAACTTCCCAGTCGAATAGTGTGCCACTGTCGTAGTACAGAAACCTCATATCGCCTTCCTTTAAATCCTCTGCTTTGCAAATTGTCACTAACTCTTCGATAAGAAAGGACTTGAATGCCGCATCATTTTCTACACTTTCCGGATACTCAAAGTAGAATGTGCTTCTGGTAAGGTTGCTCTGCATATGATCCAAGCTGAAGAATATATCCATAAAGACTGCGACACCACTCTGTGCCATTCCCCTTATTGTTGAGTCGAGATCTAAGAGCTGGGGTTTCTCTTCATCGTCCTGTACAAAGAACCAGCCTGTGATAGCGCTCGCTTGCTTCGCGCAAACGTTCATATCTGATACTTTGCCAGTGTAATATGATTTGCTTCGGCAAAAGGAATTGTACTGTGGATGTTGGTAGATTTTCTGCTCAAATTCATAAATTTGCCATAGGTTTTTCTCTGTAAAGACGTTGCTGGGGCGTTCTCGCTGTAAATAAACAAATGTCACTGACTTGTCTGTGATGCCATCGCGTTTTGCAAGCCGCCTGTCGTTGCTATTCCTCCTGCCCTCGCTAATGACGATGTCTAGATTGTTAGACCTAAAGACTAACTTTTCATTCCTGTTGACAACAGTTGAGTCCATTTCAACCATAGCCAGCGGATTTGTACGATTTATGTAGGTTGTGCGACGATAGGGCCAATTGTTGTTCGCCGAGTTATCGACGATTGCAGATGCCAGCGCGTCGAATGATTGCGTCACAGGGGAGTCAGACTTGATGTAGTTTTCAGTCTCTTTGTCAATCGAGAATTCACGAAGGGTCCCACACTTGGTGAAACCGGCCAGCCCGCTAAGAAGTATCATGGTCACCGACATTAATAAAAAATTGATGAAAGGATACCTTCCCATCCACTCAGCATAGTACATTCGCTCATCCTCAAGATGCTTCAGAGAGTCAAGATGCTTCCTTTTAGAGAAACAAGTGATTAGAATGACAGCAACTACAACGATCAAGACATAACACAAAACTAGAGCGAGGAAGACAGTAGTATCAGTTATCTCGCTCAATTCTTCATCGGAGCACCACAGATCCTTAAGGGGTTCCGTATGACTCATATTTTAATTCGGATGCTCGTGAGATTCTCTCAATCAGGAATAAGGTTACGGTCGTCCCAGAAGTGTAAGAAAGAAGCGCCGGAGAAATTCTATGCCCGCTCGATGGGACAAACTTAATTCGATTTAAAATTTTAACTCATTGCATTGTTTTTGCTCACACAATAATAATGACACACGAAGAAGGGGGGGAGTTTCGGCTGTCGGCTGTTCCGCGTTCCGTGAAATGTAACTCTCAAAAGTCTAGTCCAACTGATACAACGCCTCCGCTAAATTCTGTTCTATCTACGCCTTACGCCTTCTTCATACACTGCAAATACTTATATATTTTTTGCTAATGCCTTCCACTACTCCCAGAGTTGAGAGCTCTAATAACACTCCAGATCCAGACGATTCCTTTTCTATTTCAGATCAAGCTGATGAGTGGTCAAGATACTCTTGGCTCCAACCTGACATTCGTCGCTTCCGAGATGATCTAGAGAAGTCGAAAGCTCGCCTTGTAAACCCGTCCTCCACCACTTCTTCATTGAAAAGCACCCAGCGACCCTCCTCATCATCATTGCCTGGACCCCGGACCAAGATCAGTGTGCGAGATAAATCCACCCCGAGGCCACTTATAACCTTTGAGCAGCCGGTCTACAGCAACTTTGAGCGTAACAAGTCAACTTCCTCCCTTGGCGGTGTTTATAATCCGAGGGCAGGCAGCAATGCTGGTTTGATCCACTTACTCCAAGGCAAAGAAAAGGATGCAGTGGCGTATCAGACCCTTCAAAAAAAAGAACTTCCTGACTGGGCTTTTCATTGTGGTCTATCTGAAGATGGACTCCGCGAGTTGACGTTCCGAGCGGCAAAAGAGAACAAGAAGAAGATGTATTTGCAGCAATCATCTGGCAGAGATGATTCTAAGAGCAGCAGCAACAGCAAAAGCAACAGCAACAGCAACAGCAACAGCAACAGCAACCCCCCAAAAAAGAAACGCGACCGCCGGTTACAGGAGGTTCTTAAATCTCCCATTGTGGTAGCAATGAAAAATATGGCTAAGAAAGACCTTAGCCCAACTCCAAATCCACAAATACTATCCACCGATGATGGTGATGTTCGCTTTTCTAATAACCCTAAACCAACCAACCTAACTCCCCGGCCCCAAACAAGCCAAAAAACGACAACAATTAGGCCTAACACATCGGCTTCCTCTCGCCCTCATACAGCCGCCTCTTCATCTGTCCGCCTGTCTATGTCATCTTCGGGCCAGATCTTATCGACCATTAACCCTGAGTTTGCACACCTGTCGACCCGACGATCGCAGTTTTTTGACGTGCATAATCAGACTTTAACCGGTACGCACCGCCGGCCAAAATCGTTTGCCACATTCGGGATCCAAACGCAAGTATTTTCTCAGTCCGATTACGAAGTACAGAGACAAGCACAACTCGATGCGGAGAATCAAAACCGTGAGAAGGTCTATCAGAATAAGCTGAGTTTGAAGGAATCAGAGGCAAAAAATGTTTTAGCCAACATCCATGCGAAGGAAACACGACGCGAGAAGCTGAAGAAGTTTAGGCTGCTGCAGCAACGGCAAAAAAAATTCTTGTCTGCTTTAATCTGTTTGCGCTTTGTCGGCAGAGGGAATGCTGAGAATTTTCATGATAGAGATGATGATGACGACAGCGATGTGCAATCTCTTGGGAGCTACGCTTCCAGGAGCTACGTCTCCAGCCACACCGCCGTGAGCAAGCAAAACGAGAAGCGTAATGACAGCAAATTGGATATACTGCGACGGTTCCGATCGCTGATCAAAGTCCCTGCTCAATTGGAGCCGTTTTTAACTGTTCACGAGGATGGAGAGATAGAGCGTCGTCCCATTCGCGACCTCTCCCTAAAATTGTTAGAGTGCCGATACATCAAAGTAGTTTCTGACTACCAGAATTTCGCAGCCAACATCATTCAGCGAAACTACAAGCTTTATTTTCAAAGTCGTATGCTGAAGATCGTCCTTGCCTTCCGGAACTTGGGCCTTCCCTTCAGTCTCAAGGTCCGAATTCGTCGTAAACACCGCTCTGCTGACCTTTTAAAGCATTTTTTCTACAAAATGAAGTCAGAAAGTGGACCGCAAATTGTCAACAACTTCATGTACCAAGTAAGGAAAGGGCAGACGTACGTCCGTCAGTTTCTTGCCTGCCGTCTGGCTAGACGTGAGGTCGCTAATCTTTACTTTTTGAAGATTGAGGGTGAGATCCGCCAGCGCTTGATTCGGGAAGAAAGAGAGAGGGAGCTGAATGCGATGAATGTATTAAATGAAATTCCTGGAATTGCCGAAACGCAATACAGGTTTAAAGCGATGAAGAGCAAAAATAGCCGGCTACAGAATAAGACAAAGCGAATGATGGCAGAGATTAGGGAGAGGGACATGAAGTGGGAAATGAAGAATCAGAATCGCAAATATCATCTCACTCAAGACGTGTCAAAAAGTGACGAAGACAATAACACCACAAATATTGATGATTCGTCGATTAGCAGCGGGAGCATCTTTACCCAGGGCAGTCATTACACCATTACTGACGCCAACATGGGAATTCATATCCCGGCCATCAAAGCGCGAAGGGGTAATCCTCTAGCTCGCTTTATTGAAAGTGATTTGAGACAAAAGATAGTCACGAAGGAAGTGAGAAAAATGAGAGTCAACTACTTGGAGGAGACGTCAGGATTTGTTGCGACAGCCCTCAACAAGGTCATCGAGGAGAAAGACGCCCGGAAGATCCTGGAAACCGGTAAAGACGCCATGATCAACTTGAGGGTCATCAGTGAAGAACAAATGACCACTACAGTCGTCGAGCGGCCCAAATTCATGCTTTTCACGGGTTGTTACAAGGGACGAACATGGCGGAGTTTGATTTTATCGCAGGTTCTGGCGGATGTTGAGAAACAGAAAGAGCAACAACCCAAGGTTGTCTTCCGGCCAGCTAAGACGCTCCTCCCGAACACTAGTTGAATAAAAAGTATTAAAATTGCTGGTAGATTTCTGCCGTCCCAAATCAACGTTTTTAAATTTTATTTCCTTTTATTTTCCGCCCTTCTTCTTCTTCTTCTTCTTCTTCGACACACCTCCCCCCTCCCCCTTATTACCGTCACTGGCTAACAATTCTTTCTCCGAAAGTTCCTTCTGCTTCTCGACTGCTGCGATCCTCCGTCCGAGGTATTTTTTTATGGCCTCTTTGCTGGCCACAGTTTCCTCGTGATCCTCCGTCTTCCACAATTTCAAGATGTTGTGAGCTTCCGTTTCGTACTGTAAGGCGCCGTCGTTGTCGCCCCTCCTCGATTTCACGAAAGCAATCTTCTTCATCGCCAAAATTTTCTCTCCTAAATCCCCGTTGTCGATATTATAAGACTTCTCAAAAAAATGTTCAGCGACGGCCGTGAATTTGTCGCTCACCCTGCTGCTGATGGTAAGATAGGCCTCTCCAAGATGGTAACATGTCTTGAACACAGTCGGGTGGTTATTGCCTCCGACAAACTCCAGCAGCTTCTGGTGCATCTTCAGGTGAGAGATTTCCAGGTCGAAAGCTTGAACGGCACGGTACAAGTCTGCCAACAAGGTGTGGCAGGAAATGACCTGGCGGCTGTCGACTCCGTACACCCTTGTGAATATTTCGAGCGCTTTTTGGGCGTAGTTCACGCTCAGTCCAGTTTCGCCCATTCTGCTGCATAAGATGGCAAGCGTTTCGCAACACTTGGCAACAGCCTCGTGGCACTCACCAACAACAATATGCGAGTAGAGTTGTAGGGCTCGGTTGCAGAGGTTGAAAGCTTCTCCCATAGCGCCCTTCATAAAGTGACGGCAAGCACTTTCGTAACTAAGATTTGCCTCCTCGCAGAACAAATGAAGGTTCATGTTCGTATCTGTTTGGTGCGGGCCGTCGTAGGTGTTGATGATGCTGCCGCTGCTACAGTCATTGGTTGTCGGCTTCACAGGAACAAAACTGGAGCTCGACATAGCAGAGCTCGAGCCGGATCCGTGTTTGAGCATCGGGAGAATGTCTACCAAGTCGTCTGGACAGATGGGATAATCGCTAGCGCTGCTGTAAGCGAATTTACACTCGCTGTCCCTCTTCACAAAGGCGTAGTCCTTTGCCTTCAATTGAAGACCAGAGCGCTGGCAGACTCGGCGCAAAAGCTGGAGGTAGAGAGCCCTGGGTCTAAGCTTGTTGTCAACCTTGTTGTTAACCTTCTCTCCCCAGAACTCAAGCTTGTAACCAGGGAAGCGTTTCGTTGCCTCGGCAATGATGTCATCCCAGATTTCACTGTACGATAACTTTCCGCTACCCTCAGGTTTGTTCAAGGAGAGGCCAAGAGTAAGCCAAGAGGGACTCTCTACGCCACCGTCTGTATCGTCGTCTTTCTTGCTCTTGGTCAGCCGAACTTCCTCCTCCCTTGCTGTTTCTTCCCGCGCGCACATTAAGGCGTTCAAAAATGTGACGACCATGCCTCCAACACCGTTGTGGCTCGCGCACCTGCTGGAATTGCGCATGTACTTATCAAGCACGTGCTTTGATGCCCTAGCAACGATCTCGCACTCCAAGAGATTACGGTAATGAGAAGGGATATTTCTCTCAACTAACTGCCCAAAATAAATTTTCTCTGTCTCGGCTGCCTTGCTAGCGAGGACTCCCAAGTAGCGCATATTGATACCGTACTCATGTAGAAGATTGGTCAAGTGATCGCCGTCCACTGGCATACGGCCGAAGATCGAGTTGTGGAATTGGGGGATAACAACGTCAAAGAGAAACTTGGCCGCATCCGTGACAAGCTTTGTGTCACTCTCCCAAAGTTCAGCGGCTTCCCTATCAGACTTGACATGCGTGTTCAGCTTTGGGTACAAAACATTGATGTTATAGATCAGGCTGCTGTTGATGTTTTCAATGTCAGTGCGCTCAGTCTTAGCATGCTCGATCAAAATCTTTTGGCCCTCTTTTTTCGAAGCCTCGTCATCCTTGCCAGCCAGGTGCTTGAGAAGATCTTTCTTGACTTCTTCGTTCTTCTCGAGGTATTCCATCAAGTGTTTGTTCCCGAAACGATCGAGCAGCTCCTTGCGTAGGAGCGCCATTGAAACGTCTGGGCCGCCCACGCCTTCAATCATCTTGGTGCCGCCCTCGCTCTCGCTGACAAAATTTGCGTCACGAGGGGTCACGCGCTGAATCTCGAGAAAGTACTGGCGTCCGTCGGTCGAATTAACCCCCTTGACTTCAACGGCCCCCGTCACACTTACAGCGGAAGGGTCATCGGGTTTAGAAGTGGACGTAGACATAGGAATCCTGAGAATGTCGCGGGTTGCAAGCTGGAAATTTTTCGACAAGACTTCCTGGAGGTTGGCCTCCGCCTTCTCGTCGTTGGCGATGAAGTCCTCTCCAGTCTGAACGCAGCCGTGAAATACGATGCTCTTTGCGTTGGCGGTGCCTAACGTGGGCGCCGTGATTATA
>ERZ651776.1260-NODE-1260-length-30906-cov-5.011158_pt1 | contig 30906 bp, 30 predicted proteins | sample MGYA00514761_ERZ651776 | MGnify/ENA metagenome assembly ERZ651776
GGGGGGGGGGGGGGGGGGGGGGGGGGGGGGGGGAGAGAGGGGTTAAAGTGTGCTTATTCTTGCTTTTGCTGTTCTGTTCTTGCTTGCCCACTCGCTGCATTCACTTTCACTCACCTGCGGCTTTGCCCTGCTTCAGATTTTTCACATGTGAAAAGCCAAATTTCACTAATTTGGTGGGAAGGAGGTGTTTAAATAGGTGTGACAGGGTCGCGTCATAGATTACGATTTTGTCCCCTACTCTAAGAGCACCACCGAAAAATTCGTTGAGACTTTGCAAAGTTTGGTCTTCACAACCCACTTCAACGGTGATGGTGAGTGTGTGAAGAGTTTTTCTTGTCCTCGTTACTGTCCTCGTTACCTCGTGCAACTGAATAGCGACTCCCTGAGGAGGTGGCAACGTGTTCCCAACGGCATCAACGCGTTCAGTGGCTCCGATGATCACCGCTGATCCGTCCCCAGCAACCCCCATAGGAGCTCGCGCAGCTAGATCAGCGCCCATAAGCATAGATAGGCTCCTACATAGTAATATTTTATCATCCTCATCAAGGTTATCCGCATCAGCAATGTCTTGTTTGTTTTCTTCTCTTTTATTCGCAGCTTGTTCGATTAAACGGAGAGGCCTCATGGCGGTATTGAGGGGCTGGTTATTACCATAGCTTTCAACGCGAGCAATTGGGAGTTTTGCCATGACTTGACAAGCGCCGTCGGCACAAATGCACTAACGTGTGTGATGGTGTTAGCGGTGTTAAGATGAGGGGTGTGAGCAGTTCTCTAGCTCTCGCTGCTCACACATCGCTTGCTTGCTAGCAACTCACCCGTACGCCAGGAGAGTAAAAAGCTGCCTTCGATCTATTCCATGCACCTTCGGCAATGTGTGCTGGCTGCTGTTCCTGCTTGTGCAGACGACATCCAAATTGTTTGCCGACTTCCTGAATATCCTTTGCATTTTCGGTCGAAACATGCGCCGACGTGGTGCACGTACCCACTTGGTAAATAGACTGCTCGCCCAAGAGTTCGTTATTATCGTCATTCTTTCGTGTGAGTGCAGTGCTTAAGTTAATGGTTCCTGGGGATGCCTTGCTCGCACCGAACATAATTTTTGACACATCACGACCGGTTGTCGCGCATCTGAAGGCATCAACTTCGAAAAGAGCGTTGTTAATGTAATAAACGCTGTCCCTTTCAGCAAATGTATCTCCTGCAAAAAGCGGAAGAGGTAAGAGGTTAGAACAAAAACTCGGAAGCTCGCCGCGAATACAGTCGTCGCCGCGGCAAATACCCTAGCCGCGAACATCCACTCACCTGTTTCAATTCTTTCCTCGATAGCAATATCCTCAATATTGTCAAGCCTAATCAGGAGCCCATGATGAAGATTCTCTAATACCTCTATCAAACCAATGAGGTCTGATAAATCAACGTTATCGAGAAACATCATCTGAAGAATAGTCAGGAGAGTTTCTACATCAACCCCTTGAGTTTCTATACCATTTCCATCTTCAGCTAATGAGGGTTGAACCACACAAACCCAAATCTCATCTTCGCTGGAAACAACATCACCCACCTTCATGTCTGCCATGACAAGTATCTGGCGCGTTTTTGTTGCTTCAACGTCGTTGACTGCAGGATTGTTATTTGCGAAGACGCCGACCTTTTGCGTAAGTCGATCTGCACAAATTAGCAATTGGGTTTTGGTGGTATTATTGCCTCCTCCGCCACCATCTTGGTCACCACCACCTCCACCCCCGCCACCATCTTCGCCGTCAGCTTGACCACCTCCACCTCCATCTCCACCTCCACCTCCACCTCCATCTTCGTCGCCGTCAGCTACACCACCTCTCCCTCCACCTCCACCTCCACCTCCAACTCCACCTCCAACTCCAACTCCAATCCCAACCGACCGCTCATCCTCATCCTCGTCGTCCTCGCTGTCACTCAAGAAGATGGTTTTCCGGCTTCTCCTCTTATGAACAGCCACCTTGCTACTACTGGGCTCACCCTCCTTCATTTTCTCTCTCCATCCACCTTCATCTAGATTCGGAAGTACCGACTCCCCATTCAAACTAAAAGAGCCGCGGTCGAAATCGTAATAAATTCCGGACAAGGAGAATCTCAGATTTTCACTCCTATCCAACGATTTGATGGTGCAGTTCTTCAGGTTGCTCACCACAACACCGAGTCTCTCTTTCATCCGCGCTTGAAATTCTTTAGCCCTTTCTGTCATCTGATCGATTTCTAAAAAGAAAGAGTCAGCCTTGTCCAGGTATCTCGCCCCCCTTTTCTCCCCAAGAGCCCTCATTATCCGGGCATGGATTCCAACTACCTCATCATTGTATTCATCCATCCCCCAGCCAGAATAATAGTCTGCCTTAAAGTAGCTGGTGTAATTGTCTCGTTGAGTTCCCTTTGTCTTCAACTTTGATCTTTTCAACCGTTTGCTTTCATCAATGTCCTTCGCATGGCGGCATTCACCAGTAGTGCAATACACCAAGCAGTCTTGACAGCGCAAGAAAGCCTGAAACCAGGACTTCATTATCGCCACTTTCACCTTATCTTCCTCCCCTCCGTTCTTCATCCTTTCAAGGAGTCTATCCGTCTTTTCAGCGAACGCGTCCCCTAGAGTAGAGAGAGATTCTACCAAAACTCGGTGACGAGAGTACCAGTCTGCTAGCGCGACAAAGTAGGGTCTCAGCGCCGCTGTGCGCTGGGAGTCCAGCTTAAGTGAAGGGAGAAGGGACGCAATATCCGCCATACTTGGTATTGAGGAAAAAAACGACCAACAGCTACCAGAGAAAATGGCCACAATCCGAATTGGCGTCGATCCCTAGGCGATGTTCGAAAGAAGGACCAGCGCGCAAAATACCCAAGAGTTGTTCGTTCCCGAGGTCTATACACTTCGTACTATCGCCGACATGCGATTTCAATGCTTAAAACAGAAGGAATATAGTAGCTCTATTCTCGATGCCAAAAGGGCCAAGAAATAAATCCAGAAACAAAAGATCTTACCCTAGATATTGTCTTCATTAAGAGAATTTGGGCATAATAGGTTGATACAGAGGTGATATACACACGAATAAGCCCCTCTCCGGGAATATATGCTAACAGTTTCCGACAAAATTCCCACCCGCTGAAGAGATCTTTTGCGTCTGAATCTCTTCTGTCATTGCTCCCCAACTCTCTCTCCTCCGCCCTTGTAACGAAATGGCCGCACCTCCCGCGTTGACGCTCTCACAAACTCTCCGCCCTGACAAACAAATAAAGCTCATCCCCAGTACTTGGTCCCTCAGTTGCTCCGATGACATACACGATGACTATATTCTTGGTGATATTATTGGGCGTGGAGGGTTTGGAGAGGTACTAATCGCAAAGAGCCGTGCAATTGAAGGCAACGATCAACAGGACGACGACAATAACCAAACGCAATCCCTCCCCTTTGAGCAGCAACCACAGCATTGTCTTTTGCTTGAAGGAGACGATCTTGTAGAGCAGAAAGTTGCACCTGACCCAACCCCTACCTTTTACGCCTGCAAGAAACTGCTGAAGCATTCTGTGCTGCGTTCATCCCGCCCACTCTCTGAGTTGACCCTCCTTCGCACGCTATCCCACCCCTCGATAGTTTCCCTGCACTCAATATACGAGGATACCAACTGCATCTACCTCATAATGGAGCTGTGTGCTTCTGGTGAGCTATACGAAGAAGTCAAGAGGAGGGGGAGGTTTGGGGATCGAATAGTTGGTAGAATAGTATGCCAGTTGATGGCGGCGTTGGAGTATCTGCACGCGAAGGGCATTATTCACAGGGACGTCAAACTTGAGAATATTCTTTGTGTGGGAGATTGGAGCAATCTCCCTTCAATCGAAGGCGGAGAGGAGGAAGGGGCAACATGCGAGGTAGACTTTAGCGAATACAAGGTTAAGTTGAGCGATTTTGGGCTGGCGAGGGTTGTGGGCCGTCGAGAGGGAATGATATTTGGCGACGTCGGTGATGGTGGTGATGGTGATGGTGATGGTGATGGTGATGGTGATGGTGACCGGGACTGTGATGGTCATGATGACGATGACGAAAATTTCTCCATTTCGCCCGCCAATGGCACTTCGATGATGACTCCTCCCCCTCCTCCACCGACGATCCTCTCTCAGAGCCAGCAGTCACAATCGAAAACCCTTCTCAACTCAATCTTGGAGAACGAAGAGTCTCGCCCGCTATCCAACCGATCTCTGAATCTTCAACGAGAGCATCATGAAAGGGAACAGGTGAGCGCAGCGATTCGATTTAGGATTTTTTGCCATTATATGCCTCGTATGCTGATTACAAAGGCGAGGTGATACGATACTAGCCCTAACCTTTCCCCTTGCTCTCGGCCCGCCCCGCAGATGATGCAGCGCCAGTTGTCAAACGAAACCTCCCCCGGTGGCTTTCCCTTCTCGCCGCCCAAGACTGCTAACATGGAAGGTAGCGCTTCAAACAATCGTATCCGAACCCGCTCGCGAGCCTATACTCGCGTTGGATCGGACATCTACACTGCGCCAGAGATTGATCTGGACACTGGCTATGGAACGATGGTGGACATATGGAGCTTGGGTGTTGTCACATACATATTATTGTGTGGGGGTCCCCCGTTCGAAGAGGGAGAGTACGGAGACTGGGTAGAGTTCTATTTTGACGGTCAGAACGAAGGAGAAATCATTGGCGAAGATGCTCAAGATTTCGTACGAGGTCTCTTACGCCTTATTCCGGAGGAGAGGCCGACTTCCGAGGAGGCGAGCCAACACGAGTTTTTGGATGGTCATCGGAGGGGGAGCTCGGAAAGCCAAGACAACGATAACGTCCTTGTGAGCTCATACAGCAACATGAAACTAGCCGAGGAGGTGAGTGATAAACTTTGCTCTTATTGTTCAGCGCTCGTTGCAAAAGCAGCTCTCTCTCTGACTACTGACACTCTCGCAACTCCTTAACCTATCTTGAACTCAATCCCCCCCCCCCAAAAAAAACGGACGCAAAATGCAGTCGAAGCTGGGCAAAAAGTCCGCTGCGAGGGAGATTCAACACAACAGCGAAGGGAGCAAGAGACGCTTTTCGCAGATGAATCCGAACGGGAGCATGGGCAGCTTGGAGCTATCAGGGGAAAACTTACTCAACCTCCCCGGCGCCGGCAATAGTATCGGCGGCATGGGCGTCAAGGGGAACTACAGCGTGAGGGCCAGGGAAGGGATGTCGCCTACCGTAGTAAAATATGTAGGAACAATCAAAAGCGGCAATAAAGACAGCATTAACCTATATAATGACATAACCGTGCCTACCGATAGCACAGCGCTAAGTTGGCGTTCTAGAGGGTTGACGCAGAAGAACAGCCAGCGTTCTCTTAAGCATGTGAGCAAACGCATGAACGGTTTGCGCTTTGATGGGTTTGGAAACACGGTTAAATCGGGCGTGAATCCTCTTGATCCAAGTAATAAATCAGGTGAAGTGAAGACAAAGAAGAGTACAGCCACGGGTGGTCTCGCTGAGCAGCTGGTGCGAAACTGCTCCGTCGATAACGATTCGACAGAGAAGAAAAGTTGGATGACGGGCATCTTAGGTGAGGGAGGGGGAGCTGGGTCTACCGAGGGTAGTAACACAAATAGCAACTATACTACCGACGATGATGAACTGGAAGCGGTGGACTTAAGGTCACGGACGATCAGCACAGATAGTAAGGGGAGCGAGGATTTTGAAGAATTGCACGACAGGGGGAAAAGAATGGAGAGTGACGACCCACAGTTTGCAACTCCGTGGAAATTTACATAATAATTTTGTTCTAAAGGCAGCTGCGCTACAATTTTGTTGATAAATTTTGTTGATAAAAACAACTTTTCATGTCACGGCTCAATTAATTTCATACTCCAGTTCCTAGTTCCTACCTGATCAGCCTATTGCTTCCCATCCCATGCGCTGTATGCGTCCAAAACCTCCTGAACGTCATTCTTGCTCCCCATGATGATTGGCACCCTGACGTGGACGTGGTCAGGAGTGATGTCCATCACACGCAACTTTCCTGTCGTTGACAACCCTCCGGCCTGCTCCATGAGGAAGGACATAGGGGCTCCTTCATAAAGGAGACGTAGCTTGCCGTTCACATTCTTCTTATCAGCGGGGTAGCCAAAAACACCTCCGTACAGAAGTGTACGGTGAACATCTCCAACCATCGAGCCAATGTAGCGAGAAGAGAAGCTAAGCCACGCAGTGTGAGGAGAGAAAAGGAAAAAACATGTCCAACTCTCGCTAACTTACCTCACGCCAGATCTCCCCTCACCGACACGCCATTTTTCGACAGTCTCGCGCATTGGAGGATCCCACTGCGGAAGATTCGCCTCATTGAAAGAATATAGCTTGCTGCAGTAGTATTCACGAACGCAATTATTCACATTATTGACAGAAAATAAAGTTAGAAGGAAAAAAGATATGAAAACTGGGACTAACCAGTCTCAAGCTCAATATATTTGCATTGTACAAGTCGCGTTCGCGGTATGAGAGCACAAACTCGCATATACTAACCTCTCTTCAGGTATTTTGATGTTCGGATGAGTGAGAACGAACTCCCCAATGTTCTCATCAAGGGTAAATCCGTAGACCCCACTACCAATGGTAAAGACGAAGAAACAACTGCTACTGTACAGGCAGTATCCACTAGAAATAAGAGCTGTTCCAGGCTTAAGGGTATTCTCAAGGCATTTGAGGTCAGCCTCACTGAGACCATCCTCCGTATCAGTGATCTCACATTCCGCATCATGCTCAAAGATGCCAAAGATGGTCCCAGTGGGAATTCCAGCGTCAACATTGGAGGATCCATCGAGAGGATCGAAGACGGCAGTGTACTGGCATCGCCGATAGTTTAAGTAAGGGTCAGCTTTTAGAATTCTTCTGGTCCAATTTAGTGGTCAAAATAACCTCACCCTATACCCTTTCACCCTTCACTCACCTTGGCTGTTTCATCAAAAAGAATATCCGCTTTCTGATCGATTCCCTGGACATCAACTGGCGTGTCCTCTTCTTCCGAAGCGATAACTCCCATGCGGCCTGTGAAGCGGAGAGCGCGCTTGAGAACATCATTTGTCATTACGTCAAGTTTCTTCTGTTCCTCCCCTTGGACATTGATACTACCACCCCCGTCGGCGAGTCCAACCGTCCCGAGTAGTTGGCTGCGTTTTACCATATTACTTATCGACTTGCAAGCCGTTTCAATCCCGGAAAATAGGGCAGGAAGCTATCAAATATTGTGTGTCAGTTTTGTCAGTTTCGATGAAGTTTTGCAATGTTTTTCCAGAGAGCAGAAAGGTTTGGTTAGTTAGTTTTTGAGCTCACCTCCGCAAGTTCAGGATTCAACATAGAAACTTCGATCATGAATCTCGTAAGAGTGACACCTGTGGTCTCGCAAACCTCGTCGAACACAGGGGCATTGGTCTGGGTCGCTGACGACTTTGAGGATAAAGTGTGATGTGTAGAGTGAGAAAGCTTGTCCACGAAAAGAAAAGAGATTGCGCGAAAAAGACAAATAATTCACGCGCAAAAACATTGCTACGACACAGCAACACTCAAAATGACAAAAAACACGAGCTCAAACACCTCGATCCACTGCGTCCTATCTAGTCATCGCTGCCGAACGTTTGGGTTACAGTTCTCACCCTCAGAGAGGTAAATTGGGGCCTTGATACCATTGATGGGTAGTTCAGAAAGCTTGTCGCCAGGACCGGCAACATAAAACTGAGAAGTACCATCATTGTGGTGTGGAAATCTTGGAGGAGAGCAAAAAATGTGTGAGGTAAAATTGATTTTTTTCCCATCCCATAGGTTGTTTACGCCATTATAAACTTCGTTTCCCTTATCCTGACGCACTGTAAAAATGATCCTAATAAAAATATCATCATTGCTACTATTCCTTTCAGCTTTCTCGACAAAGGCCTTTCAACTCAAATTTGCCGAGCCATGCAACCAAGGTAATCTGTGGGCAACAAGGGAAAGTTCAGCAGGCGTGGACTACTCGTCTGGATCTGAGTATGGAGGGGGTGTGGCGGGGTGGGGACCGAGTAGTTGGAAGGCCAAGCCTCCTAATCAGATGCCTGTCTATGATGGTGAGTTTTCAGATTTCCTCTCTGTTTTGAGTTAATGTTGGTGCTCTTTCTGGTGGTACTTCTATTATGCCCGTTTTTTCTCGTCTATGCGAATATTTGTTTTGCCCTCATTTCATCCTCCCTCACCCTTACGTCGCGTCTGCTCACGTATTCACTTCAAATTCAAATTCTCACCATCACACTCCACACTCCCAGACCAAGCTAAATTGAAGGCAACGACGGACAGAATTAGTGGTTTTGCGCCACTGGTCTTTGCTGGGGAGGTTCGTAACCTTCACACGAAGCTTGCGATGGCGAGCCAGGGACAAGGATTTTTGCTCATGGGGGGGGACTGCGCAGAAAGTTTTGATGATTTCAATGTTGACTCTGTGCGAGACACGTTCCGTGTGATCCTCCAGATGGCCCTTATTTTGACTTTTGGCGGTAATCTACCTGTGATCAAAGTAGGCAGGATGGCTGGTCAGTTTGCAAAGCCCCGGTCAGAGCCGACGGAGACCAAGGACGGCGTTACACTTCCCTCCTACCGAGGGGACATCATTAACAAGGACGAATTTACTGCTGAGGGTCGGGAGAACAACCCAACGAATATGGAGACTGCGTATCATCAGTCGTCCCAGACTTTGAATATACTCAGGGCCTTTTCAACGGGTGGGTATGCTGACATCTCGCGGCTGCACGCTTGGAACCTTGATTTTGTGGAGGGTACTGAGGACGGCAGCCGCTATAGGAAGTTCGCTGAGAAGGTTGATGAGAGGTGAGAACTGGAACGCTTCGGAACGCACAGGAACGCACGCGTCGAAGCTCGTGACCATATATTGATATTCTAACCTCTTCTACAAAAAAACCCAACAAATAAACGCGACAGCCTCCGCTTTATCAAGGCAATTGGAGTGGATACTTCTGACTCAACTTTCCGCTCCACTGAATTTTTCACTGCTCACGAATGCCTCCTTCTTCCGTACGAGCAGGCACTGACCCGCCAGGATTCAACCACTGGAAAGTGGTACGACTGCTCTGCTCATATGCTCTGGGTAGGAGAAAGGACGAGGCAGCTTGACGGCGCCCATCTTGAGTTTGTGAGAGGAATTGGGAATCCCTTGGGTGTCAAAGTATCGGACAAATGTACCCCAGACGAACTCATAAGAATATGTGAGACGATGAATCCAGATAATGTGCCGGGTCGACTAACGGTGATTGTCAGGATGGGCAATAAGATCCGCGAGAATCTCCCTGGCCTTATTCGCGCCGTCCAGCGTGAGGGAAAGAGTGTCTTGTGGATCAGCGACCCTGTTCATGGGAACACATATAAGACAGCCAACGGCTTCAAAACTCGAGGTTTCGACATGATCAGGGAGGAGCTGAAAGCATTTTTTGACATTCACGAAGAGATGGGTAGCCACCCCGGCGGTGTCCACCTCGAGATGACAGGCGACGACGTGACAGAGTGTGTTGGAGGTATTCAGAACATCGCGGAGGAGCAGCTCGGTTCTCGCTATCACACCCATTGCGATCCTAGGCTCAACGGAATGCAGGCGCTTCAGATGGCGTTCCTCATCGCAGAAAGGATGAGGAAGAGCAAGGGGTTGCCTCCAGTGGACAACTGACGTTAAGGCAATTTAAGAATAATTTTGCATTTTTTATAGCCGAAAGCATAAAACTATTTCAAGATCCAAGACCTATTTTCTAGAATGCACAACAACACATCACTCTTCACGCCAATGTATCTCTCCATCCTCTCAATTTTCGACCATACTGGGTTCAACTTCAGTGTAGTCACTGGCCATGGAAGAGTCACTGGCCATGGAAGAGGCAGTAGAAGAAGGATCCATGGTTGTTGTCTCTCCGCTTGTCTGGTCGGTCACATCCGTAGACAACACAGCTTTACCATCAGAAGAGGGGGTAACCCTATTTTCGCGGTGAGTCCTCTCTTTAATCATTTTTGCAAGCTTAAACGAGTGTTCCTTCAGGCCTTTTCTGTTTCTTTCGAGAATAAGTTTCTTTTTGGGGACCCCCACAAACATGAAAACAGTGGCTGGACTGCACCCCATAGAAGTGAGAAAAATCTCCCTGACATTCTTGAAAAGGTAAATGTCCAAAAGTGGCGAAAAAGAAGCACTCGCGGTCGCGCCCAATGCAGCAAGTATGTCCGGCCACCCTTCAGTGTCAGGAACCAACTTGAAAGCGTGACACAGAATCAACCCAATCGCCGGTGACCAACATACATTGAAAAACAAGAAGTGCACGAAAAGCTTAACGGCCACCTCTTGCTCGGCTGTTTTGTCCATCTTGCTTTTCCTTACCATAATAAAAATTTTCAAAAAAGCCTGGCCACTCAGCGGGACGGGGTACATAACGAGCGCAGCACACCACAGGGCAGATTTTAGCTGGTAAAAGTCCGTCAATGTGTACTGTCCACTGGGCTGCATGCTTATCCTTCCGAAAAAAGGAAAAAAGCATAGCAACACAGAAATGACAGTGGCTGAGCACCAGATCATTACGTGCGGTTTGATTCCGAAACTTTTCTTCTTCATCAAGCAAATGTGAACATAGCGTTCATATGCAATGAATCCATATGTGCTGCAGAGTACTGCACATATGATCTGCCCAAAGAACCCGAAAAGCACACCAAGAATTCTGGCAGTCTCATCACCAAGGGAAAGAATCTGCCCACCGCCGAAAATTTCTTTACTGATAAACCACATCAACAAGTTGCAGCAATAAATTGTTGAAGCAAATGTGAGGGCACATATGTGAAATGAGCTGCTGTGCCTCACATAGTTCCTGTACTGGTAGAACCCCTTCAGTTCGCAACAATTCAGGAAAAGGCCACATACTATCTGAAACATCTGCGTGAAGAGAGAGAAAGATAGTGTTGGGAGAGAGGGTACGATAATAAAAAGAACCAAAAATTCGAAGTGTTTGGCAGGGTTTTTTCCCTCCTCCTGATTTTTCCCTGCTCTTACAACAACACTTTTTTTTGGGCAGTGCTGCAAAGAACAAGGGGCCCTCCGAGCTGTGAACAAACCTTTTGTTCTACTCAAAGGTATTTATACTAACCTGCACCTTCCCGAACCAGCTAAACTTATCAGCGTTCTGGTTTATCCTGTAGACAAAATCGCATTCCATATCCAGCCCATCAGAACAGGTGTTGTTTCGTGGAAGGATCATCGACAAACCGTTCGGTGTATATTCCGCAGCTTGTATTCTGCCCAGCGAAGATGCTATCCGCTGCTTTTAGAGACACCTCTTGCGGCCAGGTAAGTTTTTTTTTGCTTGTGGAATGAGTCAGGTAACAGGCCAGGCAGGTAGGTTTTACCAGGTTGGGCAACAAGCACAAGACAAAAGATTTCGGACAGTACACAGGTCACCTTTGAATGATAATATATTTGTAATCTGTCAAAAAAACAGCACACACCTTCCAAAATATATAAATATCTAACAAACAACCTCGACGTTGAATTTCCTGCGGCCTGCGGCCTGCGGCGAAAGCTGGCGAAATCGGAAATCGGGAAAACAAACCACAACTGCGTCATTATTATTGACCACCGAAGCTTCTCAATTCCCGCCACCGAAATAAATGTGGAGAGCGTTGATCTTGCTTTTAATAACTTTTGTTGTTTATGTCAACTTTTCCATGTCAGAAGATGCTTTCCAGGGAAGCAGACATTCTTCTCACATTAGAATAGGTGAAAAATCGGTGCGACTCTTGGTGACAATCCCTATTAAAGCAACCAACGAGAGACGGAATAAGCGCATGATATCAAACCTTTGTCGGTTGTCATTCCCTCTCCATGAAGAAATTGACATCAGCTTCCTTGTCGATAAGGAATCAGATGCGTTATTGCGACCGTTAATACCCCTGATGATTTCATGCGACTATCTTGCATCAAAAATAAAAATCGAATTAGATCCATTTGAGGTCGAGAACAAAAAGTCCTTTGTTGAAATGGAAGACAACTCTGCTTTCAGGAGGCACGATCTTTCCATACAACTGCAGAGGAGGGTTATGATTGCCAAAGCACGCAATTACTTGTTGGATACCTCATTAAAGAAATATCATACACATGTATTGCATATAGATAGTGATTTGCAATCCTATGAAACTGACATAGTAGAGAAACTTCTGAAAATAGACACTGACATTGTCGTTCCCATGTGCTTCTCCTCGTCAAACGAGAAACTTTATGATCTTAACTCTTGGGCGGAGACACCCGAATCACTTAGAATTCTCAAGAAAACGCCTAGTAACGTTCCTCTTTTCGAGGGTTACGGCTCTTCGTCCGGGAGGAAGAATGTTTATAAGCTAATGCAAGAAAAGGAACAAACAGGGGAGAATGGGCCCGGAGAGAAGATCGCCACAGTGTCACTAGATGCTGTGGGAGGTACAATGATACTAGTCAAAGCTAAGGTCCACCGTGCCCTTGGATCTGTTAATTTCCCCCTCCAGTTGACTTCACACCATTCAGTTGAGACAGAGGGCTTTGCTCAGCTCGCTAAAGGGAAGAGGTTCGAGGTGCTCGGCGCTAATTATAAAATATACCATGCATAACAGTAGTAGAAAAAGCAAAGCGGCAAGAATTTGCGATCTAAATTATTTTCCATGTTCACCACTTGTGTACTCAGTAGAAGCTCACAAGTATGACGGACGGTCGGGTTCATTTAGAATGCGTCAAGCCACATGCACTGGTACTTGTGCCCCGGATCAATCTGACAGTCCGTGTAAAGCAGCAAAGAAACGAAAACCAGAAAAACCACCACCCTGAGCAGCGCTATTCCCCGAAATAGCTTTGTACCCATTCCATTCAAAAGCCGAAATATGTCCTCAAGCATTGCTTCACTCGTCATGATGTTCTTGTCCTGCGCCATGCTCAAGTACAAAGTGTCCTTATTCTTGTTGGTGTTGTGTTCTCCACTCATATAAATGCTCTTCAAATTCTCGGTGCTAATGTAAATCGATCCATCTGGGTGTGACTCCTCGCTTATTATCCTATCCAGACGTTTCCCGTTCTGTGTGGCAGTGGTGTGCTGCATCTTATTGGCGTGTCGGGGCGGAGTAAAAAGCTTTGAGTCGCTTTTGCTTTTGGTAATGTCTTTCTTCTTGAGGTTTTGTTCACTGTCAGCTTCAATCCCCTCATCGAATTCTTCCACACTTACATCAACTTCAATGAGAGAATTTCCCGTCGACCGCCGGAGCTCGCTTGCCCGCAGGGCATCGATGAGCGACAAGGAAGAAGCCCCCGATGTTCTATTCGTCGTAGTAGTCGCCCGCTCGTTGTTAGCAAAGTGTTCGCTGCTAAAACTCACCCGGGCGTTGGTCGTATTCGCCATGCTCCCTCTATTCGTAAAATATAAGGAGGGGCGAATCGAGGGCCGGAGGGAATTACGGTTGGTCTTCGTAAAAGTGCGTCGGTGAGAGCTTAGCCGATCAACTTTCTCGTCTCCATCGTTCCAGCCTCGAAGCAGGCTTCCTAATTGCTCGTGGGCATCATTTTCAACATTAAGGCGTTGCCTTTCTTGTCGCTCCTGAGAGGTTAGTTGCGACGACTTGGGCTTTGTTAAAGGCACCTTATCTCCCCAATCTCGTAAAAGGGGTTGACTCAAGTCAACATTGGCACCACCTTTTGCGTCATCATTGGTGCTTCCACTGGCGGCGGTGACTCGGCCACTCCCAAGCAGTGTTGCACGGCCATTTGCACTGGACAAGCTTGCGTTCAACCTCTCCTCGACCTTCCCGTCGCTGAGTCCACTAAAACGCTTCTTTTGCACCTCTTCCCATTGAATTTCCTGCGCATTCCAAATCAGATCATCCACAAGCGAGTTCTTAGCAAGAGTTGGACCGAAAAATCGGAGAGTGGCGTAGAACGGAAGTTGCTGGAGACCGAAAAAGTATATGTATGCAAAGGGCTGAAATATGGCGAAAGTGATGTAATAAGGGTCAATGTGCAAGAAAATAAGGAGACATAGCGCCAGAAACAAAGAAAAGAACATGAGTACAGCCTGAAATGTTCTCAAGGGTAGCTCTGGAGCCTTCCCCGGAAAGCATTTTCTCCACTCGCATTCCTCCATGAATTGTGGGCAGAGCTTGTTTCTCATTTTTCGCTCCGTTTTTTCGAGTTCGTCCTCAGTGTGATTGGTGTGGTTGGTGTGGTTGGTGTGGTTGGTGTGATTGGTGTTGTTGGTGCGATTTGTTGCGTGACTATGATGCGACGAATGATGCGACGAATGAGAGCTGCTTTGGAATTTGGCAGTGCGCGTTTTCCGCTCGCTCAAGTTGCTGGTGGAGGAGATCTTCATGATCGATGTCGGCTGTTGGTCACCTGACACAGTACTACTATTTTCTTTATTCACTATACTGCCAGGACTAGTCATAGCATTCCGATCAGAAGTGGAAATATTGGCATCTCCTCGATCGAAATTTCTATCTTCAATCTCCATCTTGGCGCTGAGCAAGACAAGCTTTGCCCGAGACCTCTCCACACGTGCCCATACGATCCCATTGACCACAAAAAGGAACCAGACAATACAAAAAAGCCCCCAAAAGGGAGTGGCATTGCTGTTCACGTCGTCCGTCCAGAAATCGTCCTCATCTACATCGATTTCACCGTCCATCATGTAATCAATGTAATAAGATATCATTCCAGAGATGACCACAAATGCTAATAAACTCGTCCACATCCGCCATCCGACTTGGACCATCTTGACACACAATGCAGACGTGCACCGGTCGATGTATTCCGCATAATCAAACGGAAGATCTGTGGGAAGCCCCTGGCTTACCAAAAAATAATGGCGAGTTAAAAGATACAACTTGCCAAACATTCTAGCTTCTAGCTTCCCGTTGCACCCGAATGGGAATAATACGAACCACCAGCGCGCCTCTCTCTGCTGCTGGATGGTTCGTAGCTCGGTGATACAGTCAATAAGGTTGAATTTTATCAAGTCAGCCTCGTGCTCCCTGCATTGAAGAAGAGCCCTCTTTGTGGCCTTGGCCAGAACTCCAACGAGAGAATAGTAAATAATCATCATGCAAAATAACGTTAGATGCACGAACTCAATTAGCAACACCTGGTTCTCACCGATGCTCGAGGCCTGAGAGATTGCAAATAGTACAAAAGAGATGAGCCCGAGCATGGAGAGCTCTGCCAGCATTGCCGCGGTAAAATTCCGCCAGAAACGATCATGCTGCGCGGCATGAACTGCTTTATGGATGATATGCTCTGCGACAAGAGCAAATAACACGAGAACACAGACAAGCACAGCCAACGGGATGGTTTGGGACTCCAAATCAAGGCATGCAAATTCTCCATCCCACTTTGCCCCACAATCATGATGATGATGATCGTCACCCTCGTCCGACTTCAATGTCGGCATAGCCTACTCAGCGTATTCAAGGAAAGAAAAAATTAAGGAGATAATATGGTTAATTACTCGAACTCTGATTTTTGACAAATCAGATTTATTTTAGATGACAATACCTTTTCAATGTGGTTTTTACTAGCTTTCACGCTTGTAATCAACTCCGCAACTTCCGAAAGTGATGCTCTCTTTTTGACAAAGTGTGATTCTACTGATCCACACCAAAAGTGGATTGGGGACACATTTCTTTCTCTTGAGGAGGGGGCTTCTTACTCTCGTATAACCAACTTTGCGACAAAACAATGTCTTTCTTCAGATCTAAACTCAGATCCAGCAATGACGGCTGATTGTGACACTTCACCTTCAAAATGGTTTTACAATGGAACAAACAGCACCTTGAGCTCGGCAAACCCGCATGTATGTCTGGATGCCCACGCAGGACGAGGACCTGAAATGGACCTTTGGACTTGTCACGAGGAAGATAATTACGACCACTTTAATCAGATGCTGACTTATGATAAGTCAACACAACAACTAAAAACTATTGAAGGGGTGGGAAATTGTAATTCACAATGTGTTACTGTGCTTTCACCAGACCATTCGAAGCCAATAGATGGAGAAAAGAGCTGCAGCTCTACTGCAGCACTAACTTTACTCCCTCAAGACAGAGAAAACTTATCTGCTAGTCTAGATGGCAGTCCAATGGGACTATACCTCGTCGCTTCTCGTAGCAATTCAACCCGATGGACAATTTTTCTTGAAGGGGGAGGCTGGTGTTTCTCTGATGAGGACTGTCTAATTAGAACAACAACTCCAAACGGGAGCAGTAAGAAGCTTCCGTTGACGCGTAATTGCCAGTGCTACAACACAGATGGCGACGCGTTGTTTCAAGATTGCAATTGTCTGTACTTGCCGTATATGGATGGTGCTTCTTTCTCAGGATTTTTGGCCAACCCTGTTTCTGTTTTAAATGAGACTTCAGGCCAAAATGAACTCTTGTATTATCGGGGTATAAAAAATCTCGACGAGTCTCTGAACTTTGCCCTCGAAAACGGACTGAGGGAAGCGACCGAAGTTGTCGTGAGCGGAGGCAGTGCAGGGGGCCTGTCGACTTTTCTCCATGCAGATAGAATTGGTGCCAGGATAAGGAAGGAGACGAACGTTGCAGACGAAGTGCATTTTTGGGCCGCTCCTGATGTAGGTTTTTTTCTTGATCATGAAGATTTCAATCATAACGGCAGTAAGCCTTTCACAGATGATTGTTTGAATTTGGCGACGATGGTCAACATGACCTTCGATGAAGATGGAGGCTTGATGGAACAGTGCAAGGATGCACTTGTTTCGCGTAGCATGGACCCGCGGTTGTGCTTCATGGCCGAGCACGTTGTTGAGTTCGTCGAAACGCCCTTGTTCTTCTTCAACTCCAAGTTTGACAGCTTCCAACTCGCCAATATTTTGGGCGCAAACGATTTCTCCAATGAGACACAACGGGAGAGCTCCAGTCAATATGGGGAGGATTTTCTCAGGCAAATTGGCCCTGCACTAGCTGACGAAAAGAAAAATAACGGCTGTTTTATTACATCATGCATATGTCATGGATGTCCATGGGGCGCGCTGGAGTTAAGTGGACTTTCTGCCTATCAACATTATGCACTTTGGGTAGAGGACACCATTTTTGGTAGGACAACAAACACTAGCAAAGGACACGTTAGCATAGACGAAAGTGTTCAACCAAACGGAGGAGATAATGCACCTGCAAGCGCTGGGTTCCAAAAGTGTGATCCATTTGAGTGAAAAAGTTTTGCTTTGTTGTTGGCAAACCAGGAATTTTGAGGTTCTATTTGTAGGGTAATACTTAATTAATAATAATGGAATAACGCTTGCTGAAAAACTAAAATGAGAACAACCCATTCCAAGCTTTTAAAACCAATTCATTTCAAATTCCTGTACTATGACCATGACCAATTCTCATTCGCTGCCTTTCGGATAGATTCTGATTCACCGGCAGGTAAGAGAGTCTTTCACGTGATTTTTTGCACTGTCCCTATTTTAATCATCAACAACTTACCTTCTTCAATCATACCCGTCCACTTTCTCTCTTCAAGAAAAATAATTCTTTCTTGAATCTTTTATTTTACAAAAACAGATGAAGCTCTTTTCTGCCATTTCATGTCTTCTGGCCTCTCTGAGCCAAACTAGTGCATTAGCTCCACGCCGTGTCCTGATTGACGGGCAGAACTTTGTTGACGCAACAACAAAGGAAAAACTACTCTTGACTGGCCCAAAGTGAGTATCCAATTGTGACAATTCTGATTTCTCCAGGTGTCACCACTGGCCCCCTTCCAACCCAAACTAACCCGGCCTTTCCTCCCCTCCACTCCACGCATAATATTCATTCTATACCGAAAGTATCGTTGTAAAAGGACCTCCATACTTACCAGAAGTAGCTGGTGACAGCATATGTGTGGACAATACTAGTGGGGACTGCGAAGCCACAGGGAGCTGCACGAGCTGTGCAACTTTTAACCAGGCTGATGTTGATCACATCAAAGCCCAAGGTTGGAACACTATCAGATTGTCTATCGTGTGGGCTGGAGCTCAGACTGAACCCGGAAATGAACTCAATGCCGACTTCCTACGTCGTCTGCATGCCATTCTTGATATGACAGACAAGGCCGGCCTGCATGTTTTCTTGGATAACCATGGCGATATGGTAGGCTCTGCTAATTGTGGAAACGGGTTACCGATGTGGATTAGCCAAGCTGCTGCCCCAGATCTTATTGGTAAACCGCTCACGACTGAATTGCCCTACAGCCTTTTCATGGATGTCAAGGATACTAATGGATACTCCACCTGTGGAGATGATGCGGCCAAATGGGGTGAGTATGCTGGCGACCCCAACTACAACTTGCTGAACCAGTGCTGTATAGCAATGAATGCTGGTGGTAACCAACCAAACCTAGCTTTCAGCAAGCTGGGCCAGTATGCCATGAACTACATCCAGAAGCAGGGCGCCGGAAGGGAAGCCTTTGTTAAGTATATGAGGCTGGTGGCTGAGAGTGTGGTCGACCACCCCAGTGTCTTTGCAATCGAACCGATGAATGAGCCTATGAGCATCAAGAGAGGTGATATGTTTGACACCTGGAAAGAGATCGCCTTGGCTGTCAACAGTGTTATCCCTGACATGGCAGTAGCTGTGTGCGACATAGGAGAGGGAGGTATTATCCCGGATTGGCTTACCAAGATCGACAATGTTGACATAAGCCACAGCGATATCGTTTGGATGCAAGGTCAAACAACGCTCTTCTACGCCTGGCACTGGTATGGCAACCCGAAGTCCACGAGTGACGCCATCAAGAATGTCCAGGCCATTAGCAAAGATTGGAATATGCCAAGTTTGTTGACAGAATTTATGAGCTGTGACATCTGGCACGCGGCGGAGGATGCTGGCATCGGGTTCAACTACTGGCATTACAGTGCCTATTGTAACACTGGTCCCAACTTTGGGAACAAGAAGGTGCCAGATGAGACTTTTGGAGCCTGCATATTGGGTTGGGGAAGTGGAAATCCGAGCAAGACTTGCCCACGCACTTCAATAAGTTTGAGGGGCAGCACAACAGATGGACTCACTGAAAGCGAGCGAAAGCATGAGAGCGAGAAGAATGTGCTTCAGATGATCCCTCAAGTCCCCAAAGTCCCCTACCTAGACCATTTACGCAACGACCTGCTAGAAAAAAATAAATAAAAAAGTGTTCATCAGTGCCAAGGATGACAGTGGTGACAAACTGCTTTGCATGACGATAAATACCGCAGTGCAGTAACAAACCTACCCTGCTTCTTGTATAGCATATGGATAAATTAGCATTGCACATTTTACAACAGTATCTAAGTCATTAATATCAGTTCTGGGAGTCTCCTTCTCCCTGAATTTCTCATTTGGCTGGGGGAAAAATGGCTAAAATAGTGTTTCGTCTTTCAATCTCCCGAGAAGTTGCAGCACGTGCTAAAAATTACAAATAAGTATAAGAATCTAACTTCAGCCAGAAAACCATGGGGGTCCAGGGTCCAGGCTTCAGCCGATCTGCCGATCTGCCGATCCCCAACTTCCAGAGGCAGTAACAGGCAGTTTTCCAGGCTATCCTTCCTCCAGGAAATAAAAGGTGAGATAAAAAATTGGATTTCTCTCTACTTACAACGTCACTAACCCCTGGCCCGACTTAAATTTTCTCTCCCTTTCCCCTCTTTCTTGAACCTTTCCAACTCTAAACCTCACCCTTGACAGCCAAAGTCCTAATACTTATAAGCACTTAAACCATGGGGTGTGGCCAGTCAGCCGAAGAGAAGGCTGCTGCTAGGCAGTCACGACAGATCGCACAAGAAATGGCAGAAGCCAACCAAAAGGAGCAGGAGAAGATTAAGGTGAGTTGATGGGGTTGTTACGCAAAATCCAGCCTGTTTTGCATCTCATGGGACGTAATTTGGGACACACAGGCATTGATAGGCTCCATTTAGCTAACATATCCCTCTCATTGTTTTAATCTTCCCCATGCCGACACACATACCCCCATTTCTTTGTCCCCGTGAACCTTCTTCCTTTCTGTTCAACCTTCTCCCAACCACCACCAACCATGTGATGAAAAAATGGAATATACTCTCAACTGAACATACCTGGTGCACTTGGCGCAGCTACTACTCCTTGGAGCCGGAGAATCCGGGAAGTCTACTATCTTCAAGCAGATGCGTGTCCTCTACGGAGCTCCTTTGACTGATGAAGAGAAGCGTCAAGTTACCCCCGTTGTCTATTCCAATACTATCACCTCCATGAAAATGCTCGTCGAGTAAGTAAATCTTGCCTTTACCACTTTTTCTCGGCGCGCGAAGTAAACTTCTGCGGTTATTGTTTGTGATGGATCGAAGTGAACTGATGATTAGTTGAGATGAAAGTTTTCAGCACGCGCACGCCTAATTCACTTTAGCAGTACAAACTAACACATTCACACCAGAGCCTGTACCGATATGGGATACGAGGGCGACGTTTTACCCGAAAACAAGGCCCACTTCGAAACTGTTTCCAAGGCAGATGACAATGGAGAGATTGACATTCCTCTCGGAACTGCCATCAAAGCTCTTTGGGAGGACCCTGGAATCCTGCTTGCATGGAAGAGGAGGGCCGAGTTCCAAATCGTTGAGTCAGTGAAAGCGTATTTCAGGGTGAGTTAAGGAATTTGCGATTTCCCAAGCTAGCATTTGCGTGTACTCGCGTTGCTGGTTGTGCCTGTGTTGTCTGTGCCGGGAAATTAACCCCGCCTGTTGCCTCTCTTCACTCCACTTGACTCTAAACCATCATGATATTTACCACCTCTCCCGGCAATAAACAGGAGCTCGACAGAATCATGCAGCCCGATTACGTTGCGACTCAGCAGGATATGCTTCTTGCCCGTGTCCGAACTTCAGGAATTGTAACAGAGAAATACGTGATTGACGGCAGTCCTTTCGAGATGTATGACGTAGGTGGACAAAGAAACGAGAGGAAGAAGTGGATCCACTGCTTTGATGACGTGACGGCCGTGATCTTCGTGGCGGCATTGAGTGAGTACGATCAGGTGTTATTTGAGGATGCCAACACCAACAGGATGGACGAGGCCATAGGCCTCTTCGAGGAAATCTGCAACAATCGCTACTTTGAGAACTCCTCCATGATCCTTTTCTTGAACAAGAGGGATTTGTTTGAGGAAAAAATTCTGGTTGTCGATATTAAAACTGTGGAATCCTACAAGGACTTCGCTTGTGAATTCGGGAGTAAGGAATACTACGAGGAAGGCTGCCAATACTTCCTGAAAAAATTCCTTGCAGTCAACACTAATGAAGAGCGCGTCATCTACCACCACATTACCTGTGCGACCGACAGTCAGAATGTCCAGGTTGTGTTCAATGCCTGTAAGGACATCATTCTTCGAGGAAACCTGAAGGACAGTGGATTCATGGATTAAGGAGATGGATGAACTGAGGACTTTTTCGGTTTTATTTGGGTTTTGGTAAGGATTAATAAATCCCGCGTCCGCCATTGTTCTACCAGTGTAAATATTAGGAATTGAAAAATGATAAAAAAGTGATAATTTGGGGTTTGTGACATGTTGAAATATTATTCAAGAATTTTATTTGCAATTCCTTCTTCACTTCTTTTTTGCTTCAATATTTTATTTACTCTGTAAATCGTCTATTTGCTCGCTTCAATCACATCTTCTGGTGCTTGGACGAGTTCTATCAAAACACCTTCTCCTCCAAAAGGTTTCTCCTCGTTTCCCTTCGGATGAAGGAAGGTGACATCAAAGCCGCTTGCCCCCTTCCGAATTCCTCCCGGCGCAAATCGCACTCCCTTACTATCAAGCTCTTTAACACAGGCCTCCAGGTCATCGACCCAAAACCCAACATGGTTCAAGGCCGGAACATGGACCTTTGGTCTCTTTTCTGGGTCCAATGGTTGCATCAAATCAATCTCACAGTTGAAGGGAGCCTTGCCGCAGCTCAGGATCTCCTCGTCGACATTCTCACTCTCTGCCTTGTAGGTCCCCACGTGATCTATACCCAGTAAATTATGAAATAGGTTCATCATCGGTTTGTTAGAGAGCCCGCCGAAAGCAACTTGCTGTATCCCCAGTATCTTGAAAGTGTCAGGTCCTCGAGAAGCGGAGGAAGAGAAAGCGCGGGCTGCTCCATGTGCGGCCATCCGACCGACTGCGAAGCGCATCATTCTTAACCGTAGTGGATAGTGGAGGCTAATACAATATCTCCGACGAAAACGTCTGTTTAGTAGTTCCCAATTGTTCTAGTTTTATACCCTCCCTTCTTTCTCTTTCTCTTTTTCCCCAAAATTCTCCCACAGCCTTGATTTAACCCCAACAAAATCACCTTTGAGTGCTCGAACTCAACCACTCTACCTGTCATTCCTGATGAACTCGATCAGTCTCCCATTCTCCCCAAGACCTCCCCTTTCCCCTTCCTTAATCTTGTCGATCAGCCCCTCCCTTTTCACAATACGCTCTCCCCCACCCGCACCAGAAACCTACTCTAGCTTCCGTTACACTGAATCATTTGCGGGGGTTCATTTCAAATCATTGTGCAAAGAGGCGCTGAAAGACGACTCCTCCAACGACAATGTCCATGTGAATTGTATCAAAGGCATCTCGGCTCAGAACAATGCACATGGCAGTTGCAATTTCACCCAGATTACGGCCGCTGCGTTGTCGTCAATAACTGTCAACAACAAAATATCCGACGTGATAATATTCTTTCACGTTTCAAGGCACTGCGATTCTTGTGTTGTCGTTGGAGTGCACCCAATTCCGGTCGGCACCGAGCACAACAAGAAGTCCAAAAAAAGTAGCAACAATATAACGGCGACGGATGTACTCGTCAATAGCCGCTATCCCAACAATTCCAACCATCACGTGCAATCGTCGGCTCCGAGTGTCAGGTCGTCCTCAAGCGCCGGGGGGTCACCAGTATCAAAGTCGTCCAAGCGCCAAGATTCATCGCATGCCAAAAGTGACCGATCCTCAGCTTCAGCGAACTCAATAGGGTCAGTCGAAACTATCAACATTAAGATGGACAAGTGTATAATCACACCTTCGACAATAAAAATAATACCTGACAGAAAAACCTCGTCAGGCTCAGTAATGCTGGGCGGTTCTCTTCTGGATGTAAAATCTGGCGAATCTACTCCTGCTTTGTTCACGCTTTCTTATCGGTATGTTGCGAGAAGTGATTGTGTATCTTTCGATACAAGAAATTGGTATGTAACTAGGCAAACCTTTAGTGACGTGTTCTCGCGAACTATACTGTCTAGTTTGACCCCTGTGTATCCAAATGAGGAGGGAAATGACACTGCGGGCAACTCAGCCGCAACAATATCAGCCATTGATGTTAACCCTCCTCCTGTTAGTTCGAGTGTCTGGACCATTGCTGCAGCAACTCTTGACAATCGCGTGAAAATTTTACCGTTTTTTGGTTGTGGGGGCGATCGTGGTGAAAATTATAGCGACGGTGAAGTCGATTATGAGGCTTGTGGTTTGGATGGGGACCCTTCTTGTGGAGTTTTACTGAAAGGTGCTAATTTTGGTAATTTCACCAAGGAGCTTTTTTGCGACGAAGGCAACAAGAGCAGTGGTAGTAGCAGCGACAGCAGTGCACAAAATACTGGTATAACTACTTCAGTTACTACCTCGGCTGATTTGGATCTGTTCAACACACCAGAGAAGAAAAGGCCCGGGAAAATGGGCTTCTCGACGACCCCAACGACGGCAACTTTGACACCCACCACGCTGCCTTCCACTCCTCTCACTCCCGTCGACCCTATGATCTCTGCTGTTAAGAAGAAAGCCGACTCAGTTGTAATCCCGACGAGGATAAAGATTTTCATCACTGGCTCGAGCTCAAACTCAACATCTTCAAAGGCCATTATAATTGGATTTTTCACCCGAAAGGGGGGCGTCTTTTGGGATGTCAGCCAGGTCGATTTTTCGCGAAGAAGCTTACCTCAAGCCCCTCCCCTAAATTCCAGCAGCAATGACAACCACAGTAGCCACAGCAACGAAAATCAAAGCAACCACTCCTCGTCAACGGCAAACACTCACCCACCCCGCAATAGTGCCAGCAGTTCTCATACTGGCCACAAAAAAATCCAGCAATCGCCGGCGATCCACTACTTTGCTTGCGTTCCTGTGAACGAGAAAATCTACGAAACATCTTCTATCTCGGAGGCTGTGGTGGACGTGCACGTGGATTTTGCTTTTATTCACGTGAGTAACGCAGCCCCCCCTGTCGTTGCTGGTCTATTCGACTTGTACACTCGTAATCAGAAGTTCAAAACACTGTTGAGTATATTCGCCCTCAAGTTGCCAGAAATGGACGACGGCAAAGTCACCATGACGACATCGACTGCCCCCAACTCCACCGCAACCGCCGCTGCTGCTGGCGCGGCAACCACCAGCGAATCCAATGACAGAAAGAAACACACAGAGAAATCGTCCATCATCCTGTCGGAGCGTTGGCTGACGTTCTCACAACCGCGAACAACGAATACAAATCTTCTCTCTTATTCTTCTTCTGAAACCCCATTTCTCTCGTGCGAGGACAACTTTCAGAACATCGAATCGAGAAAACTCGATCTGTTCAGGTTTTGCTTCGACAAATTTGTGTGTAGTGACGGCAGGGGGCTCCGTTGCGATGGAAAATTATACGACGACCAACAATCACCAGTCGTTTACCACGTGAAACATGGCTTACAGGGCGGCGTGAACTTCAACGGTGTTCCCACGCCGATTCTTCGGCACTGGTTGGTAGAGACGCATCCGACTAAGGGCGGGGCAACCTCGTCGAATTCTGATTTCCCTAAAGGTGGGGGCAAGACACGCGTGGTCTGTGACTTGACTTGTTCTACAAGGACGAGAAGCCAGCAGCCTGGCGGCAATACTTCTTCGCAGCACCTTTCTCCTTACCGCATTGCCACGTCACCTTGCGGAAATTTTGTCGCCGTTTTGTTCATTAGCTTCGAACAGAGCTTGCAAAGCGACGAGGAGGAATTGAAAGCACCGCCCACGGTCATTGCCATGACTTTACTTGACCTGCGAAAGAATTTACAAACTTTCAAGCTATCCCGAGGGCGTGATGTGAGCTGGCTCACTTCAAACGACGTAGTAATTCTGGGGGATGGGGGCCTCGCTGTCAAGTTTGGCAACAAGATTTCCCCGATAGCGCCTCAGAACCAGCCTAAGAGCCAGGATGACCAAGATAAGGGGTCAGCAGTTTGTTGGAGGATATTTGGCCTGAAAATTAGAAGGAGGGTAATCTACGCAATGGCCGATTGGACCCTAGTGTTGGGGTCCGTGACCAGCAATGACCTCACTGCTTCAGCGTCGACATCGACCGCGCCGTCCATCATCTCCTGGGACAATCCAAAGTACCACCTTTTCCATGGCGAGGAGGCTTCAGCCGCGTGTGAGCGCAAGGATTCCATCTGTGTGGGAACGAACCGTCGGGTTTTACTTCTTTCAGCTGAAACTATGGTAGCGTTACATGTCTTCGAACTTTCCTCGTCGAAGCCGGTCAGCACTTTCTTTCCAATCGGTGAGAGCTGCACAATATTTTTAGACGGGACAAAACTTTGGTACATTTTCGACAGCGATGCGAAGGTTGTTCTGAGCAATGTTACCGGCATTCCCCTCGCTGTCCTTCCTGACCGCTTGGTCTATATCAACGAAGCTACTGTAATGAATTCAACGACGGAGACTTCCTCTAATGTGATTCTGTCCTCTGAAGTTGTCACGAAACCGCTTTTTTTGTTGGAGACTCTGATTGTTGCTTGCATCAAACAAGGTGTCTCGAAAGAGGTGATCTTGAATGTCATAAAGACATTTGGCAGGAAGACTGACTGGCTTCCGTTCAAGGAGGGAGAAGGGTGCGGTCTTCGGGGAATAGGAATCACGACTTATGCTGTTCAGATCCTCGTGGAGAACAATCTATCTGAACTGGCACAGTACTTTCTGGGGACAAGTGTTATAGATCGCACTGTGTTGAATCTCCCCCCCTGGGTCCTGGCGGATAGGGGCGCAGACTGGATCCTCAGCGCGGATGCGAGCATCGAAGGTTGCTGGGAAAGCGACAATTTTTACTCGAATCCGACTAAGCACGATCCCAACTTCAAGAAGCACGACCTTTTGTTACTTGACAGTGCAGAGGAATGGACTGGTCGTAGCCGAATAGGCCTGAAGGGGGAAAGCGAAGATGACGGAGTCAAGACTCTTGCTGAAATCTTGGCGGCGGAGCGCAAGGAAAAAGAGAAGGAAGAGGAAGAGGCTGGGGGGGAAGAGAATGGAAATGGTTGGGTCAAGGATGTCGGGGCGAGCAGGAAAGATATTGATAATGTTGGCGGATACTGGCGCTTTAGCGAGAAGGAGGAGGACAATAAAGTTGCCGATCTCAGCAAGTACGAAAATGACGGCTATCTTTACGGTACAAACGTTAGCTTAAGCGAGACGAGCGCCCCTTGTGACGAGGGAGACCAGGGAAAGATCAGGATGCTGTACGATGTAGTCGATGGCGGTTTTGGGGTGGTGTGCAATCGCGGGGGCAGTTTGGATGTTGGTTTTGGCTTCGGTCAATCCGATGCAGAAAAAAATAAGAAGAGAATGAAGTGCACTATCGAATTCTGGATCCGTCCGGCGGAAGGTGGAGAGGTAGATGAAGATGAGCGGGGTTGCTGTATTGCTAGGCGAGTGATTTTAGGGGAGGGAGAGGGATTAGAGAGCGGGTTTGAGACTCGTGCCGGTGAAGAAAAGTGCCTGTGGAAACTATTCCTCAAGAAAAAGACGAAAAAATTAAGTTTCGTGGTCGGTAATGAAATCGTGGAGACCGACGAGGAGGCCATCAAAATGGACGGCTGGAACCACATTTGTATCACCATGGATAGTAGTGGTAGTGGTGGTGGTGGTGGTGGTGGTGGTGGTGGTGGTGGTGGTGGTGTAAGTTGCGAGGTCATATTCTTCATAAAGGCAGCGAAGCGAGGTACTGGAGTAGCCACTTTCGGCTGCCAAGAATTCGATAAAACTGCTCTGTACTTCTCAGGAACCGAGGTCGGACCTGGGACTCGGTTCACGGAGTTGCGAGTATGGGATTGCAAAAGGTCCGAGGAGGGCATCAATGAATTAATGTACGAGTGTCTCCCTCAAGCCGAAATCAAGAAAAAAATGATCGTCAAAATTGGTGGTGGAGGGCAGGGCGGCGCGATCAAGAAGCCGCCTTTGCCAGCAGTTGGTTTGGCAAAACCAAGAGGAGGAGCAGGAATGGGAATAGTGGCCCCGCTTTCGAAGCCCGCTGGTGCTGGTGGTGGCGGTGGAGAATCAGCAGCGGCAAGGAGACGCAGAACTATGGAGGCCAAGAGAGCAAAGAAGGCTTTAGGAGAAAATGAAAAGTAGTAGTAGTAGTAGGGGTGCAGTAAATGGGATAGATGAAATAGTCGTCGGGGAGGGCGGAATAAGAAAAATAGCAAACAGAGAACGATTTTAGTGCAACCGCTTGGTGTAGTTTCACTACCTTTATTGTAAAAAGAATCGACTACCCACGACCGCCACTACCAAACGGACCGCCGCCTCGACCGCTACCGCCTCGACCACGGCCTCCTCTCCCTCCACGCACTCCTCTCCCTCCACGCCCTCCAGCACCATTTCGTTCAGACGCCACCTTGCTATAAAATTGGCCGTCACCCAAGCGGAAACTCCCTTTAGCTTTTCCCTCCTCGAAATCGACAAATACAGGTCTTCCCCCCACTTTCAATCCAAAAGGCTTGCTCGCCTGTTGCACAGCAGCGAGCGCAAACTCAGGTTCTTTGAACTCCACAAATCCAAACCCCTTATTTTCATTATTCTGGTTACGGGCGATTCTACATCCGCCTTCCAAAACCTTGCCAAATGTTGAGAAAGCTTCATGAAGATCAGATTCAGTTGAATCGTAAGGCAGATTTTTCACAAAAACAAGTTTGCAACCCTTCGGCTGGTCGCGAACTTCGCCACTTCGATTCATTTCCTGCTTTGGCACATTGGGCTTCTTTACAACGATATACCTCTTCCCAATGCTCTTCCCACTAACCTCCTCAATTGCCCTGGTAGCATCATCCTCAGAAGCGAAAACCACATGACCAAACCCCCGGAGACGACCGGTGTCCTGCCAAACAGGAAGTCGCATACTCTCAACGCTGCACCCATACCCAGAAAAGAATTCTTTCAACCCCTCCTCTGAAGAATCAAAAGGAAATCCCTCAATGAACGCAGTGCAATCGTTGGCCATTGATGATGACGAAGCCTGTGAAGACGTAGGTGCGTCCGCCGACGCGGGATCCGAGTCAGCGTTTTTCACGTCATCATCCGTCTTCTGCTTCCGTTTTCTTTTTCTCTTCTTCTTTGCAGGCTCAGCGACTTGGACTTCTGTGATCTGATGGTGGTCTTGCTCTGACATGGGCAATAAAGTGGTCTGTTCCTTATTTTGTCAAAAACAATGGGACAAAAAATATAGCGAGGTACAGTGGTATTCTTTCGTAGTATTCTTTCAACAAGTGTTACGGGGTATGGAAGGTTTGTGTGTGTGTGGAGCTGAAAAATGGGTAAAGCCTTTAATTCCTCTATTTCGCCAGTCGATACAAATAAAAAACATCTAGAAGAGGATGAGAAGAGGATGAGAAGAGGGATCTCTGAAAAATGCTGTCATCATTAGTGAGAGGAGTATGAAACTTCGCCTCTTCCACCGCCTTCCGGGGACATGTTTTGAGCTGCCTACAAACAAATTCCTTGATATGACGCTGACGCAGGCTGTAGCGCTCTCTGATTCTCTTGAAAACAGGTCACTGATTGTCCGACTTCCTGATTTAGGAAAGAACGCTCAACTTCCTTGCCTGCCACCTATGCTGATGGGGCAAGTAAAGCTTGTCATAATGACTCCAGCACCTCCTCTGCTCGCAACAATAAACGATCTTCTCCCTTGGGCAGCAAACATAGCAAAACATGTCCCTGGTCCTCTGGGTAAAGTAAACTCACAGATGAAGCCCATTCCTGAGCATGTAACCGGATACGCATTTAATCTTTTGGCTGGGTGTGTGCAGGAGACGGCGGAGATAATTGAGACGTTTCCTCCCGTGAGATTGAGTGTTGACGCAAGGTTCCGCCGTCTAGCAAGAAATGGGACGCGCAAAAATACGAAAAATTCATTGACCAAAACATTCGATTTGGATGGTTTGATTTATCGTGAAGCGCTGGCTGAGGCTACTGATCACATCTACTTTCCAGGCACTGATGGCTTTGGGGACGAAACCTACGGGGACGCATACGACGAAGTATCTGTTCAATCTGCGTGGGCACAGCAATCTATATCTGGCGCCTCTGAGACTTTCGTCTCTGTTGACTCAATGGAAACCACAGGGCAAATTGTCGAGTCTATGTTTGATGCAGGAAGAGAATTCCGTGAGACAATTGTCGAGCGGGAGAGAGAAGAATTTGAAGAATGGAAGAAAAACAACAGGCAACACATGGACTCAGGAGGTAGTGCCATAGTGAGTGCAAGGAGACTACTGAACTTGTGCGATTCAGGTGCCGAAGACAAGAAAGTGAAGGTAGCATTTAACCGAGCAGCAAAGGCTGCCCACCCTGACTTTGGGGGGTCGGCAGGTGAGTTCATTGAACTGCGGAAGGCATACATCAAAGTGGTAGATTTCAATAACGGGTAGAAATATTTAAACTATAATAGTTTTGGGGGTAGAACCAGTGTTATCCTTTCAAGTTTCGTAGATTAATTCATTTCAACCAACATTTTTTGTTTGTGAACCTGCTGCTGTTGGCCGGTGTGTTTAGGCAGCCTGTGTATAGGGAGCCGGTATCACACAAATAGAAATGATATCACACCATACGACAGTACGAGTTTCAGTATCCACCCCTCTCAACTTGTCGTTGTCTGGATAGCTGCTAGTTGCTCAATGCGCTCTGAGAGAGAGAAGCAGTAGAAAAAAATAACTTCTCTCTCTCTCAGTCGGTCGCATCGCATACATCAGACATCCTTCGAACTTCCTCGTTCAATCTGTCAATTTCCTCACTTTGCGCAACAACTAACTTCTCAAGATCGCCCTTGATAGAGTTAAACGCAGACTCCCTGCTTTCCAAATCTTTCTCCCTCTCCTCTAGCGACTTGCTAGCCACCATCAGCTTATTAGCTACCCCTGTAGCCCACTCTCGATTCTTTTTCTGTTCTAGCTCGATCATATTAGCACAGTCTCTCATAATCTCTTCGCATTCAGCGCGACCGTTCTTCAGCATGTCAAAGTCAATGCCAGCTATTTGGTCGAGGAGGATGTTGTGTTCTCTAGTCATTGACGCTAGCTGCTGTGCCTCAAAGGAAGTCTGACCATCCATCAGGGCAGGAGTTACAACTAGCTACTTTTATATGATTATATTCTGTCCCTTGTTAAACTAAGTGAAGCCCCCCCCCCCCCCCCCCAAAAAAAAAAAAAAAAAAAACCCCTGGATTCCCCCCACGTTCCCCCCCCCCCCCCACCCGTCCAGATCAGTCCCACGCACTCCTACACACGGCACGGCACGCACTTGCTTCCTTGTCTGACTTGCTCACGTTGAACGGCGTACCGAGAGTGTTTTTTTTTGTGTGGGAGGGGGGGGAGCGTTGTCTGGAAACCAAAATCGACAAACCACCACGCCACCACTACCACACACACACAACCGCACCACGTATAACTCATCTCTACGAGCGCGCGCTTGTTGCACGACACGGGAAAAAAAAAAACAAACGGTTAGGGTGAGTGCGTGTCTTCGTTCACAATTAAAACCCCCCCCCCCCCCCCCCCCCCCCCCCCCCCCCCCCCCCCCCCCCCCCCCCCCCCCCCCCCCCCCCCCC
>ERZ651776.1267-NODE-1267-length-30824-cov-4.814258_pt1 | contig 30824 bp, 28 predicted proteins | sample MGYA00514761_ERZ651776 | MGnify/ENA metagenome assembly ERZ651776
GACACTCCCTCCATCTAATAACACCCCCCCACCTGCCTCTACGTCCGATGACTCCCCTCCCAAAAGAAAGATCCCCCCTCCTCCCTCTTCGCCGTGCCCGCCTGCGGTCTTGGCGGCCGCCCGTGCTAAGAAGGAGAAGGAGGAGATGGAAAAGCTGCTGGCAAAACCCCAGAAACCAATCCTGTTCAGTCATCCCCAGTACGAGCTTGACGACGGAAACAAGCTGAAGCGGAAGGCTGATGCAGGGGAGCAGACCATTGATGAAATGGAGAGTTTGTTGGACGCGATGACGACGTTTGTCCAGGTGAGTGTTATGAAATTGCTGCATTATAAAAACGGGGATCGTAGCAGTGATGATAACAGTGGTAACAGTATTTGGCAGTATTACAACTGCTCAAGAGCACAACATCACAACATCATCACAACATCACAACATCACAACTGCACAATTACAAAACACCACGCACACACTAACGCACAGCACAACACACTCAAACTCCATGCTGACACGCGCATGTGGATCCTCACTTTACATTCACATCTTTTCAGGACACGATGAAAACTCAAATCCACTTCCAAGAGCACTGGATCCCCAATGAGGATGCTGTGGGAAAGTGCTGTATTTACCTCACAGAGAACATTACCACCTGCAATAAGCTACTAGTGGTCCTCCAGAACCACGTGGGTAGCCAGCCTGGGATCTGGTCCCGATCGTTGTGCATTGACAATGGTTTGAACGCTGGCTCAATGCTTCCAACGCTGCTGAAGGCAGCAAGCAAAGGTTATGGGATCGCTGTCCTGAACCCCAACGCTAACAGCTACATTGATGCGGAAGGGAACAAGGCGAATATTCATTCGTCTGCCAACCCCACAGATCATGTAATCACCTGCTGGGATGAGATTATCTACCCTCAGACGTCTGCAGAGCATATTTACCTCCTTGGATATGGCAACGGGGGCAGCCTTGCCAAGGACATCCTCCTCCGACAGCTTTCTAAGGATAACGTCGAAATGAATCGCATCAAGGCCATTGGGACGGTTGAAACAAGCATGATGCTCGAGAACGATGACCCGGACGATGTCAAGGAATTTTTGTCTACAAGGGCGATCAACTGGGACAGCAATGATGCAACGGCGCAGTTCAAGCTGAACAAGCAGACTAGAAAGCTCGGCCAAATCTGCCTGTCGGCAGGGCCACTCCCAGAAACAACCCCCAACGTGGCCTTCAGTATCGAACATTCGCTTGATCCCGTTTTCAGATTCTTCGCTCATGTTGGCGACATGGACGTCGCAGCTAGCAAAGTTATGCCTGCCGCTGGCAATAACATAAACCAGAGTATGAAGCCCACGCCCGTCTCTTTGTCAACAACCTATTTCAACCGAGAAGCCAAAGCAATGAACTTATCTCCTCATGATGCCAGTGTCGCGGAGATAACCGATTCTCACAGTCGCCGGGATATCATGAGTGGAATGCAGAAGCTGTTTAGTTGGAGGCACCATGATGGAGACCACACTGATGAAAATCCTCACGACAAGAATACTCTTGGTGTCAAAGATTTCGACCTTCTGAAGGTCGTTGGGAAGGGGGCCTTCGGAAAGGTTATGCTTGTGAGGAAGAAGTCTGAGCCATGCAAGGGTAATATCTTTGCCATGAAGGTACTGAAGAAAAGTGTCATTGCTGCGAAGGGACAGGTCGAGCACACAAAGTCTGAACGCGATATTTTGTTCGAGGTGAGGCATCCCTTTGTCGTATTTTTGAGGTTCGCTTTCCAGAGCGATGAGAAGTTGTACCTGATTACCGATTTTTACAGCGGTGGATCACTCTTCTACCACCTTCGAAAGAGCAGGGCTTTTAGCGAGACGAGGGCCAAGTTCTATGCGGCGGAGCTTTTGCTTGCCCTAGGGCATTTGCACTCCCACCAAATTATCTACAGGGACTTAAAATTGGAAAACATCTTGATGGACGGCAAGGGTCACGTCGCTTTGACTGACTTTGGTCTCAGCAAGCAGCATGTGCAGAGTAATGACGCCGCGAGTACCTTTTGCGGTACTGCTGAGTACATCGCTCCTGAGCTTCTGAAGGGCAAGAGATACGGTGCCGCAGTGGATTGGTGGAGCTTTGGCATTTTATTATACGAGATGCAAGCGGGAAGGACGCCATTTTATGACAAGAACAGAAAGATCATGTTCTTCAATATCATGAACAGTACCCCTCAGTTCCCCTTGTCATTCAGTGAGAAAGCCTGCGCGATTCTTCGGGAGCTCTTGACTGTTGATCCAAACAAGAGGCTAGGAACGGTTAATAGTGTCGATGATCTCAAGAATAGCGATTTCTTCAGCGACATGGATTGGGACAAAATGCTCAAGAGAGAGGTTAAGCCCATCTACATCCCTGATGTCAGCAACGAGCTAGATTGCAAGTATGTGCCCAAGACGTATCTGCGCGCAGAAGCGAAAGATAGCATCGTGGCTAGAAGCGCCAAAAACGAAAAGCTTGATTTCCAGGAGTTTACCTATACTGGTGATAATTTGATGGGGTGAGAAGAGTAAAAATAGTGGATGTTGTTTGTTGGAGTCGATTTGTAAATGTGCAATAAAACACACGTGTGGGAATTTTATGATGGCACATTATCGCATTATTTGGGGCTCGAAAGTACTATAGTTTTTTATCCTTTGCTGGTATGGTGCTGCTCGGATACGCTACGAAAATAACAAGATGAAGGAAGAACATTTCTTTTTGTTGGCCAATAATCTACTTCACCGTTTATTTGTATTTTGCCTGCATCTCCGCCATTGCCTGCTGTTGAGCCGCCATACCCTCTTGGACATTCTTCAACACTACCCCGATTCGTTCATGCGACTCCATGTATTTACTTACACAACGGTCAGTACAACTCATCTCCCCCACTGTCAGATCAGCATCCTTGATCCGACCTGTACATTTCTCAAAGCACATAGAACCCATCTTAGTAAACAGATCATTGTACATATCCATCTCCATCTTTGCCGCGGTCAGCTGAGAAGGGCCCTGGGGCTGGGCAGGAGCACTGCTGAAAAAATTGTTCATGGGGAGAGGTTGTGGTCTCACAGGTAGGTGTATGTCGTTACCTCTTGAGGCTAGAAACTGTATCCTTGCAACAGAAAATAATAGAGAGTGCTGTAATTAGAGAAATAAGCTTTTTAAATTGCTGTGGTTCTTGTAAACGGGGTCCCTCACTCCTGAAGGAAAAGGGCGAGAAAAAATCTGAAAACTTTACCACCGCTAGTGAGCACAGAGAAAAATCTGAAAACTTTACCACCGCTAGTGAGCACATTTTTTCTTTTGTGTGTGTGTCGACACGCCTCCTCCCGACGGAATTTGTTAAAGACTCAGAACGACGAAGCGACAATGCTTTCCCTTCTTGATGCCCTCATTAGCGTTGGTAGCGAACTTTCGTTCTACCCGAGTCTGCTAATTGTGTGGAAACGCCGCCGCCACTTTGAAATCTTTATCACAATCTTCCAGTTTATGACATCCATCCTTTTCACTTTGGCGAAAACCCTCAATGTGACAATTGTTCTCGATGATCTTCATTGGCACTTGCTGAGCGATATTATGACCGAGACCTACGTCGTCCTTATATGCGTGCATTTGATGGGGATAAAGGGTGAGGACAGGATGATGTTTCTCAGATATTTGGGTTTTGGGTTAACAATAATTGTCAAATTTGCGGATGGATGGTCTTCTGTGTTGTACGAGGTGCTCCTTTTGGTCGGTTTTGCTCTCTATCCTATCTTCAGGATGTTCGCAACAATGAAAATCATTTGCACCCCAAACACGGTTCCTCTGCCTTACGATAAAAGGTCTATCAAGCCTGTGATTGCTTGCGTCATAATTGGTTTGATTTTGCTGCGAATGTCTAACGGTTGCAGACAAACGTTTTGGTGCGAGGTGGGGATGGCCATTGCTCGAGTATCATTTGGCGTGGGAACATATTATCTTTGGAAAATTTTGCCATGTTTTGATCACGAGAAGGATTTTCTCGGGTATGACTATCGTTGAAGTCAAACCCTTTAAATATGTTTACCACCGAAGGCACCGAAGGAATTTAGTAGATGTGTGGGTAGCTAAGTATTTTGCTCTATTTTTAGCGGCTAGTATAACAATTATCTCACACATGTATTATATCATGCGGGCGAAGCTTCATGCCGGGACGCCACCTTGCGGTCCAGATATGGGTGGACCAACCATTTGTTCTCCCCCCCTTGTTGACCCCATCCCTGGAGGCTTATCACTAGCCTTGGGAGTCGTGATATTTGCAAAAGTCGTGTCTTCTTCCAATACGGTTTCGATTTTCACCACCGCTCTTTTCTTCTTAATTTCACCACCGTCATTGTCACCTTCGTGGATTTCTTCGTCGACACTGTAAATGCCGCCCTTCCTGGTGTCACAATCGTTTTTGTCACTGCCGTCACCACCGTCATTGCCATCACTATCGTTAGCTCCGACGTCACTGAATTCATCACCTCCTTCGCCACCATTATCGATGTAAATCTTGGCTCCCCCCATTCCTCTCGTCAGCTTTTTGTTTTTCAACATCATTTGCACCATATTATTAGTATCGACAACGGAATCTCTTATTCCTTCGACGAGACTTTTTTCTTTTGATAAGCCAATTTCTGCCTTCATCTCGTTCTGAAATTCACCAAAGTCGAATTGAGTGGAGCTAAGAGACGATTGATTATTCGTGGGTTCTGCACTTACTTGTCCTTCTCCAGTCTTTTCCGGGGTCAAAAACACCATTCTATTGTTGGGCACATGACTGAGTTGACTAATGAGGTTGCTGTCAGTTACCTTGAGTTCGGCTTCCCTCTTAGCCTTCGCCCGTTTGGCTTTCTGCTTGAAAACCTCATTCTGCTCGTGGATACAGCTGGCGAGAGCCTTCTGCAGCTGCCCAGCGATAAAAGGATTCTCAAAGCTTGTGGCAGCAAGATCTTGTACCCCCAGGCTATAGACAGTAAGAAAACCCCGGGCGACGCAGCTATGTTTGTTGAGGGTGGAAGACATGACGCCTAGATACCCAATAACTTGTCCGGGCCGAACATCACCACACTTGACGTTGATCTTAGTCTTCCCCTCGCCTTCCTCATCAATCAACCCATTCTTATCAAAAACGCTTCCCATGTTTCTATGTAAGCTTGTGTGCAGCTGTTCCAAGCTTTCTTCTTCATTTTTCTTCTTTTTCTGTTTCGGGCTGTGCTGTGCTTCATCATCATCGCTACTGCTACTACTCTCGTTATGGCTGTCCTTGTCAATGTAAACTTGTTGCACAATTTCCGCCTTCCCCCCTACGACGAAGAAAATATCGTTCGGTACACTGTTTTGCTTAAAAATGAAGCAACCATCGCTGAATTGGGCGGGTTGCAAGAGCTGGAACACATACATCATGATACCTGTATGTTTCAAGTGTCTGAAAAGGCAGATGGACTTGAGTATTTCACCGTTGTTATGGAAGAAGAGTTTCCTTGAGAGCGTAGTGGGAAGTTTACTCACAATGCCGATTTCGTCGAACACGCTTTGCTGCCCTAAGCTATATCTGATGTGACTCTTGATACTCTTGATCAAGAACTTATGAATGTTCTTCTCGGTGAGATACTCAGTGATATTCTTGAGCCTCGCCTGGACGCGCGCCTCCCTGCGTTCGAATAGACAAAAAACAAAAGTTTTGTTAGTAGAAAGCTTGCGCTTTATGCCCATCACCCTCCCTAATCTAATCCTCTTGTCATCATATCTCTCACCTCGCGTTCAGCTGCCCCATCAGAGTAGCGATATTGGCCAAAATATAACCAAACACAGTTGCACCCAGCATCATTATCACGACACTGTACCACTTCTCTGCGATGCTGATGGCCACAACGTCACCATATCCGACAGTCGTCATGGTAGTAAATGCCCAGTAGAGTGATGCGATGTATTGGTCCATTGTATCCCTATCGTGGACGTTAATGTCGTAGTACCAGCTGTCTTCAACTTCTGTTGTTTGCTGCGAGGTAAAGAAGAAAAAGCACCCGAACAAATGTGCGATGAATGTGACCTGAAGCAGCAGCTTGATTAATTCGAACGCTGCCGGATTCAAGTTCAGACTCTCTTCGACCTTCTCGAGGTAAGTTCCTAGTTTCAATAGACGAACGAGCTTCATGAGACGAATTAGCCTCACAACTTTCAAGAGCTTGAAGGTTGCGAGCGTGTTCCCCCCATTTTTCTCCCCTTCTAACTCGAATGATTGAGAACTTAGCTCAGTGAGAAATCTTCCCCCAGTTCCAAAACTACCATTTTCCGTATCATTTGATTTTCCCACGAATTCTGGTAGAATGTCGCTGCCTGTCTGCACCAAATAGTATTCTACGATTTCAGCGATCGGAAATACAGAGAAGAAGTCGATGAAGAACCAGCCTTTGAGGTAGTTTTTGGCAATGTCATTCGGAATTGTAACAAGCAGATCATGCTCTTCGTCGAAGTAGGCACAACGAAAACTCATAAGCAGATCCAACCAGAAAATAGCGTCGATAGTAAAGTCAGTGATTTGCGAGGTTGTAGTTTGAGGCAAATCAAAGCCCAGCCTATAAGGCACGACGACAACGCTAAAAATGATCATTGCACCGACAAACATGTCCCACTTCATCTTCCATGGAAGCGTAGGGATAATGATTCCTCGTTTAAGCAAGTCCCAGGGGGTCTCGTCAGCGACCTCGACAGCTGTGATGGGAGACTTCGCCATCGCCCGACCGCCTGGTCCGTCCAAATTAACTGGACCTAAGACGTTTTTCTCCAGACTTGCCCTCCTCGTTTTGAAACTGTTAGTTCGCTGAATCATAGGCTGGGGAGATTCGCTACTGCTCCCCTCTGGGGACGTGTTTAGTCCAGTTATTTGTTTCAGGATGGGGATTGGAGAAATTCTGCCCAACCCGGCCGTTGATTGTTCGCTTGCTCGAACAGCATCACTAACCCCAGGAGAAGGATGGTTCAAAAGTACGGGGCTGCCAGCATTGAAGCTCGGGATGCTGATTACTGGGTGTCTAGATTCCTGTGGAGTGAGAGGCTTTTCCTCGAACAAAGTCGTTTTGACGGTCACCTTACCGTCCCCAAAGCTCAAATCACGGATGTCTACCAGCTTTCCGTCCAAAAAAATCTTCGCAAAAAAAGTTAGCTGGCTGTTCTCTGGCAAAGTTGATACATCGCAATCAGTTTGTTTTGTCTCTCACCTTCTGCTTAATTTTTTTCCCCTCACTTGTCAAAACCTCTTCGCAATTCATGGTAGACTGAAATGTAACAAGCCGCTTGTCTGTCTCATCATTAAATCGCTTGCCACTGAGAGGAAAGACGGTGTTGGCGTGGTCAAGGTTTTCTCGGCTGATGGAGAGCATCTGACAAATGTTCTGAGAGGTGTAGCGAGCAACTCTTGGCTTTTTCTTCCTGTATCCGAGGTCGCCGAAGAATCCACCTTCTCCGACCATGCCAACGAGGACCTCATTTTCGTGGGAATTGAACGTCGTCATGTGAACTAAACCTCGCATCAAAAAGACGACTTCGTCCGCGACGTCACCAAATTCTAGAAGAACATCTCCCTGAGGATTTGTGAACGGCTTCATGCAGAGCATAAGGTGTGAAATGTAACCTTCGTCTTCCCCCTTGAGGTAGACAACCTTTTCAATGTCTACACTGTACGCAGCCATCACAAGCTCACTCCTAAGAGTCTGAGGTAGGTCCATTACTAAATCGCGCTGTGCCAAGATAGGGGAAGAAAGAGAGAGAGAGAGGGTGAGGAAAAGCTCTCGAGGAAGCCAAAAGAATAGAGAATGCAGAACATGCTGAATCTTACCTCCGGAAACACACTTTTCTTGCTCATATAGTACTTGAATGCAGCCTTGATCTCCCTGGATAAATTTCTAGGCACACTTCGCTCATTCAAGTACGCCTTGAGCTCATCAAGATGGGTCTTGTACGCTCTGCCCCGAGGATTGCTGCTCTCGACTAGAATATTGACAGTGGCGATCATGGCGCCGAAACTGACCGCTCCAACAATTTGCGCGAAAATGCTATAGATTCGCTCTGCAGAATTCTGAGCGTAGACATCACCATAACCGACCGCCATCATAGTCGCGATTGTCCAGTAGAAGGATGTGGCGTATTGCAGATTAAGTGTGGAGTTTTTGCCCAGAAACTCAGTCGCCCAGTCCGTGTCCCGCGGATCCTTCTCGATTGTGTCTGTGCTCATAAAGAACCAAAAACAACTGATCAGATGCCCAGTAAAAATGATCTTTGTCAGGAGTGTAAACAAACCGAAAGCGGCGGGGTTGATGGAATCCATGTCGACATTTTTCATAAACTTGCCCAGCTTCAGGAGTCTAGTGAGCTTGAGGAGTCGAATGAGGCGGAGTAACTTGATCATCTTAAGCTGTCCATCATCTGCACCCCCACTCTCACTGTCCATCATTCCTTTTATTATTTTGTCGATTGGCACGGTGCTGAAGAAATCGACACTGAACCAACTGGTGAGGTAGTCCTTGGCGATGACTGACCGATCATAAACCAGCTTATCGTCGTCGCCCTTCACGGCGGTGTTGAACGAAAGAATAATATCCGCACCAAAGATACAGTCCACCAAAATCTCCTCTAATTCTTCCCTAGATGTCAGTTCTAACACAAAACCGATTCGAAGGGGAATAATGAGAACACTGTAGAAGATGAGCACGCCAAGGAGCATGTCCCAATACAGTTTTCTTTGGTGGTTGGGTGGTATTATGGGGATACGCTCGAGGATATTATGAACAAACGCAGGCATAATTATGTGTTCACCAAATTTGCTGAGAAAGCTCGATTGACGAACTGGGATTTTGAGTTTGTCGAGCCCTGCCAGCCCAGCAGCTGTCAGAGATGGCCTTCGACCAGATTTCTTGAACAGCATGGAGAGCTTTGCATCGAGATTTCTCTTCTCATCGTCGCGTTGCTTCTTGGGGGTAGAGGTAAACTTATCGTCGTGAAGCTTAAGCTGGTGGTTAACCTTGTTCCAAAAAATGGACATTTCATCTTCAAACAAGTTCTCATCAGTTGCATCCTCAGATTGTTTGTTGCTAGCATCTTTAAAAAAGCCCGCAGGGCGTGTATTGAGTTTTTTGGGGGAGCGTCGGCCACCTGCGGCTGAAGAGGATTTGATCAGGTTGGCACGCATCTCGTTTTTTGGTGAAAATGTTCCGTGCTTGAGTGGCAGGGTCGGTGTGTGTTAACTCATGAAGAGGACAGAAATAAGAGGTAATCGGGGAAGCTGTGATTCGGATGGATGTTGCTTCACTTTATATTTTATTTTAAAGTATCGAATAAAACAATGGTTAATATAGGCTTTTTTAGCCGTTTTTAAGTGTCGTTCAATTTCAAAGTCGTCGTTTGTTTTCACAAAAAACAAGTGAAGTAAAAAATACAAGAGCTTCCCTATTTATATTTTTCAAACTTTTGAAAACGACAACTTTGTAACCATGAAGCCTACCGCTACAATGGCTGGCGAAAATATGCTGGTGGCTGTGAGAATGAGGCCACTCAGTTCAAAGGAGAAAGCAAAGGGAGAGAAATCATGCTGCCAGGTTATTGGAGATAAAATTGTTGCGATTACAAAAGCGCAGCGTCCCGGAGCCGTACTGAAGAGTGAGATGGGAAGCGTCAACGAATATCAGTTTGACGAGGCATTCAATGAAAATGTTAGTCAGGAGGAAGTTTACAAACGGACAGCCAAACGAATCATTCCAAGTGTTTTGGAGGGGTTCAACGTGACCGTATTTGCCTACGGAGCAACGGGGGCCGGAAAAACGCATACAATGATGGGAAGCGAGAGGATTGACAGCGAGAGGGCGACAGGAGCTGAGGGAAACAACGAGGTCTGTGGGATTATTCCCTTGACCTTGATGGATATATTCGAGGGGCTAAAGGAGAAGAAGGAGTTAGCTGATCTGCCTAACGAGAAGTGGGAGCTTTCTGTAAGCTTTTTGGAAGTGTACAACGAGAAGATCAGGGATTTGCTTGAGCCAAGCGGCATTAATCTCCCTGTCCAGGAGGACCCCAAGGCGGGGATTGTAGGAGTGGGAAGGCTAGCACGGAAAAAGGCCAATAACGTCAACCAAGTGATGGATCTGTTGAGGTATGGAAATGGGAACAGAAAGACCCACGCAACTGACGCTAACAACGTCAGTAGTAGGAGTCACGCCGTTCTCCAGATTATTCTGAAGCAAACTTGGGAGAACAGCAAGGGAAAAAATGTCGTGAGAGAGAGCAGGGTGAATCTAATCGATCTAGCAGGAAGTGAGCGAGCTGGGAAGACAAACAATAGGGGGGCTAGATTGATGGAAGGTGCAAATATCAACAGGAGTCTGTTGGCCCTTGCCAATTGCATCAACGCATTGGCACAGGGGAGCACCAGGAAGAATGCAAAGTACAGGGACAGCAAGCTAACGCACTTGCTAAAGAGCAGCTTGGAGGGACAGTGCAAACTTATTATAATCGCAAACATCAACCCCAGCGACCAAATGTTCGAAGACAGCCATAACACATTGAAGTACGCGAACAGGGCGAAGTGCATGAAGATCGACCCGAAAGTAGTGAGGTTAAAGGTGAGGGAGATGGCCTGGCCCCAGCGAGAGAAGAACATCAATAGGCAGAAAGAGGCTGCTGAGAACGAAAACGAGTTGCTCAAGAAGCAGGTCGATGCCTTACAGAGTATGCTCAACGGCAACTGTCCTATTCTCCCGAACAATGGGTTGGATGTTTTAACCAATTTGAAGGCTCAGGTCAACAGCGGTGGGCTCACAAATGCGCCTACTAGACCCAAGGGCTCGACATCGCCTACTCACAGCTGCCCTGGAAATCTATCTAGGAGGAGCAAGCAGTACAAAAGACAGAGTCTGGATAGTCAGAGCGTGTCTTTTAGCGGCAAGAGCAGGGGAGCAGCATTCAGGAGGAGGCGGGCCAGTGTAAACGATATGAATCCTGCAAAAATGAAGAGTATCAATGAAGACTTTAGCGTGAAGAGTGGCAGTAGCGGCAGCAGCAGCAGCAGCAGCAGGAGCAGCAGCAGCAGCAGTCGAGGTGTTGACGTGGAGGACATTATCATGGAGGGCATAGATGGGGGGGATGAGGACGAGTTCGTCCACAAGAGCAAAAAGGCCCGAAATACCCCTGAGAAACTTCCTATTATCCAACGGAACGATAGCAACAGCATGATGGACGTGAGCGATATAAGCGAAATAAGCGCCCACGAAAGCGTTTTAGCCAACGGTTTCGATGATAATGCACCCGTGGAGGATAGGGTTGGGGCTTTGGAGAGCAGAGTCATGGATATGGCCCAGAGCAGGAGGGTCATGCTTGACTTCATCACACATCTACAAAACCAGAAGAGCGAGGCCGAGTCCGAACACAAGTCAGCGCAGAAGAGGGCTGAAAAATTGGAGAGGGAGGTGGAAGAGCAGAAAGCGTTGGTTCAGAAGCTCCAGGCTCATTTGGCCGAGGTTGGGGTAGAAGGAGGAGCAGGACTGCAAAGAATGGAGGGAGGGGAAGAAGTGCAAGCAGCCGCGCAGACAGCAGCCACACCTAGCGTCGGGATGAACCAGATGACCCTCGATACCCCTAAGGTTGAATCAGCCGAGGCTGGCGGCAGCGGCAATATCCAAAATCACTTTGAGAAGGAGCAAGTCGAAATTGGAAATGAGGCCGAGATTGAGAGCGAAAATATTAAAAAAAGTGCAGTCAGCCACACACCTACGAAGAGAAAAAAGGACCAGATAAGCGACGAAACTGGAGATGTTATTGTCCGACCTGTCACTGGAAGGAGGATCGTTGCTGTCAAGGCGAGGAGACGTAGTGGCAGCCTCGGCAGCAACGAGGAAGCTGAAAAAGAGAACGTCAGAGATGTCGACGAGAGCGACGGGAAGTCGGGAGGAGCTAAGAATTTGTTTTCTAACATGAAAGTCAACTTTCAAAACGCCATCAGGAAATAAATGATGGACGTAATTTCGAAAGAGTCAATCACATTGTGTGATTCGATGTGGCAGGAACTGAAATAATTGATGTGACCTGGAACAGGTGGAGATTACTGGAATAAGGGGCGATGTACAAGTAAATGTAAAAAATTAAAACCTGAAAATGGACACACCAAATTACCAACCAACACGAAATATAATAGGTTTTTCATATTCCCAGTTCCACCTACTAAATTCTCAATGCAGTATTAAGCGTCTCAATTAATCTTTCTTCTTACCGACTCCCAAAGACAGCAGCAATTTTGTCACGAAAAAGTTCGTGCAGCCTACAAGAAACATCGTCATGCACTCCACATTCCCAACCCCAATAAAGTCAAGCGGCTTGAAGTATGAATCCAGATTCGTGTTGCGCTCCAACACTCCAGTTATGGCCGTGCCAGCGAACGCCATGAACACCATTAACGGGGCAACTTTCTTGAACCCCACGAAGAAGGGCTGGCTCACGCCATAAATGAAGTTTACCTGTAGTGGAGAAGTTATTTTGTTGGTTCTTTGTCTGTGAGCAGTTGAGAATTCATCAAAGAAGGGTTGGAGGCTCAAACACTTACATTTATCCAGTGCACCGGCAGCATTGTACTGAAGATGGCGGCAGCAAAGACGTTCTGCTTCGTCCAGAACTCATCCTTCACGTTAGAACTCAGAACAACCTGAACAAAGAGTGTGAGAGCATTGGTGAACTGACCAATAATTACAAAGCGAGAGGCCTCAGGAATTTTTTCCATCCCGAAGAGCAGCTTTGGTTTGGTTACAGCATTGGCGCCCCTTTTACTGCGTGTTTGCACCATAATCAATATGGTGTAATTATTTCAATGTTTTTCCGGCACGTGTTTTGGCTTTTCCATCGTTGAACTGAATTACGATCAAGAATTTTTGAAATTGGGGAACTGACGAAAGAGAAATCCCTCCGATTGTCATCCATCTTCGTTAAACACAATCACCACTCGTCTACAAACATTAATTTTCTACCCAGCTCGTTCAAATCGTCAACTTTCATTGCATTCTCTACAACCCTGCTTTCTCCCTCCACCCACATGTCTGAGGGGCGTTCTGACAAAGCAAACCTTCTCAGTTGCTCCAACGCAAACTTTCTGTTAACTTCTACATCGGGCAAGAAACTCACGTAGATGACCTCTCTGCTCGTCCCCTTGAGGTTTTTAAAAGCATTAGCGTGCGGTAACCTGTTATCCCAAAAGAGTAAGTCTCCTTTACGAAGAGGGATGTGCTCCACTCGCCTGAGAACAGAGGCGTCATTGCTCTTATCACTTTCTTCTAGGGGACCAGGACGCAAAGGGGTATATTCACCTTTACAGGGGGCTTCGGTACTCTCTCCGGTGGAAGATATTGCACCTCTTCTCGAAACCCAATCATTAAATTCATTGTGAAAACCCGGTACACATTCAAAACCACCTTCGTTTTTAAAAAGGGTGTCAGTGAGCGCCAAAAGGCCCTGAATTGGTCGCCATTTGCGAGGATTTGATGGGGAGGGGGATTCAAAATGGGAAAACATTTTGTGTGGACAACAATCCAAATGCGGAGTCAGACCTCGTTGAATTGGCTTAGGTTTTTTCTTGCCTAAATTCTTGTTCTTTGAGTCGAAATCCGAAGTCGTTAGGAAAGACAATTCATCAGGAAGCCTATAACCAACCCGATCGCAATAAATGAAGGCACCTTGTGGCCTGCCTCTTGCTCTGTTGGCCATCAGTTCATCCAAAAATGGGTGCTGTCGAAATACCCCCCGACCGTCGCTTCTACCGCCGTCAGCATCGTCACCCACAGCTACTCCATCCCCTCCTACCTCTAAGGGCGCGTTGAACGAAGCGTCAAAAACTTCCATCCAAGCACCAAAAATCCTCTCGTCCTGCAACACTTCAAATTGGAATGCCTGAAAGAAGACGTCCAAGACCGCGCCTGCCCCTCCCGTAGAGCTCAAAGAACTCAAACATCGCGCCGTGCTCAACTCAGCGCCGGCATCAAAACCGCAGAGCGCCATGAGGGCTGAATGCAGCGAACTGCGGATGTTCTCAATAGATTGTGGGGGAAGAATGTCGTGATAGATTGTGTACCCGTGCTCGCGGAAATCGCCTGTTTTAGAAGAGCCTGGAACAGGAGGACACAGAGGAGTGTCGTGGTCGTCATTACTTTTGTCAAAACTTGCCATTGTGAAGAAAGATGAAAGGAGGAAATTGGAAGAGGTGGTGGTGGGGGGGCCAATTTACATAATTTTGAGAAGTAAACAAACAGCTGGCAAAGGGAGCGAGCAGAGCGAGCCAAACTATTTTTGATGATTAGACAGCACAAACTAAAAGCTGATTCTCTGATCCTTGACAGTCCGACAGTCCGTGAGGGAGTGAAAAACTAGATGTCTGAAAAGTGCATTTAAAATCAAGAAATTGCACTGCAGCGCTGCCATTAGGCTGTTGTTGAACAGGAAGTAGGCTAAAATACAGCAGCATAAAGGGTTAGCTGAAATTTTTGTTGTCGCTGATGCCAGCTTCCCCCTCCCGTGTGTCGAGGAGCTCCCCTCTATTGAAATCGACGACATTCCTGCCTGCGGGACGGCGCGTCGTCGACTATGAGATTGATGGCGGCAACGCTGCTTTTGCAATTGGGGAGGGGCAGTTTCAAGGTGCCACTGCTCAAGGGAGTGTGGGTGGTTTCTCTGCTTCCTCGTCGACTCTCGGGACCCCTACATTATCTCAATCATCAGTATATTCTGCCGGGTCCTTAGAGAGTGGGTCGACACCTTCTCCAACGAAATCCTCTCAGCAAAACAACTTTGCAAGTGCTTACAGTGCTATAGGGAGTTTGCCATCGAGCAGTGGAGGGAGTCCATTTGTGAGCGGAAGCGGGAATATGGGAGGCGGTTACGAAAGACGATCGATTATCAGCCCCCCTGATCGATCAAGCGTTGTGAAAGGGGGCGTAGGAACGAGTGGGAGCAGCTTGACATCTCATCACACCATGCCTCCTCAACCACCTCCTCAGCAAATGCCTCAACAGCCTCTGTCACAACAGCCTCTGTCACAACAACCACAGCAGCAGAAACAGCAGCAGCAGGCGCCTCAGCTGCAGCCTCAGCCGCAGCCGCAGCCGCAGCCACAGCCGCAGCCGCAGCCGCAGCCGCAGCCGCATCGGCAACAATACACTCAACCCCAAACACTAACGAAAGGAAACTCGACGAGCAATCTTGCTGCCTTGGTAAACAACCCCAGCGATAGCTCAAATATCAGCAATAATGGCAACGCAAAGAAAGATAGTCAGGGTCTCCGCAAGCAGCCATCTAAATCGAACAATAAGGACAAGGTGTCTAAAAAATCCTCGGCCCGTAGTTCCAACATCAAATCCTCTGATAAGTCGGTCCGCATCGATACTGGAGCCAATGAAACATTCCGACCGTCGTGCGATCACTATACGCCTAAAATTCCTAGACGGTCGTCTCGTGGAGAAGACCATACACCCCGAGTGCCCTACAAGCGGCTCGGTACCCAGACACGTTCATCTGCGGCCGGTGCTGTCGGCGAAGGCATGGGATCTCTGAACCGAGTGAATTTTCGAGACGCGCTTAAACGAGTCGCGATGGTCGTTCACCAGCACATTGTTAAGATAGAACAGCGTTACCAGAATAGAACTAGAGACAATATCAATAGCGGCCTATTTCATGCCAAGAAGATGGACATGTTCTCTGAGTCAAATTTTGTGACTCCTGTGTACGAATATAAGTTTGTCAGGGTTCCTGGTGGTGCAGGTACCGCCTTTTACAACCTAAAGAAGCAGCAGGCAATCTTCAAAATGTGAGTGTGTGTGAACACTTCGAAGAACATGTAGAACATTTCGACCGCGCAAATTGCTTCTCTAATTTTTCTAACTTTCTTGCTTCACAAACACCAATTTGCTATAGTCCCCCTGAGACGGAAATTTTTGAATTCATGGTCTCTCTGTTCAAGAAGGTCCAGCTCTCTAACGAGTGCTCGATTGTTTGCCTGATTTACGTAGAGAGGCTCATGGAGCGGGCTAATGTGCCAATGATGGCGAAAACGTGGCGTCCAATTGTGCTCTGCGGGCTGCTTCTTGCAAGTAAAGTGTGGCAGGATTTGTCGGGATGGAACATTGAGTTTGCGACCGTGTTTCCACAGTTCTCGTTGGACAGCATCAACAAGCTTGAGATGCAATTTCTTCAAGAAGTTAAATGGGATCTTTTCATCAGCAGCCAATTGTATGCAAAATACTACTTTGCACTTCGGAGCCTGTTGGAGAAACGGGATTTTCGCCAGAAATATAACCGTATGGTGCAAGTCGACGCACCAGGAGCGTTGAAGATTCAGCAGAGGACGGCTGAGGTTAAGGAGGAGACTCTTGCGATGTTGAGCAGGAGTGTGTAGCAAAGAGAACGTGGAAAGAAGAATTTTTGCCCGAAAAATCGTTCCTTAAGCTATTATACTTGGACGGTATTCGAGCTGATAGTCTTGTTTTTTGGGTCACTTTATTTTTTCCTGCTTCGTAGGCGCTTGGCAGCCAGCTTCGGGTTCAACTCACCAGAATCGCTCTTATTACTCGAGTTTGATCTCCGCATGCGCTTGGGGTTCAACTCATCAGAATTGCTGCTCCTATTACTCGAGCTTGATACTGCCCGTTCCGCTTTTTTCCTCTCTCGAACTCGTTTCATAATTACATTTTTCTTTGCACTTATTACTTCGTTGTCGTTGTCGTTATCTGAAGCCCTCAGTACTTCAGCTAGAAGAGGGTGCATCTCTTCAGGTACATTTTTTTCGCCCTCTGGTGAGGCTAATGTTTCGCTTTGCATCCACGATTGCTGCCGTCCTGGTCGAAATTGCATGCCAAAGTTGTCAAACGTTTGATATGACAGACTGTTACCTGACGCAAGGCGACTAAACCTTGTAGAAGACGGCGAGCCGACATCTATTCTCGTTGAAATGAAACCATTGCTGTTATCCCCCTCGACTTGCATCCATGATTGCTGCCGTCCCGTTCGAAACCTCATCCCAAAGCTGTCTATTGCTTCAGATGTTAGACTGTTAGCCGATGTGAGGCGACGAAGCCTCATTGAAGACAATGACGCTTTACTTTCGTTCGACGATGAAATCCTTGAAAAGTCGCTTCGCAGTTGAGAATGGCTCAAGCTGCTGTCAAAGAAGTCATTAAAGAGATCGTTTCCGTTTCCGTTTCCATTTCCGTTTCCATTTCCATTTCCGTTTCCATTTCCGTTTCCATTTCCGTTTCCATTTCCGTTTCCATTTCCGTTTCCATTTCCGTTTCCATTTCCATTTCCATTTCCATTTCCATTTCCATTTCCATTTCCATTTCCATTTCCATTTCCATTTCCATTTCCGTTTCCGTTTCCGTTCCCATTCTCTTTACCACTGGGTTTGTCTTGATAAGGATCTTCTACTGCCTTTCTAACTCTCTGCACTCTCCGCGATGCGGTTTTTTTCGTTGTCACCACCTTAGTCTCTTTTTTTCTGCTTCCGACGTTGTTACCTCTCGGAATGCTATTTTTGCTGATTGGAGAGGTATCAACCGTTCTCTTCTTGTCCTTACTGTTGACAATTGGCTCACTGTCTCCTCCGCGAGTTTTCTTTCGCCTTTCCCTTACCCTTTCAGAATTCTTCAGATCTTCTTCGTATTTTGCCTGTGATGCTCGCAGTACCTCAGGATCGTCCATCTTGACATCACGGAACAGTTGAGAAATTTTTTCCATAGCTTTGACAACTCCAACATCATCATATGAATCTGATCCTCCAGGTGATCTTGCGAGAAATCGCGCTGGTGGCTTCAAAGACCGAAGGTGCTGCAAAATATCATGAACAACCTCCAACTTCCTGTTGCCATGTGTATCTTTATAGCCGGCCCACATAAGCTGAACGTACCGCCCTATCCGCTTGTTACCTTCATTCCCAACTGCTGGAGGCCCTTTCCCCATGAACACGTCGTTTGGTGTAGCATCTTTCTTCCCAATAGAACGCACAATATACCAGCTGTTGTCTGGTGCTTGCTCTTCAAGATTTCCCGAGCGAGTTCGTTGCGCTGGACCAGGCAGAAATTTAGCAAACTTGTTGGTTGTTTTGGCCATAATCTAAAATCTTCCTTTTTTCTTTTGTTAGGTTGCATACAAAAGGAGTAATAGGGGGACAAGAGACAACTTCAGTGCTGGCAAGTTTGGGTCAAAAAGAGCGGGATTTAGCTGTTATTTGCAAGAACCAGTCCACTAAAACTTAAATTCGCTGTTGCAGATGAATAAAATGAGAGAAAGTTTTAACGGACGCCCTTTAAATTTATTGAAGAGAGAGGATCCCAAGAAAAGTTAAGTACCAGTACCTCTTAAACAACAACACAAAGCGTAAGACCTTGCCAGACTGTTCTTAATAAATACATACAAGATGACGTTCAGATTGACTTCTCGTCCTTTAATTTTGCGCAAACAGCAGCACATCACTCTACGCTTCTTCTCGAGGAAGAAAGCACATCCATTGACATTAATAACACCTCACCCATCAACGACTGGACAGAAAGGGAGATACAGCGGTGATTGGTGCGACGAAACCTCGCTTCCTGACGGTCACGGGACCATGATTTGGGACAATGGGATAGCGTATGAGGGTGCTTGGTTTGGTGGCCTTTTCCACGGAAAAGGCAGTTTAACTTACAGCCGCGGCGGAGGATATACCGGCAACTGGGTTCAATCGCAGCGCACTGGGGAAGGCACGCAATATTTTTCTGGGAAGTTCGGTTACAATCACTGGTCAGGAAACTTTACCTCTGACAAACCCGATGGAGTGGGGGTTATGGAATTTGTGGGGAAAAAAGAACCGTCAGAAAAGTTTGAGTTCGACATGGGGGAGGTGGTAAGCACAACCGAAGAATACGAAACGTTCGATGGCGAAGTTACTAGCATTGATGACGGATCTCCATCAACAATGGGTGTGAAGGGACGATACAATGGTGGCTGGAAGGATGGAAAACCTTGGGGGTTTGGAAAGATGAACTGGGAGAATGGCATTGAGTACAAAGGGATGTGGAAAGACGGAAAGTATCACGGTCATGGGAGAAAGCTATACTCACGCGGTGGTGGGTACGAAGGTTCGTGGGTGTCGGGATTGCGCTCAGGTTTTGGCATATCATTTTACAATGACGAGTCTCTTGGCAAGTTTGGCATACTTCGTTGGGAAGGCCAATTTGAGAACAACCTTGCTCACGGAGAGGGACAAGCGTACGTAAAAGCACCAGAAACTGACGAGTTGGGGCGATGGGAGGGCGATACAGCTATCAAAGGACCAAAAATATCCTTCGTGAATGGACAACCAACAAATTTCCCATGACCCGGGCATGGTGTTGATGATGGCTTTGTTACTGCCCCCCACGAAATGAATTTAAAGAAGAAAGCAGCAGCAGATAGTTTTTGCAGGAGCGATTTCTTTTTACAAATCCTCCCTCTGAACACTTTCGCGGATGAATTATTGTAGAACTAATTATCATTCATCAAAAATATTTTTCATCATCCGGTCAGTCAAAGATCCCCCTACAAAGGTACTTTTCATAACAAACCCCTTTGAAACTCTTCTCTCACGCCTTAACAATTCCCGAAAATGGAAGGAAACTATGAATCTCCCACCAAAAGGAAGGTTCGGGAGGAGACAGCACGCCTGAAAAGACTCTCGGTCGTACAAGCTTCGATCCTTAGGCAGTCTTTTTCCTCGCGCCTATCGGAGATTTTAGAAGTCGTGGACCCGCTTTTGAAGCACGGGAAGTCGACAAATTTGACGAGCTTAGCCGGAATCGAGCAACGGATCGCGGATGTCCGATCGTGGGGGGAGCTTTCTTTGGGATCTGCTGAAAACATAGACATCGGGGGTGGCATATTTGGGGAAGAAGCCGACTTCATGCGGAAAGAGTTAGCTCGTCTCAAAAAGAGCGAAAATATCGACGCTAGTAACGACGAAAACGACGAAAACGGCCAGCAGAAGGATGGGAAGAAGGATAGTTTAGCCCTCAAACTAAAGCTGAAGGAGATGAAGAAAGCAGTGAAGAAACTCGAGAAGGAAAAGAGCAAGTTGTTGGTCAAGCTTCAGAAGTCGCAAGGTCTAGAAGGGGGGGCCGGGGGTCCGCCCGGTGGGCCACCGCCTTCATCGACTAAAAAGGGACTTGGCCCCCTCCCACCGAAGAAAGGGCCTTCTTCTGGTCCTCCTCCTTCAAAAAATGGCCCGTCCGGGCCTCCCCCTCCAACCAGCAGCGCGGCAACTGACGCCCTCAAAACTGAAGTAGCAAATCTTCAGTCTGCGAACAAATCCCTCACGGATTCTAACTTGTCGCTGAAGGAAAAGTGTGAGATGCTCACTGTCGATGTCAAGAACTTTGAGGCGGAGGCTGAAGAGCGAAAGCGGAATGAGGAGGGAAAAACATCGGAGGTGGAAAAGTTGCGACAGGAAGTTGCGAGCGCGAAGCAAGAAGGGGATGCGATTCTGACAGCCGCGAAAGCACAATTCGACTTGGAGTTGGAAAAAGAGAAGCTTGAGCATAAAAAAACTATTGCCGATCTAGAGGCCAAGTGCTCGAAAATGGCAAAAGCGAACAGCGCTTGGATATCGGACGTAAAACGGTTGCAAGAAACGATCCAATGTCTTCAGGCGTGTCACAGAAAACTGCAGACGGACATCGTCAAAAACACTCTGCAAGGCTCTATGATTTCTCTTATTGCTGACACAGGCAAATCAGTCCTTCAGGCAACTCAGAGCGTCCAGGAAAATGACAAAAGCCTCCGAGATAATTACGAGAAAGAGGTGAAAGAGAGGAAACGCCTCTTTAATCTTGTACAAGAGTTAAGAGGAAACATTCGAGTATTTTGCCGTTGTCGCCCGCCGCTTCCGAAGGAGCTCGAGAAAAACGAGGGGGGGAGCGAAATTGTGGTGAAGTTCCCCGAGGAAGGAGCAGTCAGCCTCAAGAATGACAAGGGGAAGGAAAAAATTTGGGAGTTCGACCAAATATTTGGATTAAAGACCGAACAAGCGACGGTCTACGACGAGGTTTCTCCTCTTGTAACTTCAGTACTTGACGGCTACAATGTATGTATTTTTGCCTACGGCCAGACTGGAACAGGGAAGACCTTCACAATGATGGGGGACATGGAAGGACCGAATGCCGGGGTAAATACCCGCGCGCTAGCGGAGCTTTTCGAAAAGAGTAAAAAACGGAGCAAGGTCGTGCAAGACACTATTACTGTCAGCATTTTGGAGGTTTACAATGAGGCGATCAAGGACTTGTTGACTTCAGATGGGGATAGAAAGTACACAGTACGAGAGGGTCCTCACGGCAACTACGTACCTGACCTGACCATCGTGAAAGTGTCATCCTTAAGCGACGTTATGGACTTACTTGAGCTTTCTCATGCCAACAGGGCCACAGCCAAGACAAACATGAACGAACATTCTTCGAGATCCCACTTAATCCTTTCTGTTTATGTAGAGAGCAAGAACGTCCTATCAGGGGAAGTTACGAGAGGAAAAGTAAGTTCACAGCGGCTGCGACACGTTGATCAATACACTCTCGCCCTCCATCTCTTCCCCTGTCCCCCTTTCTCCCCAACCCCAACTATTTATATATCCACGTCTTCTTTTTCTTTTTTGTTCGTCTCCATGTTGTCTTTTCTGACTCTTCTCTTGTCATCTTCCCTTTTCCCAGCTCCACCTGATAGATCTGGCCGGTAGTGAGAGACTTTCTAAAAGCGGTGCCACAGGCCAGGCAATGAAAGAGGCTCAAAACATCAACAAATCTCTTTCTGCACTTGGCGACGTGATTGCCGCTCGTGGCGCTGGGGTGAAGCACATACCGTTCCGCAACAGTACACTCACACAGCTTCTCCAGGATAGCCTTAGCGCCAATAGCAAGACTCTCATGTTCGTGTGCGTGAGTCCCGTGATGTACAACGTTGAAGAAAGCTTCTGTTCACTCAATTTCGCAGAAAGAGCTAGGAAGGTTGAGCTCGGAAAGGCGAAGAAGAACGTTGCTAAGTGATTTTGGTCCGACCAGTTTGGGCAGTTTTTGCAGTGGATATGAAAATTAAATTAAATGTATGAATTACTGTTAGCCAAGCAATACAATCGCGTGACAAATACTACTCTTACCGTTTTTTTAGTATTTTATATGAATCATTCATTATTATTATTATGGTTTTGGTAAATTACATGGTCATGCAGTCACAAATGAAAAAGAAAAGGTGAAAAGAAAAGCCATCAGAAGACTCTTCGCCTTTCTTCTGGGAGTAAAAATCCAATCACCTTTAATAACAATCTAAGTAAGTGAGAAGCTCACCAAGTGCTAGCATTGATACCTGTGATCGCTTGCGTGTTCTTACTTTATCACTAACCCTCCCTCCCCCCACCTGATCTAACCTTAACTTGTCTGATCCGACCAGATCCAGACTCTGTTACAGCACTAGACAAGGGCTAAACAAGCGCAATTACATCATGCAGAACATAAAATGCGTAAGTTTTCGTAGGTTTCTTGATGTGTGCTGAAGAAGTGCTCCCTGGAGGGAGGACCCAAGCTCTCAAATTTCACTCCCACGAGACAAACATGTCCCTACTCTTTTCATTAACTAACCATCGGCTTCACACCCCACCCATTCTTAGGTCGTTGTTGGCGACGGAGCCGTTGGTAAAACCTGCTTGCTCATCTCCTACACTACCAATGCCTTCCCCGGGGAGTACATCCCCACCGTCTTCGATAACTACTCTGCCAATGTGATGGTCAATGGCCTCCCAATTAACCTCGGTCTTTGGGATACAGCAGGTCAGGAGGATTATGATCGTCTGAGACCGCTGAGTTACCCCCAGACTGACGTATTTTTGATTTGCTTTGCCATCACAAGTGTCAGCAGTTTTGACAATGTCAAGAAGTAAGTGAGAGTATTGTGGTTGAAGTTGTGATTTTTGTTGGGGTCTCTAACCCCCCTCCTTCCTCAATTTGTCGTTCTCCCGTAACAGCAAGTGGTTCCAAGAGGTTAACCACCACGCCCCTGGCGTTCCCTTCATTCTCGTGGGTACCAAGCTTGATCTGCGTTCTGATGATGAGACTATCAAGAAGCTCGCCGAGAAGCGTCAGCAGCCCATTACCTTCGAGCAGGGGCAGGCCCTTGCCAACGAAATTGGCGCCTATAAGTACGTGGAATGCTCCGCGCTTACCCAGGCTGGGTTGAAACAAGTGTTTGACGAGGGGATTAGGTGTGTCTTCAATAAGAAGCAGGCACCCAAGAAGAAAAGGGGGGGTTGCGTTATCCTGTAGGGTGTCGTCGTCAGAGAGAATGAGAATGGTATTACGGTAACTGTGGTTATAAAAATGTTGCTTGAAACGCAACACCGTCCTTGTTATTTATTTATATCCGTTTTGTCGTCTGCCATCGCGGAAGTCAATTAATTACATGCATCTCGTCGTACTCTCCCCTCTGCAAGCAGCACTTCACTCGCATGTCCAAAAAACAGGATAGCATTCTTTTTCAAACAAAATTTATTATTCCGTGCTGGTCCACTATTCGGTTCCCCCCTGAGTTAGTTAATCTCCCTCTCACACCCGTGCAATCCTTTAAACCATCTGGGTGTTCTTATTACTGCTCCCTCCCTGGTTTCTCGTATTAACCGAGTTGCTCCTCTTATTTACGACAATGCATCCGACGACACCGAGGACGCAAGCTGCAACCGCCATGCCGACATAAAGCGCAGTATCATATTCAGGCTCAGTTGTGTCTTCGTATCCAGTTCCGAACTCAGGATCCCAGAAGATCTTCTTTGAGCGCTGAGTAGTCTTGAATGTAAAGGCAATCTCTTTGATCTTCTTCTTCTTGGAGGGGGATTTGTCATCATCCTCATCAGCCAGGTCCTTAACCTTAGAGATGACTTCGACTTCCTCTTCAGCAAGCCTTCGGGCATTCTTTCTAGATGGCTTAATGGTTGAGGCTGCCTTCTTCACCCAAGTGAAGTACCCGATGGGCTTCTCCTTTTCTCCATCCTTTTCTCCTTCAGCATCATCTTTGTCGTAATCGTCAAAGTCAATGTTCAGGCCGTCCTCTTTATCTCCGACTTCCTTCTTTCCTCCTTTCCCCCACTTGGGAGCTTTGATATCACTGACCAAGGCAAGTAGAGTGCCAGTTTCGGCATAAGCCCAGTTATTGATTTCAACGTCGACACGGAAGTAGTTGGGAGCAAGGCCATCTTCTTTCTCAACCTCTGTCTTCTCAGAAGTCTTGAGGGTGATCTTGACATTTTCGCTTTCGGTCGTGGCTTCTTTGGGTGCAATTGCTGCAATGGTGAATTTTTTACAGTCTTCGGCGTCAGGAATGTCCTCTTGTTGCAAGGTCAAGTTCTTCCAACTGTCCAAATCCATGGTTTTCTTCACAGTAGTCTCATCCCAGTCATAATAGTCCAAACCGTCTTTGGGCTTGAACTCGATTACCTTGGTGAATTTGAACTCAAAGTCAACTTTCTCCTTCTTGTGTTTCTTCGGTTTCCCGTCCTTCTTTTTTTCTTCCTTGTCGTAAGTGTAGTCAACCTTGACCTTCATGCCATCCTTGTTGGGTTTAACCTCAAACTCAATCTTGTCCTTTTTCTTCTCAGAAGTATCGGCATCGGCCTCGATCTTGATTTCAGCCTTCTTCTCGTCAATCTTGAACTTTCGTTTTTTGGGGCCGGATTTTTGTTTCTCCTTGATGTCTTTATCGACCTCCTTAGAATCATCATCTTTGTCATCATCTTTGTCATCATCTTTGTCATCAGCATCCTTGTCATCAGCATCCTTGTCATCAGCATCCTTGTCATCAGCATCCTTGTCATCAGCATCCTTGTCATCCTGCAGGGCCCTCAAGGATCTGTGGGGAGCTTTTACTGCAGCCACAGAGTTGGCACTTGCCGAGGGAACAAGAGAGAGTGCACACAATAATAGTGCGATAAGAAGTGCAATCTGTAGGCGAATGGAAAGTAAAATCCACCAGTAGCAAGAGTTAGAGATAGAATGATTTGGGAAATTTAAAACAATTAAGCAACGTTTCTGACTCACATACGCTTTCATGATGTTTAGGGTGCGAGATTGGAGGGCTTAAGCACAAATTATAGAATATAGCCTGTGCAAATGTTTCTTAACTGTTTCTGTTTTTTTTTGGATCTCGACCAAATTTTCGCAGGTGTTTCATGTTCTCACAATCCACAATCAAACAGTTTCTTTTAGTGAATTAACCAACACAATAAAAAAAATCTTAGAAGTTTTAAACGCATTCCCAGGCATTTATTGCATATTCGTTCAGAGCTATCGCTTATTAATTACATCGCTCATTATTACGTACTCTGGTCCCAGAACTATCGCTTGTAACTGTCCTCTTTCATCAATTCATGGAACTCTTCATAGCTGATTGTGCCGTCCCCATCCTAAAAAAAATAATGCGTTAGATAAATCTTATTGCGACAGAAAAGGCCAACGCACGCGCACAACACGAATCTTCCCCGTCTCTTCGCATCTGTACTCACAATGTCCACATCCTTCATGATCTCCTTGGCCTGATCAACAGTCCCGAAGACGGATGACAAGTCCTTTATTGTGATGCTTCCCCGCTTCCCTTTGTCAAAATAATTGAACGCGCTCTTTATTTTGTCTTCCCTCAAGGCCAAGCTTTTGTCCATTGTCGCCGCGGCAAAGTCTTTCCAGTTGAGCGACTCCTCTCCATTCATTTTGAGCTCATCTATCATAGACTGTATCTCCGAGTTGACATCGTTGGAAAACCCACCATTCTTGAGGGCGTCCGTGAGCTCGCTCACGGTGAGGGTACCATCCCCGTCGGCATCGATCGCGCGAAAGATCTCTTCTAGTGTTCCGACTTCTGCATGGGTCAGGTGGGTCGCGATGTGAGCCAGGGCAGCTTTCTGAAGTTTGTTGAGGTGCATAAAGGTTTTGAAGGAGATATTTTTGTCGTTGGACAAGTTGAGCCTGGGAAGTGTAGCCTTGTCGACCACGCCAAGATCCTTAAACCAGTCATTCTGGAGCGACTCGGCCGCGGTTAGCCGCTGCTTGGGGTCTTTCTTCAGCAAGCTGCTGATGAAGTTCTTGGCCTTGTCACTGATTTCATCCCATTCTGGGGAGGGGAAGTCAAATCTGCGGCAAGATTTCAAATGCGGACGGACGGATTTTTATTCATGGTTAATTTATTTTGTATACAGCAGACGCAGCGAAAAATGCCGTGAGCGTAAGCGCACTTACCTGGCGGATTTTACTGACTCGAATATCTCTACATCATTAGCACCATAAAAGGGAGGGTAGCCACACAGTAAGATGTAACTGGAAAAACAAGAGACGCAATAACAAAAAGGGAAGGGGGGTTAGCTAGCTCCATGATAATACAACATACTAGGGTAAATGAGTTAAATACGAGTAACAAGACTTGCACAAAGCGATAATTACCTAATCACCCCGATGCTCCACATATCGCAGCTTTTGTCATAGTCCTTTTTTAAGACTTCAGGGGCAACGTAGTAAGGCGTGCCGACTTTGGTCTTCATTTTTTGGGGTGCACTATTGGGGTTGTTAAAAGTTTCGTGCCTACTCAACCCGAAGTCGATGATTTTAATTTGGGCATGCTCATCAGTGGACTTAAACAGAAAATTCTCTGGCTTGAGATCCCTATGGCAGATGTGCTTGACATCGTGGCAGTAGCCAATGCCCTCGAGAATTGACTTAACAACCTCCGCGGCGTCGTGTTCACTGTAATGTCCCTCTTCACTCTGAGTCTTGGCGATGATGCGGTCAAATAACTCCCCACCCGTGCAGAGCTCAGTGACCAGGTGCAAATACTTTTCGTCCTCGAAAACCTCCTTCAGCTTGATGATGTTGGGATGGTCGACTTCCTGCAGGAGCTCAATCTCACGCTTCAAGACATCAACCTTGTGGACGTTTTTCTTCCTGATCGACTTGATTGCGTACCACTCTCCGTTAGCCCTGTCTTGGCACTTTCTGACCACACCTGTTGTTGTTAATTAGTATTCGCACAACAAATCGCATGTGAAATCTTCAAGCCATCCTTTTTTAGTCTTTTTCTTGTCCTCGAAGGTCCAGCAAGAGCGCTCACTCACCATAGTGCCCGTGCCCAAGCACTTTCGATTGAATATGGTAACTGTCTCGCACGTCGCTCAGATGATCAGTTATGACAGCCACAGCTGGCTGGTCACTGTTCATTGTCCTCTTGCTTGATCCTTTCTGCCCCTGACTTGCTCCTTGCCCAGTGTTATGCTGCATGTGTTCCTTATCTTCCTTCTGATGTTTCTTTGATACTCTCTGCGGATGAAAGAGGGTTAGCTCCAAGGGCAAGCGCGTGGGGGGGTCATGGGAAGCCTGGATTTGCATGTTAAGCCTGGATTTTTTGGTCCTGAGAAATTATGCGCAGGTAATCACCTTTATTTTCGTGACTTTTTTTAGAGTATTCCCCATCTAATTACCCACGTAATGCCCAGCAAGACGATTTTTTTAGTTGAAATCAATGTGGGGTATGTGAAAAAGTTTGGGTTCCATGATCTATGTCACGAAGAAGGTGTGACGAAAGAAATCTGAGTGCATGCACACACTTCTAGGTCTAAAACCTTCAAAGAAAACCAGAGAGAGATTAATTCACCCTCCAGAGACTTAAACTCTTCTAGAGGTTAAAGGCCACCTGAAATTGGCTGTTGCCACCTTTCCATAGCGGCCCCAGACGGCTGGAGTTACAATTAAGTTTGTCAACTTTTTCTAGCAGAACGGGAGTTATTAGACAATTATGGTAGATCAGACTAATCGGATTGTGCCCGAAGGGGGAGCAAAACCAACCCGAGAAGTTCCCCAAATCTTCATTGACATTGGCAACCGAGCCAACAATCTCCTGGATGACAACTACTTTCTCACTTTGATGACTACACTCACAATATTTGCCCTTTATGGTGACGACTTAAAGCTATCCGCCTTCACCTCCGATGCGACCGATACCTTCAATGCAATGTATGTATTCTGCCTGGGTTGTTTCAGTTTTGAGTTATTTTTGAGCTGTGTGGGCAAGATAGGATACTTCCCAAACTTTTACTTTTGGTGAGTGTCAGTTTTTGGGCGTAGTGATTTTTCCAACACTTTCTAACTACTTTCCCATCCCTTTCAAACCCTAGGCTCGACGTAATATCAACGTTATCCTTAATCCCTGATTCTGGGCTGATAGACCTGGATGATTTATTCCCGGATGCGGAAGCGTCAGCTTCCGGTACGGACGCAATAAAGGCCGGTCGAGCCTCGAAGGCCGCCCGCGCCACCCGCGTGATCCGCCTCGTCCGTCTCGTCCGCATGGTCCGCATTGTCAAGCTCTACAAGATGCACGGCGGTGACGAGGAGGTGGAGATGGACGACAACGTGGAGATAGAGCCCACCAAGGTCGGGAAGAAACTCAATGAGATGACCACGAGGAAACTCATCATCATGATCCTCACGACTATTATAATACTGCCGCTGCTTGGACCGGACTTTTGGAAGACTGACAACGTTGAGACAGACTACGCGGGATACATGCTCCACCAAATTCACGTAATGCCGGACAATTTGGACGGCGTGACAAAGGAAATGGTCATGAAAGAGCAGGTAATCGCCTATGCAAAGAATTACGACAGCACCATTCCAAGAACGATCAGCAGCACTGAGGTCGACCTTATCTACCTAAAAGTCTGCGAGGTTGCACCACCAGCAAACGACACGTCCGCCTGTAATAGCGATTACTCCCAGGATCAATACTACTCATGGATAGAGGAGGCTACTGGTATGAAATTGACATTTAATAGTTTTGACGAAATCGACGCCCACTTCCACAACAATGAGATATACTACGAAAAACTTAGGGTCTGCACCGACTTGAATAAAGAACAAAGTGAGGTCAGCCAATGGTGCAGCGAGGCCAGCTTTGACAAATCCGCCAATCTGTACACAGCGGCGGTTATGAACATGATCAAAACAACTATTGTTATGGTTCTTCTGGTCATGGCTAATATGATGTTTTCTAGGGATGCACAGAACTATGTGCTCACGCCTATCGAGAGGATGATATCATTGATCACTATGTTGAGTACCAATCCACTGGCAAGCACAACAAAAAAGAAGGATAAGAACCAGGTCGTGGAAATTGAACATATGAAAATGGCCGACGAAGGTTATGAGGTGAGTACTTAATTATTGTGTCAAGAACGCCGCCGAGTATTGTATTGTGCGAAGAACGCCAGTATTGTACGAGCATCGTTCTCGAACGCGAGCATCGTTCTCGAACGCGAGCATCGTTCTCGAACGGAAGCATCGCCCTCGACTCGAACGCCAGCGTCGTTCTCGACTCGAACGCGAGCATCGTTCTCTAACATCCCTCTAACCTTAACAAACCACCAACAAACAAAAAACAAATCAACCTCTCCCCCCCCCTCCAGACAATGCTTTTGGAGTCAACCATAATGAAGATCGGGTCCCTCCTCCAAATAGGTTTCGGCGCCGCCGGCGCTGCCATCATCGGCAAAAACATGGGAACCGGCGAGCTGAACCCCATGGTCCCCGGAAAAATGATCACCTCCATCTACGGCTTCTGCGACATCCGCAACTTCACCGACACGACAGAGTGCCTCCAGGAAGAGGTAATGGTGTATGTCAACAAGCTAGGACAAATCGTCCACCAGTGCACCAACGACTACTTCGGGATGGCCAACAAGAACGTCGGGGATGCCTTCCTCCTGAGCTGGAAGATCTGCGACGACCTCCTCCCCGGCTTCAACGCCTTCGAGGACAAGCCGGTCGAGGAGACCCGGCTCCGGTCCAGCGAGACCGTCCACTGCGCCGTCCAGGGGGCCGGGACCAAGGTCAAGAACATAAGCCCCAGCGAACTGGCGGACAGTGCCCTCGCGGCCTTCCTCAAGTGCCTCGTCGACCTCGACAACGCAAACACGGCCGGCAGCCTCACCCAGTACCTGAGCTACCCCAAGGTCCGCAAGAGGTTCGGGGACCACTTCAGGATCAAGATGGGATTCGGCATGCACGTAGGGTGGGCCATCGAGGGGGCCATCGGCAGCTCCTACAAGATCGATGCGACCTACATGAGCCCGCACGTCGAGATGAGCGACAGGCTCGAGGCCGGCAGCAAGATCTTCGGGGTGCCCCTCAACATAAGCCACTGGCTCGTGGCCCTCCTGAGCCCGGCTGCCCAAAAATTCCTACGGCCAATGGACAAGATATTCGTCGACGGATGCCCCGTGCCCATGACCGTCTACACCTTCGACGTCCTCCAATTCCCCGTCAACTTCTGCAAGCCCCAGATGGCCCCTGACGGAGAGACTCAACTCCCCATCGACTTCGAGAATGACCCACAGTTCGCCAGCCTTCAGAGGGGACTGCACCCCGCGTTCTTAGACACGGCGACGAACGCCGTCGAGTGCTACCTCGCGGGGGAATGGGAGGAGGCGAGGAACATCATGAACCACGCCCTCATACAGAAACCCAAGGACGGACCCACGTTAAGGTTGCTAGGGATCATGCAGGAATATGACTGGATTTGCCCCCAGGACTGGCCTGGATATACTCGCGTGAGTAATTACTAGCGTCGGGAGTAATAGTGACTGACTGACGGACGGACGGACGGACGGACGGACGGACTGACTGACTGACTGAGTGAGTGAGTGAGTGAGTGAGTGAGTGAGTGAGTGAGTGAGTGAGTGAGTGAGTGAGTGAGTGAGTGAGTGAGT